>ENA-ORTY01001012-ORTY01001012.1-human-gut-metagenome-genome-assembly--contig:-NODE-1012-length-33823-cov-3.687752_pt1 | contig 33823 bp, 23 predicted proteins | sample MGYA00241917_ERZ509198 | MGnify/ENA primary metagenome ERZ509198 (study PRJEB26280, sample SAMEA2338857) | human gut metagenome | biome: human gut; feature: human-associated habitat; material: faeces...
AGGGGAGGAGTTGCAGAAAAGGATTTCATCGGCTTCGCCGTCGCGTCAACCGCTCTTTTCCCCCCGAAGGCGGGAGGGTTCAAGCCACAAAGGAATTTTTGATGAAAACACTCCGGGCATTCCCCTCATCCCCATATGATATTGCCCAGCATGGGGCCGGAAAACAGGGAATCCCCAGGCAGGAGCGCGGGAGTTTCCAGAAGTTCCGTCACCTTGCCGATCCATTCCGCGCAGCGGGAGACAAACAGATTGAATGCATTGGCCATCTCCCGCTCATCCAGGCGGGCCGCATCAAGCGACAGGGAGTAGGCGAGCACACGTGTCGGTCCGTGCAGGCCGATATGCCCGCCTGCGGTGCCCGCCCCCATGAACCCGGCTTCCAGCACGGCTTCATATAGGGCGACGGGTACGCTGTCCGGCAGTTTTCCCAGACTGGCATACAGATAGAGCCGCTCCCGGATTTCATCGTATTCCAGATTAACGGCCATCCCGGCCACATGAACGAGAGCATAGCCGCCTTCATCCAGAGCGACGGAAGGCATTCCGCTGAGGTTCAGGGCCCTGTTCACAAGTTCTTCCATGAATGCGCGGGACATATGAACTTCCTCATCATATTTCAATCTGCAATCGCTCCAGTCATCGGCCGACACCCCTCTGCAGAAGAGATTTCAAACCCTGGAGGAATGTTCCGACAAAACCGGCTGCGCCGTCGACTGACGCAGATCAATGGCAATACTGTCCATGCTCAGCATGGTATTTGAGCGCACAATCCTCATGCCCCCCAAACCGGGCGAATAGGATTTGGAAATGGGCGAAGGCCTGTTCATACGCACAATAAGCCGGGTTGGCTCATAGGAATCGCGGGAGGCCAGCCGTTCGTGGATACCGTTCAGCAGCTCCTCCCTTCTGCCGTCTCCGGCGCGACGGGCTTCGATGAAGCGCCCCCGCAGCTCTTCCAGCAGACCGGGCTTAAGCTCATAGTGAGCCACCAGACGAGCAGAGGGCGGAGCCTTCTGCAATGCGCGCCGAACCCTGTCGAACAGTGCCGGATCTCGCAGTCCTCCGGCACGGGCCTCTCCGGGCAGCAATACTCTGAGACGCTGCAGACTCTGATGTCTGTCGTTGCCGCATTCCAGTTCCATGCAGGTATCGGACATAAGGCCCTTTCTTCCGGTAGATACCCTGAAACGCTGAAGCATGTCAAAACCGACTCCCGTACTGCGGGCAAGCGGGTTGATATTGCTCAGTGAAGCTCTTTCACTGTCTTTCACCCCCGTGCTTGCCGCCAATCCCGCCTGCACACTGCCCGAACGCTCAAAAACGGCAGTTTCTCCGTGGGTGCTTTCCTCCAGCGTCTGCCTCACCCTGCCCGAAAACGCAAGAGAAGCCGCCCCGGTAAGCGCCAGTACCCTGGTTGCGCCAAGCTTTTGGGAAAAAAGCGCATGACTCGCGGTCAGGGAAGCGTTGGCCGATACCTCGCTGCCGTTGACAAAACGGATCTGATCGGCCTTCAGCCACAGTTCCCGGTTGCGCATTCTGTCGGACAGCCCCGATTCCGAATCCATGAACGCTTCCAGAAAGGCCCGGCAGTTCTCCTCGCCGGTAAAGTGCAGCGCAACTCCCTGTGAACGTTCTCCGCCCATGCCCGCGCCCGCCTTGACGGAAAATCCTGCGGCAAGAGGGATATTCAGCCCCGCGGCCACATTGACGGCGGCGCGGCCCTTGAGCAGTACCTGGTATATCCCTCCTCCCATATTGGAGACGGCCATACTGTTGCCGCGCAACGCTTCCATCCTTGCTGTCAGCGGACTGCCCACACTGAGCCTGGTCACCAGCCTGGAATCAAGTGGAGAAAACACTCTGCCCGAATCCAGCACCACGCCGCGCGTTCTGTCGTACACGAAGCCCTGCCCCGGACGCGCCGCACCGGCCATCAGCCCCCGTACCCCTTCCCGACGGAACGCATCACGCAGAGTTTCTCCGCCTGAAACGAGCTTTGCGGCCGCCTGTCTTGCGGCAAGACGTCCCCTGCCTGTCTCCCTCAGTGCTCTGGCTTTCTCTCCCAGAGCGACCCTGCCTGCCAGAGACAGTCGCACCTGCCGGTTTTCCCGACGCAAACGGGCCATGTCGATGCCGCCCCTGGCCGAAGTCATATTACCGAGCACCATGGGCACAAGTCCCTCCATGACGCCCCTGTCCGCATCCAGCCCCCAGTTTTTCAAGTGCCCTTTTATTGCGTCAAGGGTGGCCGGATCTCGCACACTGAACGCCGCGGCGTCAGCTCCGCCCTCCAGAAAAGCCCTGAGCATGGCGGCCACCACCATGGTTTCCAGGCGCAGGATGACATCACGGCCGAACACCTTCTCCGCCTTTCCCGCAAAGGAAAAAATGGTGCGCTGATGCTTTTCCAGCGTACGCATATCATTGCGGATGGCTTTCTGATCCTCTTCGGCCGAGCCGTCGGCAAAATACAGTACTGCTCTGGCTCTGGACAACATCGCAGGCAGGACAGTTTCAACAAACTCCCCGGCCGGCTGCGCATCTGCCGGCCGGCCTGTATGCCGCATGGTGTGCAGATCCACATCGGCAAGTCTCCGCAGCAGGCTGTCGCGTTCCTCAGCAAGGGTCTGTCCTCTGGAACTGAGCGTCCGTAATGTCTTCGGATCATTTTCGTTCAGATGCTGCAGCACTTCGGCCAGACGAACCACATCCCGGCACACCGCCTCACGTTCCCGGATCTGGTGTGGCCAGGCGAACTTCATCAGCGCCTTTTCCATCCGGGCGTTTTGCAGAGTCTCGTGACGCCGGGCATTTTCCGCACGCAGCTCAAGGCTTTCCCCCGCTGCCCTGGCGAACTCTCCCATGGCCTTCGACCCGGTAATAAACCTTCCTCGTCTGGCGCGCAGGCCGCGCAATGTCCTCGCCCGCGCCTCCAGCGCCTGCTGCAGCGTCTGCTGAATCTCCCCGCCGTTAATGCCCTCCTCGCTGTTTCCCTTCAGGGTCTGCATCTGTTCCAGCATGGCGGCATCCACCTTGTCGTAATTCAGTTCCAGGCCGGTCTCATCAATATCCAGACGCTCATTGGCGTCAATCAGACCGGTAAGATTGATGATGTGCTTGTCCAGCACCTCGCGGGCCAAAAATTCCGGACTGGTCTGAAACATGGCATGAATATGCCGCGCGCTGCTGCGATGCACAGCCATGGACGCCGTATCCGCCACCAGTCTGCCCGCCTTGTCCAGCGTGGTTGTGCCCTTCAATCCTTTATTAAAACGCTCGCTTGCCTCCAGCAGCAACCGGGTAGCCCGGGCTTCCGTCTGCGGGTTTTCCAGCCTGGCCGCGAGAGCAGAAGCGTACGTCCGTGTCTCCTCGTCCAGACCGAGCGCCTCGCACCAATCGCGGAATACGCCGGTCTGGAGCGGAGTACGTTCCCTGGGCGTTCCCGCCGAGTCTTCCGCCCCTTTCCCTTCCGGGGCATGACCGCCGAGCAGTCCGCAGCTTTCGGCCTTTGCCTGAAGCAGTGCCACATGGGCCATGTGATAATTAAGATCGGGAATGTCCACATCGTCATGTTTGTTCAGGGCTTTCACCAGACTGGGCGTCAGCACGAAAGAACGGGCCGACATGCTCCCGGCCGCCCGATGGATCGTTCCCGTACGGCCATGTCCCACGCCTCGGTTTCCCATGCCGCGGGCATTGCGCGTCACGTCAAGGATATCATGCTGAATGACGCGCAGCGACTGTACCAGCTCATGCTGGCAGACGACCCCCTCCCTGCTCTCCGGGCGAACCACGGCCTGCTTGAGCAGCAGCGCCGTATCGGCCCGTTCGGGATAGGCCCCCTGGAACAACATATCCACATACTGCAGCCGGGAAGCGTCCGAACCTTCCGTCATTCCCTTCAATGCGGTTTTAAGCAGGACGGAAGGCGCGTCTTCCTCCCCCGGGATATGGCGCAGACAATCGGCCAGAGTCCGTCCCATCTCCAGCATGTCCACTCCCGCATCCAGGCACAGCCTGCCCACGCCCTGAAAGCTTTCGGGCTGGAGCAATGACAGCACATCATTTTTTTTCGCGAACTCCGCCAGGCTCTTTTCCAGTCCGCGGCACAGAGCCTCCTCCAGCTTCTGCGCATCACGCGGGCTTATGCCGCCCCGCTGTTCCAGAATACTCTCCGCAGCGAGAGCTTCCGAAAGCTCCGGCGACTTGATCCGTTCCGATGCTTCGGCCTGCTCTCTGAACTGGAACAACATGTCCCGCAGCAGAGTATCCAGCAGGGAAGCGCGCTCTTCCAGAGGCTGCGCCATTGCGTCATCCAGCGCCGCAAGCGCGGCGTTCAGGCGCTCCCTGCTGGAAATGGCGCGATCCAGCTGAAAAACCTTTTCATCCAGCGCCACGCGCACGGGCAAAGAAGCTGCGGACGTGCCCGGCACCCGTTCCCGCAGCGTTTCCAGCCGTTCGCGGGAACGTTTCATATCCTCCAGCGCAGCGTCACCGGCCAGAACTCCTTCTCCGTCCCGTACTATTTCAAGCTCCTCCCATAGATCGTCGGAAACCAGTATCTCCTGCGTCTTCCCGCCCGCCGGATCGGAACGGACGTCTCCATCTTTCAGCAATGCGTCTGCGCTTGCGGAAACATCGCTTTTCCCCATACGGCCGTCAGCCAGAGACATTTCTTCTGCAGACGCCGCCATGGATTCTTTCAGGGAAACAGCCGCGCCATGAACTTCCCGGGCCGCCCGCGCACTCCGCGCCTGCTCCATGAGTACAAGCATTTCTCCGGTCACGGAGTCCGGCTTGTCGGCCACAAGCTGCTCCATTCGAGACAGCGCGGCATCCACCTGTCCCCCCTCTCCCAGAACTTTTTCCACCTGCCGGCACACTCCGCACCGCACCGTTTCATCCTTGCGCAGTTCCAGCGCGACCGCCGGGGGCAAATCCTGACGCCGGGGCGGCTCGATATCTACCCGGGCAATGGCTTCTTCCGGAAGGAGTACCCCCTCCATGGCCGGCAGAGCGGCACGGGCCAGTCCATCCTCCCGGGCTGGCCCGTGCTCGGCCGACGCGGCTGAACAGCCGCGAACCGAAGAAAGGGACAAATCAGCAATATTGACAGACATGACACTCTCCCCCATAAATTTCTGTAAGACTGTCATGACGCAGAGAAAGCCAGTCATGATACGCCATGATGGAAAACATATGCCAACCTGAACCTCATATCCGCACAGAACACATGTTCCCTGTCCGGGAAACAGCCAACAAGGTTGGCAGGCATGAATATCGGGCATCAATCAAAGCAAGAAACATGCCATGGTCAGATTCTCACATTTTTCATTCCCCCGGTAACCGAATATCCGTTCCTCGCCCCCTCCATGCCCGCCACGCCCGCGCCTCGGGCGCATTTTCCCTCTTCACGGCAGATCCCTCTTTTCCCCGTTGACAGCGGCGCTCTCTTTTTCTACCTATGACGAACGCGCTTCGCGCGCGTTCCCGGGCGCTTAGCTCAGTTGGCAGAGCGTCGCCTTTACACGGCGAATGCCGGGGGTTCAAGCCCCTCAGCGCCCACCAGAAAAACAGGGGGGGTATGGACAGATATCCATGCCCCCTTCATGTTTCACCATGACCGGCTCTCCTGAACAAATTCCGGCATCCGCCGTTCTTCTGTCCGCGAAACCCGCTCATGCGCTGACAGTCGCGCCGAGAACATTTCGCGGCTGAAAATGCCCTGCGAAGTCGGGCAGGACGAGACTTCGCCACGACGCCTCCCCATCCGGTATCGCCGCAATTCACCCGCGGCGTGCAGATCCGGCTTCAGGCGTGAAACCTGCGAATGCCGGAACACAGGGTTCCGGCGGAAGATACTTTCAATGGCAGAATGATCGAATAATACGGTAACCTGTAAACTTTCAAGGGCATTGAGGCCATGAGCAGCATGCGTTCCAGAGCCGCGGCAGCCCCCGGATTCTGCGAGGCTCCGCCGCCCATGCGAAAATTGTTCCGACGCGGCCTGCCTGAAAAGCAGGTCAGGCAAAAGCGGCGCTCTCCGGCCTGCTTCACCCTGACTATCCGTTCCCTGCCTCCCTCCTGTTCACATGACTACTCCCACAATTTTTAAGCAAAAGAAGTTCCATGAACGCATCGTTTGAAGACCTCGGCCTGTCCCCCGACCTCCTGAAATCCATTGAAGACATGGGATTTGAAGAGCCCTCTCCGATCCAGCTTCTCGCCGTTCCCCCGCTGCTGGCGGGGCGGGACGTGATGGGTCAGGCTCAGACCGGAACCGGCAAGACCGCCGCATTCGGCCTGCCCATTCTGGAAAAGGCTGTTCCCGGCGGAAACATTCAGGCCATTGTGCTGTGTCCCACGCGCGAGCTGGCCATTCAGGTTGCCGAAGAACTCGGCAGGCTGGCCGCCCACAAGAGAAACATGACCATTCTGCCCATTTACGGCGGCCAGCCCATCGAACGGCAGTTTCGGGCCCTGGGCAAGGGCGCGCAGGTGGTTGTGGGCACGCCGGGAAGAGTCATCGATCACCTGCAGCGCGGTACCCTTCGCCTTGACGACGTTGCCGTAGCCGTGCTGGACGAGGCCGATGAAATGCTGGACATGGGTTTCCGCGACGACATCGAAGCCATTCTGGAGCAGACCCCCGAAACCTGCCAGAGAGTCATGTTCTCCGCCACCATGCGCGCGCCCATTCTGGAACTGGGCAAACGCTTCCTGCGCGATCCGGAAATGCTGAGCATCGCCCACAGGATGCTCACGGTTCCCGCCATTGAACAGACCTATTACGAAGTGCGGCCCTATCAGAAGATGGATGCCCTGTGCCGGGTGCTGGACTCGCAGGGCTTTCGCAAGGCGCTGGTGTTCTGTTCCACCAAGCGCGGCGTGGATGATGTGACCGCACATCTGCAGGGGCGCGGCTACCAGTCCGACGGACTGCACGGCAATCTGGCCCAGCCCCAGCGGGATCGCGTCATGAACCGCTTCCGGAGCGGCGGTCTGGAAATTCTGGTCGCCACGGACGTGGCCGCGCGCGGCATTGACGTGGACGACGTTGATGCGGTCATCAACTACGATATTCCTCATGACGTGGAAAGCTACGTTCACCGCATCGGGCGTACAGGCAGGGCGGGACGCGAAGGCAGGGCCTTCACCTTTGTCACCATGCGCGAGAACTACAAGCTGCGCGACATCATCCGCTATACCAGGGCGCGCATCAGCCAGGGCCGCCTGCCCACGCTGCGCGACGTCGCCAATATCCGTACCTCCAGACTGCTTGAGGAAATACGTCTGGCGCTGGAAACCGGCACGCTGGAACGCTGGCTGACGCTGGTGGAGGAATTCCTGGCCGAACAGTTCCCGGACGGGGGCGTCACCAGCATGGACATGGCCGCCGCCATGCTCAAGCTGCTGATGCAGCGGGATTTCGGCGATCAGGACGGAGCGGAGGTGAAAGACGACTGGGCGGAGCGGACGGAAAGACCTTCCAGACGGCAGAGAGATGCCGACAGGCCGCGGGAACGCGAAGGAGGCCCAGGGGAGCGAAGGCAGCGCCCGGACATGACCATGACCGGAATCAGGCTGAACGTAGGGCATATGCACGGCGTCACGCCCCGTGAAATCGTCGGAGCCATAGCCGGAGAATGCGGCATCCCCGGACGCTGCATCGGCGCCATTGATATCCGGAATGACTCCTGCGTGGTGGATATCGCCGGGAACCTGGCCGACGACGTGCTGGCTGTACTCAATACCAGGGTGTTCATCAGCGGAACCCGGGTGGAGGCGAAAAAGAGTGACGGCACGGCAGGCTCATCTTCCCGCGGCCCCCTTGCCCCCGGAGGACGCCGCCAGCACAGCGGCAAGTTCGGCAAAAAACCGCGCGGAGCAACCACCGGAAGAAAACTGTACAGAGAGCCGACGCGCAGGCCGGAGTCTTCCCCACGGCGTGAGGAAAGCCCTCTGAGAAAAAAACGCCTCGAAGAAGACTGAGAGGCCGCTGCATCGTTCTTTCGACCTTCCCGCGGGAAGCCGGACCGCTCCCGGTTTCGGGAACTCCTTGCCGCTCCGGCAGAAACGCAATGTTTCAATCTCCAGTCGCGCCGTCGGCCGACTTCGCAGTCGACGGCGCGGAGGCGTACGGATTCCCCCCCTTCAAGGGAGGGAAAATTACCGCTCTGTTGCAGAATAGTGTTGAAAAATACCTTGACCGCCGGAGGCGCGAGCGTAGCGAGCCTGGAGCGACGAGTCCCCGCCGCATGGTCATGCGGCATGGAGGGGGACGAGGAGCGGAAGTAATGTTTCGCGGAGCGGAGCCTTTGTGCGGCTGTGCCGCACAAGGGCGCAAGCGAGCCGGCCGTGGATACATGCTGCCTCTCGCCCGTGTGGAACACGGGCTGACCTTGTGGCAACGAATGTTGCCGCTCAAGCCGGAGCAAGGCCGCACGCCACGCACAACGCCGTCAACACGGTTCTACAACAGAGCCAAAATTACAGAATTGTACCACACATCTCTCGCCAGTACCATCCGGTACCGCGCCGGTCGCCCACAGTTCTTGTTTTATTCTATAATACCAATATGTTACACTGACGCTGTGTTTGGCACGTTCCATGCTTTGTCCGTTTCAACCAGGAAGGCGGAGACCCCTCCGCGCAAACAAGGAGATGAACGGACATGTCGACACGCATCAGAATCCTTCCGGCGGCTCTGTCGTGCTGCCTGCTGCTCATGCCGTCTCCGGCCGCGGCCGGAGACGGGCTTTCGCAGGAAAACGCCAACATTCTGTGGACCCTGATCGGCGGGATGCTGGTCATGTTCATGCAGCCCGGCTTCGCACTGGTGGAGTGCGGCCTGACCCGGGCCAAGAACGCAGCCAACATCATGATGAAAAACTACGCCGATTTTCTTATGGGAAGCATCATCTACTTCCTTGTCGGCTTCGGCCTGATGTTCGGAGCCGACGCAGGCGGGATGCTGGGCACCTCGATGTTCGGCATGTCCGGTTCCGGCGGCACGGGCGGCGGCGCATGGCTGTGGACATTCTGGTTCTTCCAGGCCATGTTCGCCGCGACCTCGGCCACCATTGTTTCCGGAGCCATGGCCGAACGTACCCGTTTCAGCGTCTATCTGCTCGGCAGCGCCGTCATTTCAGCCTTCATCTATCCCGTCAGCGGGCACTGGGCATGGAGCGGCCTGTTCGGCGGAGGCGGAGGCTGGCTGGAAGATCTCGGTTTCATTGATTTCGCCGGTTCCACCGTGGTGCATTCCGTGGGCGGCTGGATCGCTCTGGCCGGAGCCGTCGTCATCGGTCCCCGTATCGGCAAGTACAGCGCCGACGGCATCGCCCGGGCCATTCCCGGCCACAACATTCCCATGGCCGGTCTCGGAGTGTTCATCCTGTGGTTCGCATGGTTCGGCTTCAACTGCGGCTCCACCACCGCGCCGGACGGAAGCATAGGATTCATCGCCGCGAACACCTGTCTTTCCGCCTGCGCGGGCGGCCTTGCGGCCATGCTGACCATGTGGGCGAAATTCGGCAAGCCGGAACCTTCCATGACCTTCAACGGCGTTCTGGCCGGGCTGGTGGGCATTACCGCCGGCTGCGCCGAAGTCTCGCCGGGAGCGTCCATCATCATCGGCCTGCTGTGCGGCGTACTCGTGGTATTCTCCGTGCTGTTCATCGACCAGAAGCTGAAGATCGACGACCCGGTGGGCGCATCCTCCGTACATGGGGTCTGCGGTTTCTTCGGCACCGTCATGGTGGGCATCTTCGCCTCTCCAGACTACGGCTCCTGCACCGGCCTGCTGTACGGCGGCGGGACGGACCAGCTCTTCGTCCAGATGGTCGGCGCGCTTGCCGTATTCGCATGGGCCTTCGGCTGCGGCTTCATTCTCTTCAAGACGCTCAGTCTGTTCATGCCTCTCCGCGTCAGCCCCGAAGAGGAACTCAAGGGACTGGACATTCCCGAACACGGCGCGGACGCTTACAGCGGCTTCCAGATCTTCATCAATGAATAAGGATGAAACAGCCATGAAAATCATCATCGCCTACATCCGGCCCGAACGTCTGTCCCAGGTGAAGAAGGAACTTTTCGCCCATGAACTGTACTCCCTTTCCGTCACCAACATCCTCGGCGCGGGGCGCCAGAAGGGCTATACGGAAATGTACCGCGGCGTCATCACCGAAGTCACCCTGCTCAAGAAACTGCGCCTTGAGCTGTGCGTCGACGACGACAAGGCGGAAAACGCCATGCGGGCCATTGCCGAAGGTGCGCGTACAGGAAAGGAAGGTGACGGCGTCATCTACATGGTGGAAGGGCTGAAAGGCTTCCGCGTGCGTACCGGAGAATCTCTCTGATTCCACTTCTCATCAGCGGAATAGGGGAGCATGCGGCTCCTCCGGTGACGGCCCCGCCGTCACCGGAGTCCCTGAACGGGACACTGTCCGTCTCCGCGCCGGAACGCCGCAAATCCCTTATTTTGACAAAAACGTTATATTATATTATAATATTTTCACCAAGTTGTAAGAATACATAGCCTCACCTTACATTTTTGAAACAAACGTCTGCCGGACGCCGCCATGCCCGCATGCCCTGCCGCTCCCTTTCTGAATGCCCTGCATGACATCACCGTATCTCTTGCCGACAAGTCATCTCTGCGTACGACTCTGACGGATATTCTGAAAACGCTGGAAACTCGTCTGGGTCTGCTGCGGGCACATATCGTCATTCAGGATCCGGAAAGCCGTAACCTGCGTCTTTCCCTGTGCCCTGGACAACCATGCTCCCATGTCGCCTACATGCCGGGCCGGGGCGTGACGGGGCAGGTTTTCGCGCGCGGGCAGTCCATCATTGTCCCGCTCATGAAGGAGCATCCCGACTTCCGCAACCTTCTTTTCTCCCGCTCGGAAAAAGAGCTGGCCTCGCTGGGTTTTATCTGCGTTCCGATTCCGGCGGGAGGCAGAACGCTGGGTACCCTGAGCGCGGACACGCCATCCGGATGCGACGGCGGCAGGGCCGGACTGGAGAATCTGCGGGAATTTCTTGAATCCGTGGCCCTGATGATCGGCAGCCATGTGGCATGGTTGCAGGAGGAAATGGATTCCGCCTCATGGGAAGACAGTCATGAGGCATCCCTGCCATCCGGCATGGACAGCTTTGTGGTCGGACAGGCTCCGGCCATGCGGGCCGCCCTGCGACAGGCGTTCCAGGCCGCACCCAGCCGTGCCACCGTGCTTGTTCTGGGGGAATCCGGTTCCGGCAAGGAACTCATGGCGGAAGCCATCCACAAGACCAGCCCCCGACGCTCCCGCCCTTTTGTGACGCTGAACTGCGCGGCCCTGCCCTCCGAACTTCTGGAGGGGGAACTCTTCGGCTGGCGCAGGGGAGCATTCACCAACGCCGTGCGGGATCACCGGGGAATGTTTGAACAGGCTGACGGCGGCACGCTTTTTCTTGACGAAATCGGCGATCTTTCCCTTCCCGCTCAGGCCAAGGTGCTTCGGGCCATTCAGGAACGCCGCATCCAGGTTCTGGGCAGCGAGAGGTCCGTTTCCGTGGATGTGCGCCTGATCTGCGCGACCAACCGTCCTCTGGAAAAGCTGGTACGGGATGGTCTGTTCCGGGAAGACCTGTATTACCGCATCAATGTTTTCCCCATCAGCATGCCCCCGCTGCGCCGACGCAAGGAAGACATCCCCCTGCTGGCCGGACACTTTCTCCGCCGCTTCCAGTCCGAATACGGGAGTTCCCCCTGCGGCCCGGAACAGCCGCCCACACTTTCCCCGCCGGTGCAGGAAGCCCTCCAGGCATGGTCCTGGCCGGGCAACGTGCGTGAACTCCAGAATGTGATGGAACGCGCCTTTCTGCTCTGCGAAGACGGCATCATCCGTATCCGGGATCTGCCTGCCGACATCCGCTCCGCCGCACGACCGGGGGACAGCCCTCCTGAGGCTTCTCCCGAAACTTCCCTGACCGAAAGAGTCAGCCGCCTGGAGAAACACCTCATCGACGCCGCCCTGAAAGGGACTAACGGCAACATTCATGAAGCCGCACGCAAACTGCGCGTCACATACCGCATGCTGTACTACAAAATGAAGAAATACGGCATGGATTACCGCCGCTACGCCAAGCCTGACGCGGTGGAATAATTCCGGAATGTCCGGCGCCGCCCTGAAATCCCCCGCTGGACATCCCGCCCGAAACACGGGATTATGACGTCGAAGGGGAACTCCATGCGCGATGGATATTTCACTCACGAAAAACTGGCCCGCCTTTTCGTCATGGCCATGTACGCGGCGGGCACGCTGCTGACGCTGCTGCTGGCCGTGGAAGCTCTGCGCTGGGGCTTTCTCGCCAGTTTCGGGCGCTGGCGCATGCTCGGCCTGCTGTTCAGCTTCACCAGCGCGGGCCTGCTGCTCTCCCGCCTGCTGGCGGGACGTTACGGCAACCGCCTTGCCGCCCGGCTGCTTCCCCGCCGTCTGACCCGCGCCGTCTCCGCACGGCGGGTGATGGCGGATTTCGGTCTTGCCTCAGTCAAGGATCTCTGCGCCTTCATCCAGCTCTACCGCCTGAACGCCTATTCCGCGCGCGGCCCCATGCGGGAGGATTTTTCATGCGGCCTTGACTGTCTGCTGGAACCGCTTTTTCTGCACAACATGTACCTGCCCATGACGCGCGCCTGGCTGGTCAGGAGCGGCCGCCTCGTGTTTGACGCCGATGCTCTGGAAGTCATGTTTGAAAGGGAAAAGGCCCGCCTGGAAGCCATGCCCTCCGTCAGCGCCATGTTCGCGAGGGATGACTCCCCCGCCGGCAGCGCAGAGGAAAGCGGCCCGCAGAACGCCGGCACGGAAACGGGTATGATCGAAGATATGGAAAAAGACGGCGCAAAAGCCGCAAAACAGCCCCGGGCACTCCCGGAAGCCGATGCTTCCGGCGCGAACCGGGAGTAAGCAAGGAGCCTCCATGCGTATCCTTCCCGCCCTTCTTCTTGCGCTTCTCCTTTCCGGCACGGCGCTTGCCGCGGGCGAAACGGTCCGCCTGCCCGAGCCGGACAGAATCGGCGGCATGCCGCTGATGCAGGCTCTGGCGGAACGCCGATCCATCCGGAACTTCAGCACGGAAGCTCCGGATGAAGTCACTCTCGGCGGGCTGCTCTGGGCCGCATGGGGCGAAAACCGCCGCGACGGCAGACGCACCGCGCCCAGCGCGCTGAACAGGCAGGCCCTGAAACTGTATGTCGGCAAGGCTGACGGCATATGGCTCTACGACGCGCATGACCATGCCCTTGTCCGCGTATCCGACATCCCGCCGGGCAAACCGCTGGATGACGCGCCCGTGGTGCTGATCTTCGCCGTGCCGGAAGGTGATCCCTGCGGAGGCATGCATGTCGGTTCCGTTTACCAGAACGTCGGGCTTTTCTGCGCCTCGGCCGGGCTGGCCAATGTGGTCAAGGCATCCACCACCCGCGATCAGGGCATGTTCCCCTTTCTGCCTGAAGGATGGAAGGCGCAGGCCACGCAGTCCGTGGGCAGGCCACGCTGAACGGAGCGCACCATCAGCCATTTTCCGGAAAACGCCATGCAACGTATCCTTCTTGCCGACATCGGCAATACCTGCATCAAGCTCGGCCTGGCCGACACCTCCGGACTGGGAGAGACATGGTCTCTGCCCACACGCATGCCGCACACAGCCGACAGTCTGGGACTCGCCCTGGCCGGGCTGCTCGGCGGGGCCGGGCTTGGCAGGGGAGATTTCGCGGTCTGCGCCGTATGTTCCGTCGTGCCCGACCTTACCCCCGTACTCCGTGACGCGGTCGGGCGTTATCTCGCCTGCCCCGTGCTGAACTTTCCCGAAGATTTCGCTCCGGGACTGGAAAACCGTTACGACCACCCCGGCCAGGTCGGCGCGGACCGCCTGCTGGCGGCCTTTGCCGCGCGCCGTCTCTTTCCGGAGCCGGCGTCGCTGATTTCCGTGGATTTCGGCACTGCCACCACCTTTGACTGCGTGACGGGCGACGCCTACCTTGGCGGTCTGATCTGCCCCGGCGTACTCTCCTCGCACGGGGCACTTGCCACGGGCACGGCCAAGCTTCCCCGCATTTCCCTTGAAGTCGACGCGGACGCTCCGCTCATCGGCAGCAATACCTCCACCAGCATGCGGCACGGCTTTGTCTTCGGTTTCGCCGCCATGACGGAAGGACTGTGCGCCCGGCTCAGAATGCAGCTTCCCGGCCCCTGCCTCGTCATAGGCACGGGCGGGTTCGCTCAGGCCATTGCCGCAGTCAGCGCATGCCTTGACCATGTACGGCCGGATCTCATCCTCGAAGGTTTGCGCCTTGCGTGGAAACAAAGCCGGAGTTAATGTCTGCTTTCACGCCCGCACGGGCTCTGTGCCGGGATAGTCCCGGCAGCCCGGCACTCCGTGCATGAAATGCTGCGGAGCGGGGCAAGACGGGTCCTGTCTTCTGCTCTCCTCATCCGTACAGCGCTCCGCGCTCACGGCCGAGGCCCCGCGAAGCCGGCGCGGAACATGGGACCTGGCCGTCAGACACTTTCAACAACAAAACGCTCTAACAGACATCACGGGCCGCGTGCCCGTCAAACACAAGGAGACGATATGGACAGCAGCACGATTACCTCGGTCTGGGCCCGCGAAGTTCTGGATTCCCGCGGCAATCCTACGGTGGAAGTGGAAGTGGGGCTGGAATCCGGCCATGTGGGCCGCGCTGCCGTGCCCTCCGGCGCCTCCACCGGAACCCGCGAAGCCCTTGAGCTGCGCGACGGAGATCCCGCGCGCTACAAGGGCAAGGGCGTCTCCAAGGCGGTGGAGCATGTGAACGGAGAAATCGCTGAAGCCGTCATCGGCCTTGACGCCCTGCGCCAGGTGCAGGTGGACACCACCCTGCTTGATCTTGACGGCACGGACAACAAGTCCCGTCTCGGCGCAAACGCCATGCTCGGCGTTTCCCTTGCCACTGCCCGCGCCGCCGCCGAATTTCTCGGTCTGCCGCTGTATCAGTATCTCGGCGGCATCAACGCCAAAATCATGCCTGCGCCCATGATGAACGTCATCAACGGCGGCGCGCATGCCCCCAACAATCTGGATATCCAGGAATTCATGATCATGCCCCTCGGGGCGGAAACCTTCCATGACGCCCTGCGTATCGGCGCGGAAGTATTCCATACCCTGAAGGCCCTGCTCGCCCGCGACGGCCACGTCACCAGCGTGGGTGACGAAGGCGGCTTCGCTCCCAGCCTCAGGAGCCATGACGAGGCCTTCCGTTACCTTGTAGCCGCCATCGAGGAAGCGGGCTACATTCCCGGAACGGAAGTGGCCCTCGCCATTGACGCCGCCGCGTCGGAATTCTATCAGGACGGCAAATACCATATCAGGGGGGAAAACAGGGTGCTTTCCTCCGCTGAAATGGTGGAATGGCTGGCCGATTTTGCCGAACGCTATCCCCTTGTCTCCATCGAGGACGGTATGGCCGAAGGCGACCGCGACGGCTGGCGCATGCTCACCGAGCGCCTTGGCGACGACGTGCAGCTGGTGGGGGATGACGTGTTCGTGACCAACCCTTACATCCTCCAGGAAGGCATTGAAGACGGCATCGCCAATGCCATTCTGATCAAGGTGAACCAGATCGGCACTCTGACCGAAACCATGGATACCATTGAAATTGCCAAGACCGCCGGCTATGCCACGGTCATTTCCCACCGTTCCGGTGAAACCGAAGACGCCTTCATCGCCGATCTCGCCGTGGCCGTGAATGCGGGGCAGATCAAAACCGGCTCTCTCTCCCGTTCCGACCGCATCGCCAAGTACAATCAGCTTCTGCGCATCGAGGAAGACCTCGACGACACCGCCATGTACTTCGGCCCTGTTCTTGCGGACAACTTCGGCTTTGCCGCCGATGAGGCAGAGGAATACGAAGAATAGATCATGCGGGGGAGGAAGGATATTTTTTCAAAAGTTTCTTCCTCCCCCTCCAGCCTGCAAAACCTTTCAGAGCATTTTGCCATTGAAAATATCTGCGGGCCAGGACCCCATGTTCTGGCCCGCGGGTTTCACGCCTGAAGCCGGAGCTGTACGCCGCAAGCGCATTGCCGCTGCTCCGGCGTCGCGGCGGAGTCTCGCTCCGCTCGACTCCGGGAGCATTTTCAAACCGAAAATGCTCCCGTATACGGGCGTCACAGCGACCTGCTCGCCCGGAGACTTCATGTCCGTTTCCCATCTTTTTCGTTCCGGCTTCTGCGTTGCGCTTGCCTGCCTCGCCCTCTTCCCTCTTCCGGCTTCTGCCGCGCCTTCCGTCAGTGAAGTCACGGCCAAAACACAGGCCGCATACAAGGCGCTGAACGACTTCCGCGCCGAGTTCACGCAGGAACTCACCCATCAGGAAAGCGGTACCACCGAAACCCGTACAGGAACCCTGCTGTTCAGAAAACCTCTGCTTGTACGCTGGGAAAGCGTTCCCCCGCATGCGGAACTGCTGCTTGTGGGAGAAAGGGATATCTGGAACTGGCTGCCAGACGAGGAGCTTGCCTACCGGTACAGCCTCGACATGGTGAAGGATTCCCGTTCCCTCATCGCCGTACTGACCGGACAGAGTCCGCTGGATCGCGATTTTGACGTGGAATTCATGAACGAGACTCCCGCCGGGGAAGACGCGGCGAAAGAGCGCGCCGCGGGAACGCTTGATGCCGTACACCTGCTGCTTTATCCCAGGGACCCCTCCCCGCAGATGGTGGAGGTTCAGCTCTGGATCGACGCAAGGAGCGGCTTCATCCGCCGCGCGCAGGTCATGGATTTCTACGGCAACACCAACCGCATCACCTTCACGGATTTCCGGCCCGATGAAAGGCTTTCTGCCCGGGATTTCACCTTCACGCCCCCGAAGGGCACGGAAGTCGAGGATCACAGAAACGACGGCAGCGCGCCGGGCAGCGTTCTCCTGAAGTAACCGGCCCCGCAGTGGTGAAAAGGGCGGAGGTTCTCTCCGCTTTCCCCGATACCGCGGTCGTTTTCAAAGTGATATGCTCCAGACATTGTGAAAATGCGGCATGGGGTGACGCCGGCCGCGCATTCCACACGGGATGCCCGGCGGCATCAGCCGCTTTCCGCGGCAGGATGTCTTTCCTGACGCTCTTCCGGGAGAAACCGCTTCCGGTTTTCGAGCCGGCAGCGCGGAGAGCCTCCCTGAAGTTCCGGCCACGTCCGATCGCTTGGCAGAAGCCCGCTTGTGGGCTATGACGGAACATCAGCAAGGAGAAACGCATGGCCGTCATCATGGGCACCGCCGGACATATCGACCACGGCAAGACCAGCCTTGTGCGCGCGCTCACCGGCATCGACTGCGATCGCCTGGAAGAGGAAAAGCGCCGGGGCATTACCATTGAACTGGGCTTCGCCTACTTCACCCTGCCCGACGGCGAGCGCATGGGCGTGGTGGATGTGCCGGGCCATGAACGCTTTGTGCGCAACATGGTGGCCGGAGCGGCGGGCATCGATTTTGTGCTGCTGGTCATCGCTGCGGACGAGGGCGTCATGCCCCAGACCCGCGAACATCTGGAAATATGCTCTCTGCTCGGCATCCGCCACGGCATGGTGGCGCTGACCAAGATCGACATGGTCGACCCCGATCTGCTGGAACTGGCAAAAGAGGACGTGGCCTCTTTTCTGGAGGGAACCTTCCTGGAAGGTTCGTCCATCTTTCCCGTTTCCTCCGTGACCGGAGAGGGGCTGGAAGCCCTGCGTCAGGCCATCCGTGCGCAGAGCAGGGAACTTGCCCCCAGACGCCGCCAGGATCTGTTCCGCCTGCCTGTGGATCGCGTCTTCACCCTCAGGGGCCACGGCACGGTGGTAACGGGCACGCTCATTTCCGGAAAGGCGAAACCCGGCGACGATGTCGAGCTTCTGCCTTCCCGCAGGCTTTCGCGCATCCGCAGCATCCAGACCCACGGCACGGACGTGGAGGAAGCCACGCCCGGACACCGCACGTCCATCAATCTTGCCGGTCTTGATGTGGAAGATATCCATCGCGGGGACGTCATCGCCCGGCCCGGCACGCTTTTTCCCTCTTCGCGCTGGGTGCTTTCCCTCAGATGCCTTTCCTCCTCGCCCCGCGCTCTGCGCCACAGGGCGGAAATCCATTTCCACCACGGCGCGAAAGAAGTGCCCGCGCGCCTCTACTTCTATGATCGCGACAAGCTCGCTCCCGGTGAAACCGCGCTGGCGGAAGTGCGTTTCTCCCCGGAAAACGGGGAGGAAACACGCATGGCGGGCGTATTCGGCGACCGCTGTGTCATCCGCGCCTTTTCCCCTCTGCGCACCGTGGCGGGCGGCTCCGTGCTCATCCCTCTGGACAGCGCCCCGCGCCGCCGTGATATGACGCCGCACATGCGGGAAAAACTGCTGACCATGCCGGATGCCGTCGATCAGACAGGAGAGGAAGATCGCCTCGTCACCCAGTTGGAACTGGCCGGGCCGCACGGCGCAACGCAGGCCGCGCTTTCCGTGCTGACCAACCTGGAAGCCCGGCGTCTGGAAAAACTGGTGCAGACGCTGTCCGGCAAAGGGCGCATTGCCTGTTACGACAGAGAAGGGCGTGCATGGATTGCGGCCCCGGCTCTGCAAAAGCTTTCCGACGCGGTGCTGGCCCGCGCGGCGGAATTCCACAAGCGCGAACCGCTCAAGCCGGGCATGGCCAAGGGCGTGCTCATTCCCGCTCAGGTTCCGCCCAGGCTGGCGCACTTCATGCTGGAAAAACTGATCCGCTCGGGAGCGCTGGTGGCGGAAGGCGAACTGCTGCGACTGGCGGATCACCGGGTTTCTCTGGCTTCCGATCAGAGCGCGCTGCGGGAGAAACTGGTGGAAGCTCACCGGGCCGCGCCCATGACGCCGCCCAATCTCAAGGATGTGCTTGAGGAGCTGGGCGTCACCCTCAAGGAGGCAGCGCCCGTCCTGCGGCTGCTCCAGCAGGAAGGCGCGCTGGTCAAGGTTTCCGAAGGTCTGTGGTATGATGCCGCCGCTGTCGAGGATCTGAAAAAACGTACCCGTGCCTGGTTTGAGAGCCATGATGACCTGACCCCCGGCGATTTCAAGGAGGTGACGGGAGGGCTGACCCGCAAGTACCTTATTCCCCTGCTGGAATATTTTGACCGGGAACGCTTTACCATGCGCGTGGGCGACAGGCGCCAGCTCCGGGGCCGGGTTTCCTGAAGTGCCGGGCAGGTGTTCATCAGGAATTCCCTTATGGGTTTGAACCTTCCTCTTCAGGGGAAAAAAGAGTCCTTAATGCCGCCCACGGAGAATATCTTCATCCCTGCCCTGCCGGAAACGGCTGTGGCTCTGGATTTTGAAACTTCGGACACATATCCGGACAGCGCCTGCGCCCTCGGCATGGCGCGCATTGAGGGCGGCAGGATCACGGATACGCTGTATACGCTCATCCGCCCGCCGCGTCCCCGTGTCTGCTTTACGGAAATCCACGGTCTTACCTGGAGCATGCTCAGGGACAGCCCCTGCTTTGCGGATCTCTGGCCGGATTTTTCCGCATTCATGAGCGGTGCTGACTATCTTGTCGCCCATAACGCCAGCTTCGACCGCCGGGTGCTGCGGGGCTGCTGCCGCGCGGCGGATATAGCAACGCCGGATATCCCTTTTCTGTGCACGGTATCCGGATCGCGCAGGGGGTTCCGCCTGCGCCGCAATCGCCTGAACGACGTATGCGCCCATCTCGGCATTGCGCTCGATCACCACAAGGCGGACTCCGACGCTCTGGCCTGCGCAAAAATCTACCTGCACCTGCGGAGAATGGGACTCGCGCCGGATCAGATGCGTCTGAAATAAGGCCTTTCCGGCGCAACTTCCCGCCTGCCGCGATTTTACCTCCCCGGGCATGGCTCCGATGCATCCGCATCGTAACTCGGCGGTTCCTCAGGATGCTGCATGGCCAAGGCTCCATGCTCTTTTCTTCTTCGCGGATTTCACGCCTGAAAACGACGCTTGACGCCGCAGGCAAATTGCGGCGGCACCGGGCAGACGACGTCGAGCCAGGGTCTCGTTCCGCTCAACTCCGGAAGCTTCAAAACGGAACCCCTCCCTTCCGGCACGACTTTTGCTGAACGGTACGCGTCCGGACGGCACGCGCCATTTCCCCATGTCGCAAAGCACAGGATAAGAATCTGTTTTCTTCAATAGTATCAATATATTGAAAGAAGCAGAAAAAGCAGGGACAGCGCGTTCTCCGAACCCGGCGGATACCGCAGACGACGGCGGCAGACATGCTGTCCTTTCAAAATGCAATGCCGCTCCTGCAGAACGCAACATCGAGGTAACATATCATGGACTACGGCGTCCTTACACTGGTTCCCATTCTCATTGTCATTCTCATCGCACTGACAACCAGGCGCACCCTTGAAGCTCTGATGGTCGGCACGCTTTCGACCTATATCATCACTGACGGTTTCGGCTTTCTCCATGCATGGATTGAGGCATTCTTCTCCGTAGCCACAAGCCGGGACAACCAGTGGATATTCATGGTCTGCGCCCTGTTCGGCAGCCTGATTACCCTGATCGGCGCCTCACGCGGCACGGCCGGTTTCTCCCGCCATCTGGAAAAAATCTGCCGCGGCCCGCGCACGACGCTGCTTTCCACCTGGATTCTGGGCATTCTCATCTTTGTGGATGATTACCTGAATATCATGACGCTGAGCTCCTGCATGCGGAAACTGACCGACAAGTTCGGCCAGCCGCGTGAAACGCTCTCCTATATCATCGACTCCACCGGCGCCCCCGTCTGCGCCATTCTGCCCTTCTCCACCTGGGCCGTGTTCTTCGCCGGACTGTTCTTCTCTCAGCCCGCCGTGGAAGCTCTGGGCTACGGATCGGGACTTCAGACCTTCTATCACGTCATTCCGTATGCGTTTTACGCCATTGCGGCGGTCTTTCTGATTCCGCTGTTCATCTTCGGCATCGTACCCCGGATGGGCCTGATGAAAGCAGCCTATGCCCGCGTCGCCGGTACCGGCATGACATATTCCCCGGCCAGCGAAAAGCTGAATCTGGAGGATGAGAACGACGCTCCGGATCTGTCCCGCAGCGCCAACCTGCTTGATTTCGCCATTCCCATCGGCATGCTCATCGCTCTGGCCGTCATCACGGGCGATCTTTTTCTTGCCATCGTGGCGGCCAACATCACCTGCTTTCTCCTGTACGTGCCGCGCGGCAAGATAGGTTTCTCCCGTTTCTGCGATCTCGCCATGCACGGCTTCTGCAACATGGTTCCCACCATCGCGGTCATCTACTTCGCCTTCGTCATGCAGCGGAGCATGCAGGACATCGGCATTGCGAACTACGTCATCAACGCCGTATGCCCCTATATGAACGGCACCATCTTTCCCGTGGCCACCTTCCTCATCGTGGCCGTACTCAATTTCAGCACAGGCAGCGTCTGGGGCATCCCCGCCATGGTCGTCCCCATCCTTATTCCCCTTGCCGCCAGTATTGATGCCAACATGCTGCTTGTCATGGGAGCCATCGTTTCCGGCGCGACACTGGGCAGTCACGCCTGCTTCTATTCCGACGCCACGGTCTTGACTTCCAGTTGCTGCAAGATGGAAAACATGGAACACGCACTTTCCCAGCTTCCCTATGCGCTGCTGGCCACGGCCATTGCCGCCGCGGGCTATCTCGTCTGCGGACTGGCGATGTAAACGGGAGGTACATATGGCGACTTTTCTCTGGATGGGGGATATCACCCAAATCGCGGCGGATGCCATAGTCAATGCGGCAAACAGTGAACTCACCCGTCAGCCCGGCATCTGCGACGCCGTTTTCCGCGCGGCTGGAGCGGATGCGCTGCGGCAGGCATGTGAAGAGCTGGGGCGCTGTCCCATCGGACACGCGGTTGTCACGCCCGGATTCCACCTCCCCGCCGCCTACATTATCCATGTGGCGGGCAGCGAATGGTACGGAGGCTCACGGCGCGAGGAGGTTCTGCTTGAGCAGTGCTACCGGAACGCGCTGCACTCCGCTGTGGCCTATGACTGCAAAAAAGTGGCCTTCCCGCTGATCTTTTCCGGCGACTACCATATTCCCCGCTCCAGGGCCATTGAAATAGCAGGCAGAGCCATCACGTCCTTCACCGCGGCAGAACCGCTGGACGTAACCCTTGTACTGTACAGGCCCGGCATCTTCAGGCTGGCCCAGATGCTTCTCGGCTGGCCGACGCTGAATCCGGAAGCGCCGGAAGCAGCCTCACACTGAAATGCTCTGCAGAGTCGGGCAGGACGAGACTCCGGTGAAGGCGCGAAACCTGCGAACCGGACACAGGACTGGCTGGCAGACAGTTTCAAATGCAAAACGCTCCGGGACGGGGAGGTTCCCCCGGCGAACTTCACCCGTCCGCTGCTTCCAGCATCTCCGTCAGCGCGCATGCCGCCAGCCGCGTTCCCCCTGTTCTCATTTCCAGCCAGCTCCGGAACCTCGCCCGCACCGCTTCTCTTTCCGTCTCCGTCCGACGCACGCGCGTCTCCTCCAGCATGTATTCGCGCACGTCGGCGGCGCGGCGGCAAATCCGCAGGAGCCCCGCCTCAACCAGACCGGGCGGGCAGTCGTTCCCCAGCGCCCAGCGGAAATTTCCCAGCCCCGGTCCCACACAGGGCACGACTCCCCCCGTCAGGGCCTCCAGAAAATTCTGTCCCCCCTGCCCGAAGCCTCCTCCCACATATACGGCGTCCGCCGCCGCATACAGGCGCGGGAGATCCCCGAAGCGATCCCACAGCACCAGTGTTCCCGGCGGGAGGGATTCGCACGGCGCGTCCGTATTCAGTGCCGATGCCGGAACGCAGGGCAGTCCCAGATCATAAAAACGTGCCTTCCACGGCTCCACACGGTGCATGTGCCGGGGGGCAAGCACGATGACGCAGGAAGGATTCCTGCTGCGAAGCTCCAGAATCCGGGGACAGAGCCGGTTTTCCTCCTGTTCGCGGATGGAAGCGAACAGCGCCAGGGGAGCGCCGCCGAACAGAAGACGCACCTCTCCGCCGCAGGCCATTTCCGGCATGAACGTGGCCGCATGCTCTTCGGCCAGAGAAACCGCGGCCAGATCAAACTTGATGTTGGGCATGAGCTCCGGACGGCAGGGAGGACTCCCCGCGCCCTCAAAAATACCCGCGAAACGGGATCGATCCTCTCCGCTCATGGCCAGAACCCGGCGGGGAGACATGCCGCGAAGCACGCCGCGCAGCATACGGTAACATTCGTGGCTGGTGCTGGTCATCCGCCCGTTGAGCACCGCCAGAGGAACATCTTTTTCCCGGCAGGCTGACATCAGGCCGGGCCAGAGTTCCGTTTCCAGCAGCGCCAGAACACGGGGTTCCGCCAGTTCCAGCGCGCGCAGCGCCGTATCCGGCTCATCCAGAGGGGCGAAGCGCACGGCGCAGAGCATATCCCCGCGCAGCGCGCAGATCCGCGACGCGCCGCGTTCCAGCATATCCCGCCCCTGTCTTGTCCATGTTGTCATAAGCACGCGCCATGCTCCGTCTTCCGAACCGGGCCGCGCATCACGTTTCGTCGGGCGTTCGGGCAGGGCTTCCAGCACGGCAAGCGCAAGGCGGGCTTCTCCCCCCGACGCGGCCTGAAGCCAGAGATCGCAGCCCCGCCTCTCCCGCATCGCCCAGGGCACATGCGCCAGCCAGTCTGCAGGAACGAGCCGCTCCTCCCACCCCTCAGCCAGGCGCCTGTTCCGCCGCAGAAAAGGCATCAGCAGACGCCACAGCACTCCGTACGCCTTCAGGAAAAAGCCCTGTCTCATGAATTCTCCTTGCATATGGCCTTTCCGCTCCATGCGCGGAAACATACCCAGCTCCTCTTTTTCTACGCGCTCCCCCCTTCTCCCGCAAGCAGGCGCCCCCGGTTCAAATCGTCCCTTTCAGAGCAGACTGGCCTCAAGATCACATGGCCAGGACACGCCGTTCCGGATCGCAGGCTCCACGCATGAAGAGGGAACCATACGCCGCAGGTGAATTGCGGCGACACCGCGGATGCTCCGCAGCCGATCTGTGCCCGGTCACAAGAGCTTCACAGTCGCTTGACAGTTTTGATACGCAAGTATAAAAACCTCTGACTCTTGAGGTTCAATGATTTTTGCAAATTATAATGTAACGGTTTGCAACATTTTTATACAAACGTTTCATATGGCCAGACCTTCACAGCAGCTTGATCTCGCCCTGCTTGAAGCCGGGGAGGAGGAACTCCGTCTCAAGGGAGTACGGGGGCTTTCCGTGCGCGCTGTCTGCGCCAGAGCCGGGGTAAGCCCCCGGATGCTGAACTACTACTTTGAAAGCAAGGACAACTTTGTCCGCACCCTGCTGGTGCGGGGCTACAAGAACTTCTCCCGCGAGGTGGAAGAAAGCGCGCGCGGAACCGATGCACCGCTGGACCGCCTGCGCCGGGGAGTGCGCGTCTGCCTGCGCCACACCATAGAGGGCAGGCTGACCCTGCGCAATCTCATCTGCGATGCCTACGCGGACGAACCGGTTGTTTCGGAAATTCTGCAGGAACGCAACAGCCATACCCGCATCATGTATGGGCTGATGGAGGACGCATGGCGCAGGGGAGATCTGCGCAGGGATGTTTCTCCCGCCGAAATATTCATGGCCGTCATGCCCGGCGTGTTCCTGCCCACCCTGAGGATGGACACCCCCTTTCCCTTCAACATCCACCGTATCCGGGAAATCGCCGATCAGGTCGAGCAGAAATATCCCGACAGCGAAGACGGCCTCAGGCAGGAAGTGGAACACGGGATGCGCATGTTCGATCTTCTGCTGCGGGGTTTTCTTTCCAAAAGGCATGACGGCGCGAGGTCTTTCCGGCCGCCCCGCACGGGGCGGCGCGCCGGCTCACTCAAGCGGCGCCTTGCCTCTGCGCATTCTGGCCAGGGTAAGGCCGGCGAAAAAACCGCCGAGCATGCCCAGTCCGAAGGCCCTGGGCATATTGTCCACCACGCCGGCCAGCGCGGCGAAAACGCCGAGTGATCCGCCGATGAGAATGCCGCGCACAACAAAAGGATTCATTTCCGCCTCCGCATCCCCCTCTCATGGACGGCTCATGCCGCTCATGCTAAGGGAAACATCATGTTCAGGCATTCATTATGGCCGCAACACGCGAGCCTGTCCATACACACCCGGCCGTCCGGAATACCCCGTTCACGCGCCGTTACGGGCTTTGCCCCCTTCAGATCAAGGAGTCGTTCATGCGCTCTCATGCCACTGTTTCCCGCGGCCTTTCCGCCGCCCTGCTCGTAACCATGGCGCTCAGCCTCACGGCCTGCTTTGACGACAAGGACAAGCAGGCCGCGTCCCAGACGCCGCCTCCCCTGGTCGGCACCATGGAACTCCGCAAAGAAAACGTGCCGCTTCAGTCCACCTATATGGGGCAGACGCTCGGCTATCTGTCGGTCGAGGTGCGTGCCCAGATCTCCGGCATTCTGAAACGCCGCTTCTTCAAGGAAGGCGATTACGTCTATCAGGGGCAGACACTGTTTGAAATCGACCCGGCCTCGGCCCAGGCCGCGCTGGATCAGGCCAAGGCCCAGCTGACCGTGGCCCAGACCGAATATGCCAACGCCCAGCGCGAATGGAACCGTATCCAGCCGCTCTATTCCCGCAACGCCGTCAGCCAGAAAGACCGCGATACCGCCAAGGCCGCCTTTGACAGCGCCAGGGCGCAGGTGGCTTCGGCGCAGGCGCGGGTGAACGAAGCGCAGATCCAACTGGACTACACCAATGTGGTGGCACCCATTTCCGGCTATACCAGTCTGGCCGCGCGTGACGAGGGCGATCTGATCACGCTGGATTCCCAGGGGAGCCTGCTCACCACCATCAACCAGACCGACCCCATGTACGTCACCTTCGCCATTCCCAGCGCGGACATGATGCGCATGAAGCGCCTGACGGCCCAGGGCAAGGCGAAACTTTCCACGGAGGGCACGCCCGCCCGTCTGACCATGCTGGAGGGAGGAACGTACCCGTATCCCGGCTTTGTCACCTTTGTGGATACGCAGGTGGAGCCGCAGACTTCCGTAGTCCGCGCCCGCGCGCAGTTCCCCAACCCGGAAAGTTCCCTGCTGCCCGGCCAGTATGCTTCCGTCACCATCGGCGGCACCATGCTGGTGGATGTGATCATGATTCCCCAGACGGCGGTGATGAATACGGCGCAGGGCACCATGGTCTACACCGTGGGCAAGGACGGCACAGCCACGCTGACGCCCGTGAAGCTGGGCGAAATCTTCGGCAATGAATTCATTGTGGATGAAGGGCTTGAACCCGGCTCCGTGGTTGTGGTGGAAGGCACCAACAAGGTGCGTCCCGGCTCTCCCGTGCAGGGCAGGCCTGTGCCGCGTCCCTCGCGGGAAACGGCTCTCCCCACTCCCGATTCGATCACCCCGCCGGAAGGAGGCGCGGGCGAAACCACCCTCACCGCTCTCCCCGAAGACGAAAACGCCGGCAGCGGCAAGACCCAGGCGGAATAGCACATGTCCCAGACCTCAAATAAATCCCCGCTGGATCAGGCCCCCATTCAGGAAGGATTCTTTCTGAAACGGCCCGTGTTCTCCGCGGTCATCTCCATTTTCATGATTTTGCTCGGCGTTCTGGCCATCGGCAAGCTGCCCATCTCCCAGTATCCCGAACTTACTCCGCCCTCCGTGCAGGTAGCCGCGCAGTATCCCGGCGCGACGCCCGAAACCATCGCCCAGAGCGTCGCCCAGCCCATTGAGGCGCAGATGAACGGCGTGGACGGCATGATTTACATGAACACGGTGTGCTCCACCAGCGGAACCATGTCGATGAACGTGTACTTTGAAATCGGCACGGACCCCGACATGGCCACCGTCAACGTGAACAACCGCGTGCAGGCCGCTCAGGCCGGTCTGCCCGACATCGTGCGCCAGTACGGCGTGACGGTGAAAAAGCAGTCTTCCTCCTTCCTGCTGGTGGCCTCGCTGTCCTCCGACGGAGGCGTCTATGACGATACCTATCTCAGCAACTACGCGCTGTTCTATATCATGGACGGCCTCAAGCGCATCCCCGGGGTGGGCAACGCGGAAATCATGGGTTCCAAGGACTATGCCATCCGCGTCTGGCTCAACCCCCAGCGCATGGCTCAGCTCGGTCTGACCACGGCGGAAATCGGCCAGGCCGTTAAAGATCAGAACAACCAGTACTCCTTCGGCTCCGTAGGGGCCATGCCCAGCTCGGACGAAATCCAGATGACATGGCAGGTCAGCGGTCTCGGCCGCCTGACCACGCCGGAGGAATTCGGCAATATCATCCTGCGCACCACACCCGACGGCGGCGTGCTGCGCCTCAAGGACGTGGCCCGTGTGGAACTCGGCGCAAAGGATTATTCCGCCCAGGGCCGCACCGACGGCAAACTTGCCGTGCCCATCGCGGTGTACCTCGGCACCGGCGCCAACGCGCTGGATACGGCGCAGCGGGTGGAAGCCTACTTCGAGGAGGTGTCCAAGGCGTTTCCCACCGGGATTGAATACTCCATTCCCTACAATACCACGACCTTCGTGAAAATCTCCATCGAAGAGGTCATCCATACTCTGGTGGAAGCCATGTTCCTGGTGTTCGTGGTGGTGTATCTCTTCCTTCAGAAATGGGAGGCCACGCTCATTCCCTGCATTGCCGTGCCCATTTCCCTGGTGGGCACCTTTGCGGGCATCTACGCGCTGGGCTTTTCCATCAACACCCTGACGCTTTTCGCCCTGGTGCTGGCCATCGGCATCGTGGTCGACGACGCCATCGTGGTCATGGAGAACATGGCCCGCATACTGGAAACCGAGGACCTCACGCCGCGCCAGGCCACAGCCAAGGCCATGCACGAAGTGACCGGCGCGGTCATCGCCATTGTGCTGGTGCTGTGCGCCGTGTTCATCCCTGTGGGCTTCATGGGCGGTCTGGCGGGCGTGATGTACCGGCAGTTCGCCATTACCATCGCCATTTCCGTCACCCTGTCGGGCATCGTGGCGCTGACCCTCACTCCCACGTTGTGCGTCATGCTGATCAAGAAGTCGCACAAGCAGCCGAACCGGTTCTTCCGCTGGTTCAACACGGCATTTGAACATCTCACCGACCGCTTTACGGACGGCGTGCGCTTCTTCATCAGGCGCAGCGTCATTACCCTCCTTGTGGTTGCCGCCGTGTGCGCGGCCACATGGGACATCTTCGGCCGCGTCCCCACCGCGCTGGTGCCCGAGGAAGACCAGGGCTCCATTCTGGTCATGGGCATGATGCCCGACGGCACGGCCCTGCCCCAGACCATTGAGGTCATGGACAGTGTGGCGGCGAAGATTCAGGAACTGCCCGAAGTGGAGAGCCTGCTCTCCGTAGCCGGTTTCGACCTGATGAACGGTGCGCTGAACACCAACTCCGGCGTCATGTTCGTCACCCTCAAGGACTGGGCGGAACGCGAAAAAATGGGCATCAGCGTGCAGGATACCATCGGCAGGATATACGGCATCGGCATGGCCGAAACCAAGGGCCTGATCCTGCCCTTCAACCCGCCTCCCATCATGGGCCTGAGCAATACCGGCGGCTTTGAAGCCATGATCATGTCCAATGAGGACAACCCCAAGGAGCTTTCCGACATCGTCCGCGCCGTTACCGCCGAGGCGGCCAAACGTCCCGAGCTTTCCGGCGTGAGCAGCACCTACAGCGTGAACTCCCCGCGTCTCTATGTCGACCTTGACCGGGAAAAGGCCCGCATGCTCAACGTCAACGTGGCCGATGTGTTCAACACCATGGCCGCCACGCTCGGCGCGTCCTACATCAACGACTTCAACATGAACGGCCGCACCTTCCGCGTGTATATGCAGGCGGACGCGCCCTACCGTTCCCTGCCGGACGAAATGGGCAGCATCTATGTGCAGAGCCGCGACGGCAACAATATTCCCCTGGTTTCGCTGGTCACCATTCATAATGACAGCGGCCCGCAGCTCGTTACCCACTTCAACGGCCTGCTGGCAGCCAAGGTGACCGGCAATCCCGCTTCCGGCTACAGTTCCGGGCAGGCTCTCCAGGCCATGCAGGAGGTCTGCGCCCAGGTGCTGCCGCAGGGCTATTCTCTGGCGTGGTCCGGCTCCAGCTACCAGGAAGTGGTGACCGGCGGCACGGACTTCTCGGTGCTTGGTCTGGCCCTGCTCATGGTCTTCCTCATTCTTGCCGCCCAGTATGAGCGCTGGACCCTGCCTCTGGCCGTGCTCACCGCCGTGCCCTTCGCGGTGTTCGGAGCCATTGTCGGCAACTGGCTGACCGGACAGAACAACGACGTGTATACGCAGGTGGCCTTCTTCACCCTGCTCGGTCTGGCCTGCAAGAACGCCATCCTGATTGTGGAATTCGCGGCGGATCTGCACAGGCAGGGCATGAGCGTCATCGAGTCGGCCGTGCAGTCCGCCAAGCTGCGCTTCCGGCCCATCATCATGACCTCGCTGGCCTTCATTCTGGGCTGCGTGCCGCTGGCCGTCAGCACCGGAGCCGGCGCATCCAGCCGCCGGGCCATCGGCATCAGCGTGGTGTTCGGCATGCTGGCGGCCTCCACACTCGCTCCGCTTATCGTTCCCTTTTTCTACAAAATCATCATGTCCGCCGCCGAGAAGGCGGGAGGACGCAAAACTCCGGCGGCCAGGCCGGCTGATGGGGAGAACTGACATGACTGGTACTGCATTCCGGCGCACGGGCGCGGCGCTCTGCCTGATCTCGGGCATGGCATTGTCCGGCTGTTCCTTCGCCCCGGACTACAACCGCCCGGCGATGGACATCCCCGAAACATGGAGCAAGGCTCCCTACAGTCTGCCCATGGCGACAAGGAGTCTTGAAGTCCAGTGGTGGAAACGCTTCAATGATCCCGTGCTGGACAAGCTGGTGGAAGAAGCGCTGCTGCATAACCAGAATCTTGCGGCGGCCGTCGCCCGCGTGGATCAGGCCAGGGCCTATCTGGGGCTGGCCAGAGCCGATTACTTTCCCACCCTTTCCGGTTCCGGCAGTGCCGGACGCGCCAGAGTGACGGAAGGCGACATCGCGGCGGGTACAGCCATCAGCGAGATCCTCAAAAATCCCTCCATTGCGCCCGATCGCGTCAACAATTCCTTCTCCCTCGGCCTCCAGGCCGTGTGGGAAATGGATCTGTGGGGCAGGGTGCGCAACTCCACCGCCGCCGCGCACGAACAACTGCTGGCCTCGGAAGCCGGACAGCGCGGCGTGGTGCTCAGCCTGGCCGGGCAGACCGCTTCGGCCTACATCAGCCTGCGCAGCTATGATGCCCAGCTCGCCATTGCCAAACGGACGCTGGCCTCCCGCGAGGAGGCTCTGAAGATCTACCGCGCCCGTTTCGATGAAGGGCTGATCAGCGAACTGGACTTCCTGCGGGCCAAGACGGAAGTGGACAGCGTGCGGGCCAGCCTGTACACGGCGCAGTATCAGGTAGCCACGGCGGAAAGCGCCCTCATGGTGCTGACCGGCCGCTCCCCGCGCGATATTTTCGAGACCTCGCCGGAGCGGGGACTCGAACTGGACGCCATGCCCAGCGCGCCGCAACTGCCCGTGGGCATGCCTTCCGACCTGCTGGAACGCCGCCCTGATCTCATCGCGGCGGAAGCCCAGCTCAAGGCGGCAAACTTCAAAATCGGCGCGGCCAGGGCGGAATGGTTCCCGTCCATCTCCCTGACCGGCCAGCTCGGCACGCAGAGCAGCGAGCTTGACCACCTGTTCGAGAGCGCCACAAATATCTGGAACATCGGCGGAGGCATCAATCTGCCGATCCTGACCTTCGGGCGTATTTCCAGCAATGTGAAGGCCAGCGAAGCAGCGCAGCGCGAAGCCGCCGCAAGCTATGTGCTGGCTGTCCAGCAGGCATTTCAGGAAGTGCGCGACGCGCTGACCATCCAGGATCGTACCGTGTATGTGGTGAGAGCGCTGAACGACTCGGTGAACAGTCTGCGCAAGGCAACGGATCTGGCCCGCCTGCGCTATGACAACGGCTATGCCTCGTATCTGGACGTGCTGGACGCCGAACGCTCCCTGTTCGAGGCGGAAATCCAGCTTGCCAGCACCCGCGCGGCCCATCTTACCTCCATCATCAACGTGTGCATGGCCCTTGGCGGCGGATGGGAAGACGACAGCCGGCCTGCGGCTCCGGCCGCGAAGGTTTCTCCCGGAGCATAGAGGATTTCGCTCATGAAGTGCTCTATGGAGTCAAGCGGGGCGAGACTCATCTCCGCTTCTTATCCGTGAAGCGCCATGCGCTGACGGCCAGGGGCGCCGCGACACCGGAGCAGCCGCAAGCGAATTGCGGCTGCTCCCCGATGGAGGCGTGAAACCTGCGGGCCGGGAACAGAGTCCCGGCCCGCAGATATGTTCAAAAGCAAAACGCTCTGAGACGCTCTCTTTCCCGGCATGCATACATCCCCGGAACCGCGACGGTTCCGGGGATGTTTTTTTCAAGGGCCTCTTCAGCGTCTGCGGCTGACAACAGCGCGGCAGACAAGGGCTTGTCCCTGCAGCGGCATGTGCCGTGTCCGTACCGGAGCCCGCATCAACGCGGTGGCCGGAGCAGTGTGTCTTGACCATATGATCCTGAAGCCAGTCGTCCATGTTGAAAAGCATAAAGATATAGTTGACGAGAAAGATGGAATGCGACACTTTTATACATGGACTTCTTCTCCTCTGGTGAGACGTTATGAAAAGATTCATCGGCTTCGCCATCCTGTCAGGAGTCCCTTTCCCCTGAAGAGGGATTTCAAACCATAAAGAAATTTCTGATGAGCCGCACGGCATACATACTGTTTCTTTCCGGGTTTACCCGGTTCACCCCATAACCGGAGGTTTCTCCATGAAAAAAAGTCATATTCTCGGCCTGCTGGCGGGAGGGCTGGTTCTGACAGCCCTTTCGCCAGCAGGCGCGCAGGGCGCGGAATCCGCTCTGTGCGAGGCCCCGGCGCGTTCCGCGGCGATCATCGCCAGGGTGCCTGGCTTTAAATCCTATGATCTGGATCTCTACATCGGCAAACGCACCATCAATGAAGGAGTGGTGATCCGCAAAAGCCATATTGACAAGGGCAAAATCATCATCCCGCCGGAAGGACTGTACTATTCCTCACGTCTGGGCAGCATCGGCACCATGACAGGGCTGGATGTCGTCATGCTCGGCAAGCGTCAGCCCGTAGTCAACGAAGAGTACGAGTACATTATCGTCAAAAACCGCAAGCTGAAACTGGGCGAGTCTCTCAAGCTGCATGAGGACGGGTCGCGTCTGCTCCAGTTTACGGCGAGCAAGGGACACCCTTACGGCAACGCGGCAAACTCGGCCACCGTGCGCATCATGAAAGCGTCGGGCAACTATTACGGCACCAATTTTACCGTGGCCATCAGTCCCACGCTGAAAGATTTTTCCTCCGGCAAATACAATGACGGCCTGGGCCTGCCCGAAGGCAGATACCCTCTTCCCGCGGACAAGACCAGTCCGCTCCAGCATAATACCTACTTCACCAGCTCCACCTATCCCAGCGGGCAGTCCTATCTCATTGCCGAGAAGGCGGGCATGGACGAGATCAGCATCAAGGAATTCGGCACTCCCAGCCTCACCCGCATCTGGCTGAGTTCCGCGCCCCGCATTTCCGGCGCATACGCTCCAGGAGACAGCGCCGCAGCAGGCGGGGCCAGAGTTGACGTGCTGGCTGTTTCTCCTTCGGCCGTGAGCCTTCGTCTGACGGAAGAAAACGGCAGCGTCACGGAAAAAACCTTCAGGGGACTGGACGACTCCTCCGTTCTGGATTATCTGCCCAGCAGCGCCCATGACCGCGCGAAGTGGCAGCTCAACTCTCCGGACGGAAAAATCAGCGTACAGCTGGCCATGCTCAGGCCCGGCGGGGTGGTACAGAACGGCAGGGTTTTCCTCGACATATACACCGACATCTATGAAATCGGAAACCCGCAGGAATGGCCTTCGGATCCACGCTTCCTGGCCCGCCCGGACACCTGAGCCTCCTGCGGAGAGCTGAACGAAATCCTTCTCACCAACAAGGAAGAAGTGGTTCTGGACAGCGCCAACAACGTGTTTGTTGGTCCCAACGGCTATTTCAAGATCGTGATCGACGACTTTGACGGAACCCGGATCAACGCCTGGCATTTTGAAGATGCGGACGGCAACAAGAGCGTCAACCTTGCCAGGCTTTCCACCGGCGGCCATATTGACCTGCTGGCCAATATTTCCTGCGGCACGGTGGGCAGCTTCGCCACCCGCGATATTGTCAGACGTATGGAAAACGAGCAGGCCGCGGCAGGGCTGATCATGAAAAAATAACAATGCCGCAGGCGGGTATTCCCGCCGCCGGAAGCCTTTGCAATGAGGAATCCGAAATTGTCCCGCACTCCGCATCATGTCATGCTGCGGGGTGCGGGACGACACGGCCGCCGCGCCGACATCCGGCCTTGCCGGCGAACTGTTCGATCTGGTTCATCAAAAATTCCTTTGTGGTTTGAAACCTCCCCCTTCAGGGGGAAGTTGACAAGACGGCGAAGCCGATGAAATCCTTTTCCGTACCCCCTCCTTTCAGGGAGGGGTACTCCGCACGCCCCCTCTCCGTCGGCTGCGGAGGCAGTCAGCGGATGGGGCGACTGTGGATTGAAACATCAAACCGGTGTCTTCCGCAACGCGTGGGCCGGTGGCCGGTGCCTCAGGCGCGAGAGCTTTTCGCTTATGAAATGCTCCACGAAGTCGATCAGGGCGAGACTGAAGCTGCTCCGATGGAGGCGTG
>ENA-ORTY01001018-ORTY01001018.1-human-gut-metagenome-genome-assembly--contig:-NODE-1018-length-33727-cov-5.637741_pt1 | contig 33727 bp, 31 predicted proteins | sample MGYA00241917_ERZ509198 | MGnify/ENA primary metagenome ERZ509198 (study PRJEB26280, sample SAMEA2338857) | human gut metagenome | biome: human gut; feature: human-associated habitat; material: faeces...
TATACTATCCATTTCATTTAAAAGTCCATTTATTGCTGCTTGGTCATTTTTTGCTGCCTCTTCTGTTGCATTTGCTGCTTCTTGGGCTTTCTTTATTATTCCATTGTCATTAAATATTGTTCCTATTGTTATTCCTGCTAATATTAACAGTACTACTATTGTTACTACTAATGATATTAATGTTACACCTTTGTTTTTCATAATATGCACTCCCTTTTTCTACTTAAAAATTTATACATTCAAAAATTAATAATAGATTTATTTTTTATTCTTGTTATGGTCTATAAAAAAGGTTGTTCTAACAACCTTTTTTTGCATGCAAAAATAACAGGCTATTTTTATAGTCTGTCATCTTTTTTATTAATATTTTTATATCATTAATAAAAGCTTTTTCGCCTTTTCTTATTTCTCTAAAACTATCTGTGTGTGTGTGTGTGTGTGTGTACTCCTGCAAGGGTTACAGCCTTTATCATAGTATTTTATTCCTTTCTTAAGTTATTTTATTATTTACCTTTAGTTTTATTTGTTTTTACACTTTTATACAAAAGTTTGAAAAATAGAACTATTTATTCTTTTTGATTTATTATATAGAACAAATATATCATTTTGTAATTTATTAGTCAACACTATTTTTGTTACATTTTTGTTACATTTTTGTTACATCGTCTAATAAAATGACTTAATTTAAAATTGATATTTAGTTTTTACTTCATTACTTTTAATTTTTCAATTGGCTTAAATTTACTTTTATATCTAGAGTTATTAACCGTTATTAAAAAATCCTTTGTAAGGTATTGCACTTTTTTTATTTTTATGGTATAGTATTATATAGTCGATTTTAGTAATACCGTATAGGAGGTGCAATTTAAATGGCAAAATGTACAATTTGTGAAAAAGAATTATCACACGGAAATAAAATTAGTATAGCTCGTTCACATGTAAGTAGAAGAGCAAATAGAACTTTCCAACCAAATTTAAGAAGAGTTAAAGCTATAGTAGATGGACAAACAAAAACAATTTCAGTATGTGCAAAATGTTTACGTTCTGGAAAAGTTACAAGAGCTTAAAATAATTAAAGCTCTTATTATATGTTTTAATTGTTTTATATAATTTGGTAAATTATATACATTATAAAAATATTTATAAAATATAAAAAAAGTAGATAAAATAAACTATTTTGTTAAACAAAGTAAATTTATTTTATCTACTTATTTTTGTTACACCGTTATTTCTGTATCATTTTTATATTTTCTTATGTATTATTAATTCTTATCTTTTATTCCAAATATAAGTTTTACTATTCCCCTTAAAAACTTTGGAACTTTCTTTACGACTATAGTCATATGTTTCACATCCCTTCTAAGCTAACATGTTATCCACATAATTCCAACGGCAATAATAACTATTCCTATTGTAAATAGCCAACCTGATATTGGAAGCAATAGAACTAATAATATTCCTAAACCAAGCCCAATTAAACAAACAGCTATAGTCTTTTTTAGTGCATTTATCATAATCTATTACCTCCTCTGTTATTTATATTATATTATTTTTTATTGCAATTCGTGAATATTTGAATTACAATTAATATGTAAAATTAAATATGTAAGGAATGAATTATTTTATGAACAAACAAGGTGCAGAAAAAATTATAAAAACATTAATTGATTTTTATCCAGATGCTAAATGTAGTTTGGATTTTGAAACTCCATTTCAAATTTTAGTTGCAGTTGTTCTATCTGCACAGTGTACAGATGAGAGAGTAAACAAAACAACTCCTGCTATCTTTTCAAAATATCCTGATGCAATAGATTTTGTAAATATGCCAATTGAAACTCTACAAGAATTAATACATCCATGTGGATTTTATAAAACTAAATCAAAAAATTTAAAACTTGCAGCAGAAAAAATTGTAAATAATTTTGGAGGTAAAGTTCCTGAGACTATGGAAGAGCTTATGTCTATTCCTGGTGTTGGTAGAAAAAGTGCTAATGTAATTATGCTAGAAGCTTTTAATAAACCGCAAGGAATTGCAGTAGATACTCATGCTAAAAGAATATCTAATAGAATTGGATTTTCTTCTGAAAGTGAACCAACTAAAATAGAACAAGACTTATTAAAACTCATTTCTAATAAATACTACAAAGATGTAAACCATGTTTTAGTATGGCATGGTAGAAATATTTGTACAGCTGCAAAACCTAAGTGTAGCATTTGTCCTGTAAAAAATTGTTGTAATTTTTTTAAAGAAAGTGTATCAAAAAATTTAACTTAAATTTTATTTGACAAAGATATTTTAACGTTATATATTATTAATATAATTTATTTAATAAAGTAAATATAGTTAAAATTTTTTTCATATCTATATGTGCTTTTAATCAAAATAAGAAAGGAATGAAATTTTTATGGAGAAATTAAAAAACAAAATTTTAGTATTTGCCTTTGCTTTTATAATTTTATTTTCTACTATTAGTATGGCTTCTACAACCCCTGCTAACAATACTAAAGGTAACCCAGAAGAAGCTGTTACTACAAGTTTAAATACAGAAGGTAAAACTAACCAGACTGCTTCAAATGAGACAAATGGAGAAGCAAGCAGTGAAAATGCCTCTAACGAAAATGCAAATGAAAATACAATTTATACTTCAGACTATTTTGCTGCAGGGCAAAATGTTGAATTAAACAAACTAGTAGATGGTAATTCATTTGCAATGGGAGACACAATTAATGTAACTGGTCAAATTAATGGAGATTTATTTGTACTTGGCAACAAAGTTATAATTGATGAAAATGCTATTATTTATAATAACTTATTTGTTTTAGCAAAAGAATTAGTTATTAATGGTACTGTTTATAATCTTTACTCTCTTTCAACAGACTTAATACTAGGACAATCTGCTATTATCTACAGAGATATGGCTTCATATTCTAATAAAATTACTTTTGAAGGTAGAGTACAAAGAGATGTTTTTGTAACAGCTAATGAACTAAACTTCCCAGATAATTCAAAAACTTTAGTATATGGTTCTTTTAATTATACATCTGTTAATGAAGCAAATATTCCAGATGGAATAATTAAAGGAGATATTAACTTTAAAAAAATCGACACAAGCATTGATACAAGTACATTAATTTTAAATTATATAATTAGATTTGTTGCTACTGTTATATTTGTTTTAGCTGTTGTATTATTCTTAATTTTCTTTACACCAAAAGCTATAGACAGAGCAAAATATAACTTAATAGAAAGACCTTTTGCCACAACTGGTATTGGTATTTTAGGAATTGCTTTAATTCCATTTATTGTAGTACTTCTTATGACTTTATCTGTAACATTACCTTTAGCTATGACACTTGCAGTTATTTATGGAATTTTAGTTTCACTTGCTTTTTCTTTCTTTGCAATTGCAATTGCAAAATATTTAGTTGATAAATTTAACTTACAAAAGAAATGGCAATTAGCTTTATTTACAATTATCTCTGCTTTAGTAATGTATGCTTTAACTATAATCCCTGCAATTGGTGGATATGCAAAACTATTCTTCATAGTAGTTGGATTTGGTATAGTTTTAGTTAGTATATTTAGCAAAAAATTTGAAAAAACAGATAAAAAAGAAACTAGTAAAAAAACTGAAAAAAACAGCAATGTTGAAACAAAAAAAGTAGAGAAATCTAACTCTACTGAAAATAAAAAAGAAAACAAAAGTGAAAAAAAATCTAAAACAAAAAAAGATAAAGAAGAAAATAAGTAAAACTAATTAAAAAATATATAAAATAAAAACTCTTTTCAATAATTGATTTGAAAAGAGTTTTTATTTTTATTGCATTGTAAAGTATATTTACTATTTAAATTACTATTTTTATAATTTCTATTATATAACATATAATTTTAAGTATTTTTTATTAACTTTTTTAATTATTTATGCATTTCATTGCTACTTTTTTTGTATTTTTAAATTTTATGTTTTCTAAACTAAATTAACAAGCACTTTTTAATTTTTTTACTGTTTCTGCATAGTTATTAGACTGCACAATTGAAGTACCTGCCACAAGTATATTTGCTCCTGCCTCTTTTGCTTTATTTGCTGTATCTAAGTTAATTCCTCCATCTGCTTCAATATCTATGTCTATTTCGTTTTCTTTTACATATTTATATAATTTATTTATTTTGTCTATTGTCTCTGGAATTAAAGCTTGTCCACCTTCTCCAGGCTCTACAGTCATTACTAAGCAATTATGTATGTATGGCAAATATCTATATATTTCTTCTATGTTAGTCTTTGGGCTAATAGATATACCAACTTTACAATTATTGTTCTTTATATATTTTATTAGTTCTTTTACTTCGTTTTCATCCTTACATGCTTCTAAATGAAATGTTATATTGTTCGGTTCAAATACTATAAATTTATTAACAAATTTTTTTATATCTTTTACCATTAAGTGAACATCTAGTGGCAATAAACTTATACTATTTAAATATTCACAATATTCTACCATCCTATCTACAGTATTATTTTTTACAAATTCGCCATCCATTACATCTATATGAAAATAATCTATTCCAGACACCTCTAAATCATATAATTGCTTTATAGCATTTGTTTCTTTTAATCCTAATACAGATGCAGATATCTCTACCATATACATTCCTCCTCATATCTAAGTATACATTTAGTTTATTATTTTTTTGTTTCTTTGGATAAAATAAAGCAGATAAAATAATCTGCTTTATTCTAGTTGCATTATATATTTTTTTATTAACCTTTTTTAAATGTATAAGAAGTTTGTGTATCAAAGTCAAATATTATACTTCTTGTATATATTTCATTGTCAGTACTACTACTAATTTTTAATGCTATCTCTACCTGTCCTGTTCCTTGAATATCTATTTTAAGGCTAGGAGTATCTGCACTTGTTGTAGTTGTTTGTGCTGCTCCTTCTCCTACTGTAAGTTGTACTTTAACTTCTTTTGCTGTTTCCCCCTCTGTTGTATTTGTAGTTTCAGAGCCTTGTAAACTTTTTGGAACTAAGTCTTTTACATTTACGTATATAGTTGCCGTTTGTGGTTTTTTATAATTATTTACTACTATAGTAATTGTAGTTCCTTCATCTACTTTTTCTCCTGGTGCAGGGTCTTGACTTAATACTGTGTCTGTTGGTTTGCTTGAATCTTCCTTATATCCAATATTTACTTTTAGTCCTGCTTTAGTTAATATAGAATTTGCAGCCTCTTCTGACTTTCCTATTACACTTTCTACTTCTACTTGTTTTATTCCAGTTCCACTACTTACATATAATTTAACTGTATCTCCTGCATTTACTTCTTTGTCACCAGCAGGGTCTTGGTCTATAACAATTCCTGCTTCTACAGTTTTACTAGTTTGGTCAATTCTTTCAACTTTTAAATTTGCATTATCCAATATTTGTGCCGCTTCTTCATATGTTTTACCTTTTACATTTTCTACTATTGCTTTTTCTGTTCCTTTACTTATTACTATTTTTATAGTTGAATTTTCTTTTACTGTATATCCATCTATATATGGTGGTTCTTGAGAAATAATCTTTCCAGCTTCTACATCTGCATTAAATTCTTCTGTTTTCTCAAGTTTAATATCTGTTTTTTCTATTTCTTTATTTGCTTCTTCTAATGTTTTTCCTACTAGTTTAGGAAGGTCTACATCTTTTGGAACACCCCAATCCATAATTGTTTTCATTCCAAAAAATCCTATTACAGGCAATAATATTATTCCCAAGATAATTACTGTTATTATTATTGCTTTTTTCTTTTTGCTCATTTTTTTCTTAGGTTCGTCTTGTTCCTCATCTTCATAATCTTCGTCATTATTTCTTATATATTCTTGTTCTCCCAAAGTAGGAATTCTTTGTGTATATTGATTTGTAAAGTCTTTTTGCTCTACAAAATCTCCTTCTGGATTTTTAAGAGCCATACTTAAATCTTTTAACATTTCTGTAGCACTTTGGTATCTTTCGTTTGGATCTTTTTCCATTGCTTTCATGATAATTTTATTAACTGCATATGGAATTGTCGGATTTAATTTTATTGGTTCTATTGGTTTTTCTTGCATATGCTTTAAAGCTATAGAAACAGGTGTATCTGCATCAAATGGAACTCTCCCTGTTAACATTTCATACATTACAACACCTAATGAATATAAGTCAGATTTAGCATCTGTATATCCACCTCTTGCATGCTCTGGAGAAAAGTAATGAACTGAACCAATAGTTGTTCCAAATGCTGTTATTGTTGAATTAGAAACTGCTTTTGCTATTCCAAAATCTGTAACTTTTGCTATTCCATCTTCTGTAATTATAATATTATGTGGTTTTATGTCTCTATGTACTATACTATTTCTATGAGCCATTTCTAATGCGGATGCAACTTGTATTGAAACATTAAGTGCCCATTTCCAAGGAAGTGTACCATCTTCATTAATAATATCTTTTAAAGTTTTTCCTTGTACTAGTTCCATTACTATATAATAAATATTTTCTTCATGTCCTACATCATAAATTGAAACTATATTTGGATGAGTTAAACTTGCAGCTGATTGTGCCTCTGTATTAAATCTTTTTATAAATTCTTCGTCTGTTGTAAACTCATCTCTTAAAACTTTAACTGCTACATATCTTTTTAAGATATTACATTTTGCTTTGTAAACAGTTGCCATTCCGCCTTCGCCAATTTTTTCTATAATTTCATATCTATTTCCTATTACTCTTCCAACTAAATTCATACTTTTTTCTCTCCTCACATTATTATTAAGACCGTAATATTGTCATATCCACCGTGATTGTTTGCTAGCATAGTTAATTTATTTGCTGCCTCTTTTGGATTTTCTTTAGTAATTTGATATATTTCCTCTTCTGAAACCATATTTGTTAGTCCATCTGAACACATTAATATTATATCATTTTTATTAATTACTCTTGCTCTTAAGTCTGGGTCTATGTAGGATGTACAGCCTAAAGCTTTTGTAAGCATATTCTTTTTTGGATGGTGCATAGCTTCTTCCCTAGTTATTTTTTTGTCTTCTAATAATTGTTGCACATAGCTATGGTCTTTTGTAAGTTTACGCATAACTTTATTTCTAATTCTATAAACCCTACTGTCTCCAATATGTCCAATATATATCTTATTATTATATATTAACGTTACGTCTAAAGTAGTACCCATTCCTTCTAATTCTGGATTTTTTTTTGCTTCTTCATAAACTACCAGATTTGCATATTGTATACCAGATTTAACTAACTTTAAAATTTCGTCTTTTTCTATATTTTTATTATCCTCTTTTTGCTTTCTTTCGTTAATAGTTTCTAACATTTTTTGAAAGTTAGATTTTATATAATTGCTTGCTGACTCAGCTGCCATTCTGCTTGCAATTTCTCCTCCATTATATCCACCCATTCCATCTGCTAATATATATACCTCTGGTACATCTCCTGAGTTTGAAATATAATAAAAGTCTTGATTATTATCTCTAGCTTTTCCTATGTCTGTTTTTGCAAATACCTGCATATTTCCTCCTATTCTTTGATATTTTTTCTTCTAAGTTGTCCACATGCTGCATCTATATCAGACCCTAGCTCTCTTCTTATGGTTGCAACAATGCCATGTTCATTTAAATAATCTCTAAATTTAATAATATTTTCATTAGAACTCTTTGTAAATTTTCCATTTTCTATTTTATTTATTGGTATTAGATTTACATGGCATAACATACCTTTTAATAAATTTATTAACTGTTTAGCATCATCTAAATTGTCGTTATTGTCTTTTGCCAAAGCATATTCAAACGAAATTCTTTTATTTGTTATTTTTATATAATCTCTGCATGCTTGCATTAGCTCTTTTATATTATATCTATTATTTACTGGCATCATGCTACTTCTCTTTTCATCTGTTGTTGCATGAAGCGATATTGATAATGTACATTGAATATTTTCGTTTGCTAAATCGTATATTCTTGGCACTAAGCCACTAGTAGAAACACTAATGTGCCTTGCACCTATATTTATTCCTTTAGGATTGTTTATAATTTTTATTGCTTTTATAACATTTTCGTAATTATCTAATGGTTCTCCTATTCCCATAAAAACCACATTAGAAATTCTATCTTTAATATCTTGTTCTACTGCTAAAATTTGTTCTACAATTTCTCCTGCTGTTAAATTTCTTATAAATGGTATTCCTGTTGATGCACAAAATTTGCACCCCATTTTACAGCCAATTTGCGATGAAACACATATTGTTTTCCAACTGTTATATTCCATGAGAACAGTTTCAATTGCATTTCCATCTAAAACATCAAATAAATATTTTTTTGTACCATCTGAAGATTCTTGTTTTTTAATAATTTCGAAATTACACATTGTGTAATTTTCTTCTAATTTTTTTCTAAGTTCTAAAGACAAATTTGTCATTTCTTCAAATGATTTTACTTTATCTATGTATATCCACTTAAATATTTGTTCTGCTCTATATGGTTTTTCTCCTATGGAAATCATTTCCTGTTTTAAATCTTCTAAATTATAATTTTTAATATTATTCATTTTGCCTTCCTTTTTTAGACAAATTTGGTATTATACTATGTCAACATATTTATACCACAACGCTATTAAAAAAGCAAGAATAAATTAAAATCCCCTTATTTAAAGCTGTAGCTTTTAGGGGATTTCTTATATTTTTTCTTTACAATTTTACTATAATATTTAATCATTTTTCTCTTTCATTAATTTTACTTTTTTATTTATTATACTCTATATTTTTATTTCCATATAATTATATATCTATATTTTTATATCTCTATATAACTATATTTCTATTTATATCTATATTTATTATTCTTGATTCTTTTTGTTTTTCTTCTCTTTTTCTGCCATTTTTTTAAATTTCTTTAATCTTTCATTATATGCTGCCATAACTTCTTCTTCAAATGCTAATTTTGGTTCTTTTACACCCATGGTTTTCAACAATTCTTTAGTAAATAGTGGATTTAAAATTAGTATTGGACCTAAAATAGATGTTGATATTAAATTATTTTTTTGTACACCTTCATATTTGGTACCAATATTTATTCCCATTCCTAATTCAGTTTCTGCAAAATAGCATTCGTCATTATTTCCATATGTTGTTGTAAATTGTGCTTTAAATCCTACTATTTCAATGCCTTTGTGTTTTCCTAAATAATAGCCACTATATCTATGCATCATATCTCTATGAGAATAAAAGTGATATAATCCAACTGCCCTTATTTGGCTGTCATCTTCATTTTCTATAAACTTTCCTACAATTTCCATAGCATTTCCTAATAGTAAAATAGGTTGGTTTTTATCCACTAGTTCTTCCATTCTATCTGCATATGGTTTTAACTTTTTTATAACTATCTCCTGACTTTTTTCTGTCATTCCTGCCATAAATATTAAGTTTATATCATTTTGTTTTACAAATGCTGGCTCATCATTTAAAGATGTTTCTATAATTTCTACATCATCGTTTAAGCATTTTTTTAAATACTCTATATTACTTAAATCTCCATATAGGTTTGCAACTTCTGGAAATAAAACTTCAATTTTCATTTGACTCATTTCCTTTCTTATCAATTAATTGTTTTACTGCATTTTTTATATTCTTTGTTTCTTCTATTGAGTATAAATCATGTAAAATAAATACAGAATCAATATTATTTAAGTTTAGTCCTTGTGTTGCCTCTATTTCGTCTTTTTTACATACTATTTTTTCGTTTGGTACACCTGCCATAAGAAGTCTTACTTTAGCATCCAAATATCTTGGCCCTGCTACTATTACTTGTTTTATTGATTGGTCGTTTAGAAATTCGTAATCTGTATCATATTGCCATGATGTATTTTCTGATCCAAATTTTTCTTCATGTAAATCGTCTACAATTACTATAGCTGCCTTATTTCCAGGCTCCTTTCTTGCATAATCAAAAGCTCTTGAGCATGCAATAGGGTTCATCCCCTTTGCTAAATGTGTTACAATTCTTACTCCATTATAAATTTCATCACTAAACCTTGTTTCTACTATTTTTAATTTCGCAAGTGATGTATTTATTTGCTCATAGTTTAAACCAAATTCTTTAAGTAGTGCAATAACAGCTACAATATTATAAATATTAATAATATTGTTTGTTATTAATGTATATTCTTCTTCTCCATTTGGTGTTTTTATTGTCATTTTCATATTTTGTAAATCTAATTTTGTTGCTAAATAATCTGCATCTGGTGTTTTATAATCACAATTTGGGCAATGTGCCTTTCCTATGTGATGATATCTTACATAGTCATATTCTAATTTTGAATAACATTTTGGGCACACTATAATGTCCCTTGTTCTGTTTTCAAAATTTTCTGTGTCTGTATCTAATTTGTCTATTCCAAAATATACTTTTTTGTTGTTTTCTGCTATATGAGAACATATTAAGTCATCTGCATTTTCTATCATTATAGTTTCTTTTGGAATATATTTGTTTAAAATATCTGCTATAAATTCTGTATGTCCATTTCTCATTAATGAATCTCTAAAAATGTTTGTGCAAATTAAATAATTTGGTGTTAAGTATGGGTATACTTTGTTTGCACTTCTTTCATCTATTTCAAGTACTGCTAATCTTTTATCTGTCTTTCCATGTAAATTTGCAGCATTTATTAATGTTGTAGTTATTCCTCTATCTATATTTGAACCATATTTATTATTTACTAAATCATATCCATTATCTATTAAAATGTCATTTATCATATTTGATACTGTTGTTTTACCATTTGTTCCTGTTACTCCTATTATTATCTCTGGCTTTTCTAATATTCCTAAAAAATTAGGACATATCTTTATTGCCAAATCTCCTGGAAATGACGTAGCATTTCTTTTTAATAACTTTAGTACCTTAGTAGAAAGTTTTGCAAGCCAAAGAGCAACATAAAATTTTATAGTTTTTTCATTCTTCATATTACTTTGTCTCCTTATTATTTATATTTTGCACATACTCTTTTTTAGCCTTTAAAAAGTTGAAATGGAGCTAATCCCATTTCAACTTTTGTAGAAATTATTTAACCCTTTTCTTTTCTATTATGCTATTTAATTTATTTTCAATAGCATAAAGTCTTCTTTCAAATATTTGATTTGTCATATCGCAAATCTCATTAAATTCAATTAATTTGGAGAATTTTTGCATATTAACTTTGTGATTGTTTTCGACTTTTTTTGACATTTCTATTTGTTCTTTTTTTAGTTCATTTAATAGTACATTTATTTCTGTAATTAATTGGTTCAGTGTTAAATCTGCATTATTCTGCATATTATCACCTCTCTTACAAAAATATACAAATATTCTACCATATATTTACATAAATTGCAACAATTATTAAAATTATTTTTTGTCATTTAGAATAATATGTACATCATCAAGTTGTGCTTTGTTTACTCTACTAGGTGCTCCCATCATTACATCTCTTGCCTTTTTGTTTTTAGGGAAAGCTATTACTTCTCTTATGTTCTTACTATCTGCAATTAGCATAACCATTCTGTCTAATCCTGGAGCTGCACCTGCATGAGGTGGTGTACCATATTGAAATGCATTATATAGCGCTCCAAATTTTGTTTTTACATCTTCTTCTGTATAACCTGCAATTTCAAATGCTTTTACCATAAGCTCTGGATTGTGATTTCTTACAGCTCCAGAAGCAACTTCATATCCATTGCAAACTGCATCATATTGATATGCTAGAATCTCTAATGGATTTTGATTATTTAGTGCATCTAATCCGCCTTGTGGCATTGAAAATGGGTTATGGTTAAAGTCTATTGTTCCTTCATCTGACAATTCATACATTGGAAAATCTACTATAAAGCAGAATTTATAAACATTTTTCTCTATTAAATCAAGTCTATTCCCAAGCTCAATTCTAACTAATCCTGCTATTTTTTGTGCTGTCTTAAATTCATCTGCTACAAAGAAAATACTATCTCCATTTTTTGCACCTAATTTTTCTAATCCTTGTTTTACTTCATCTGTAATAAATTTAGCAATTCCGCCTGTATAATTTCCATCTTCTAGTTTTACCCAAGCTAATCCCTTAGCTCCTGTTTCGTTTATTGCAAATTCATTCATATTATCAAAGAATTTTCTACCTTGAACAGCTCCATTTGGCACAATAATAATTTTTACTGTTTTATCTTTAAACGCATTAAATTCTGTATTTTTAAATAGTTCTGTTGCATCTTGTATAATAAGTGGGTTTCTTAAATCTGGTTTGTCTATTCCGTATTTTTCCATAGCTTCTCTATATGGAATTCTTACAAATGGTGGCTTTGTTACATCCCAATTTGTGTGCTTTTTAAATACTGTCGTAAAAATTTCTTCCATTATAGAAAGTACATCTTCTTGTTCTGCAAAGCTCATCTCAAAATCCAATTGATAAAATTCTCCTGGAGCTCTATCTGCTCTAGGATCTTCGTCTCTAAAGCATGGTGCAATTTGATAATATTTATTAAATCCAGAAACCATTAGCAATTGTTTAAATTGTTGTGGTGCTTGTGGCAAAGCATAAAATTCCCCTGGATGTAATCTACTTGGTACCAAGTAATCTCTTGCACCTTCTGGTGATGAGTTTGCTAAAATTGGAGTTTGAATTTCTTTAAATCCTAACTCATCCATTTTATCTCTTAATGTTTTTATAATATCACTACGAAGTAGAATTGTTTGATGTAATTTATCGTTCCTTAAATCTAAAAATCTATATTCCAAACGTAAATCTTCACGTACATCTCCTACTTTATCTGAGTTAACTTCAAAAGGTAATACATTTTTACATTTACCTAAAACTTCTACTTTTTCTGCATCTATTTCTATTTCGCCAGTTGGGATTTTGTCATTTTTATTTGACCTTTCAACAACATTTCCTACTACTTGTATTACACATTCTGTTGATACATTTTTTAAATCTTCATCTGTTATACTACTTTCTGAAGATATTACAATTTGTGTAATTCCAAATTCATCTCTTAAGTCTATAAACTTCATTGACCCTAAATTTCTAATTTTTTGTACCCATCCTGCTAATGTTACTTTTTCTCCTACATTTTTTATTGTTAATTCTCCACAATTGTGATTTCTATACATATTTATCTCTCCTTTTATGTGTACATTATACATATACCATGTACACGTACGTATATTATACACCTGTGCATAGTAGTTGGCAAGCGAATTTTATTAAGCTATCGTCAATAGTTAAAATAAGAAATACTAATTTTAAAATAAAATTAGTATTTCTTATTTTAACTAACCTATATATTTTTTATAATATAATTTTCTCAATACATTCTTGAAATTCTTTTTGAAAATTTATGAAAAATTTCTTTATTCCTTCCCAATTATATTCTACAAATGTCTTGGGTAAGATTTCTTGCTCTGCATCTTCAAAGTAGCTTAATCCCATTTGTAAAGATAACGCTGTTCCGCCTATCATATAGTATTCTGGTATGCTTATTGTATTTGTTATATTTTTTAACAAATGGTTCTGTTTTCAACTAATTATATAAAAAGCAATAAAAGTAATATTTTGTAGTGAGACAAAGTCTTATAATTTGTATACAAATACAAATTATAAGTAGCTGTGCGTCCGCAGTCGAACGAAAAAATATTACTTTTATTGCTTTTTATCTTTATAATTTATTTGAGAATATTAAAGTTTAGCTTTAAATAGCATTATAAAATTTCATTATCCGTCCTTAATTTCCATAATAGCTATCTAATAGAATTTGCTTTAACTCACTAACTAGTGGTAATCTTGGGTTTGCAGTTGTACATTGGTCTTCAAAAGCTCTATCTGCCAATATATCTACCTTTGCTAAAAATTCTTGCTCATCTATTCCAGCTTCTTTAAATGATTTTGGAATATTTAAGTCATTATTTAACTTTTTTATTTCCTCTATTAATGAGTTTACTCCCTCTTCGTTTGTATATGCAGGGAAATTCATTCTTCTTGATAAATCTGCATATTTTTGGTCAGCTATAAAGTATTCATATTTAGGGAATGATACAAATTTTGTTGGCATTTGACTATTGTATCTAATTACATATGGTAACAGAATTGCATTAATTCTTCCATGTGGCAAATGAAATTCTGCTCCTATTTTGTGTGCTAAAGAGTGATTTATTCCCAAAAAAGCATTTGTAAATGCCATACCTGCTATTGTACTTGCATTGTGCATTTTTTCTCTTGCTTCTTTATTACTACCATTATTATATGCCTCTCTTATATTTTTAAATACAAGTTCTACTGCTTTTTCTGCTAAACCGTCTGTATAGTCTGATGCCATATTTGAAACATAACTTTCTATTGCATGTGTTAAAACATCCATTCCTGTATCTGCTGTAATTGTTTTTGGAAGGCTCATTACTAAGTCTGGGTCAACTATTGCTACATCTGGTGTTAGCTCATAATCTGCTAAAGGATATTTTTTATTTTGGTTTTTATCTGTAATTACGGCAAAAGATGTTACTTCTGAACCGGTTCCTGATGTTGTAGGAATTGCCACCATTTTTGATTTTATTCCCAATTTAGGAAATTTATATGTCCTTTTTCTAATATCCATAAATTTAAGTTTCATACCTTCTGGGTCTGCTTCTGGGTGTTCGTAAAATAACCACATTCCTTTTGCTGCATCTATAGGACTTCCTCCACCTAATGCAATAACTACGTCTGGCTTAAATTCTTGCATTAGTTTTACTCCTCTGTGTATTGTATCAAAAGATGGGTCTGATTCTACATCTGAAAATATTTCTGAATGTACATATTCTTTTCTTTTTCTTAAATAATATAAAATTTTATCCACATAACCTAACTCTACCATTGATGGATCTGTTACTATAAAAGCTCTTGATATGTCTGGCATTTTCTCTAAGTATTGAATAGAACCTGCTTCAAAATATATTTTTTCTGGAACTTTAAACCACTGCATATTTACCCTCCTTTTTGCAACTCTTTTTACATTTATTAGATTTACACTGGATACATTTGCTGTTGTTGAATTTCCTCCAAATGTTCCACATCCTAGTGTAAGTGATGGCATATTAGTATTGTATATATCTCCAATTGCCCCATGAGTAGATGGTGAGTTTACTATAATTCTTCCTACTTTAACGGTTTCTGCAAATTTTTGAATTGTTTCTCTATTTTCTGAGTGAATAACAGCTGAATGTCCCATTCCTCCAAATTCTATTAGCTTTTCTGCTAAGCTAATTCCTTCATCTGAATTTTTTACTATATAATAAGCAAGTACAGGACTTAGTTTTTCTTTTGAAAATGGATATTCTATGCCAACTCCATTTTCTTTTAAAACTAAAACTTTAGTTTCTTTTGGTACTTCTATTCCTGCTTCTCCTGCTATTTTATATGGACTTTGTCCAACAATAGCAGAGTTTAATGCTCCATCTTTTTCTTTTATAAACATTGTATCTCTTAATCTATTTGTTTCTTCTTCAGACAAGAAATAGCAACCTGCTTTTTTCATTAAATTTTCAAATTCCTCTTTAATTTCTTCATCTACTATAACAGATTGCTCTGATGCACAAATCATCCCATTATCAAATGATTTTGATAGTACTAAGTCATTTACAGATGTTTTTAATTTTGCTGATTTGTCTATATAGCATGGTACATTACCTGGTCCTACACCTAAAGCTGGTTTTCCACATGAATATGCGGATTTAACCATTCCACTTCCACCTGTTGCTAAAATTAAATTTATACCTGGATGGTTCATAAGTAATGTAGTTGCAGTAACTGATGGTTCTTCTATCCATAAAATGCAATTTTCTGGTGCACCTGCTTTTATGGCTGCATCTCTTAAAGTTTTTGCTGCTTCTACACTACATTTTTGTGCAGATGGATGAAACCCAAAAATTATTACATTTCTTGTTTTTGCTGCAATAATTGACTTAAACATTGTTGTTGATGTTGGATTTGTAACTGGTGTTATCCCTGCGATAATTCCAATTGGTTCTGCAATTTCTTCATACCCTTCTTCTTCATTTTCGTTAATTATCCCAACGGTTTTATCATATTTAATACTATGATAAATATATTCTGTTGCAAACATATTCTTTGTTATTTTATCTTCGTAAATTCCTCTTCCTGTTTCTTCAACTGCCATTTTTGCAAGTTCCATGTGATGCTCTAAACCTGCCATAGACATCTGTTTTACAATATTATCTATTTGGTCTTGGTCTAATTTCATATATTCTTTAGAAGCCTCTTTAGCTTTTGATATCAAGTCGTCTATCATACTACTAATTCTGTTTCTTTCTTCTTCACTAATTGGATTTGCCAATTTCATTCCTCCTTTATAATATTATCTCTTGTTCTAAGTTATTATATAATAACTTAGTATAGTTGTAAATTAAAATAAATACAAAATTTCGTATTTTATTATATAATTATATTTATTGTGTCATACAAGAATTTTGTTGTAACACTTTGGAAATTGAGTAAAAGTCTCTTTTCTATCTTTAAGAATTATGGACAGATACACTACAATTTCTAAAAAATAGGGCTAAATCTAAATTTCTATTAAAAAGAAAATATAGATTTGGCCCTAATATTATATACTTTGATTTAGCATCCATAATATTTTTGAGTATTCTAAAATATATCCATCTATTAAAGATGATGCACTATATTGTTTTTCTTTTTCCGCTTCTTCTTTTATTTGATTAACCCTCTCTAATAATGTTTCAAAATCTTTTATAATATTTTTATAAATTTCGGTTGAGCAAATTCTTTCATTTTTTGCTTCTGCAATAGTTGTTGTTTCTAAATAATCTTTCATAGTTCCTAAAGGCTGTGCATTTAAAGTTAAAATATGCTCTGCAACTTCATCTATTTGGTCATTTATTTTGTTGTAATACTCCTCTAATTTTTCATGTACTACAAAAAAATCGCTTCCTTTGACGTTCCAGTGATAGTTTTGTAACTTACGATAAAATACTGCTAAATCTGATAAATACTGATTTAGTTCTTTTATTAATGTTTCCATTTTATACCTCCTAAAAATAATACTAACTTAAGTATTTACAATTTTTAGGCTGTTTATACATTATTTCAATCACATTTTATTTTCAAAAGTTCTCCACTTTTTGCATCAAATTCTATAAAAATATTATTTTCTGTTTCGACTTTCCATATAGTTTTATTATTTTGTATATCATTTTCGAATTCTATATATCTAATTTTTTCGTTTTTAAATCCATATTCTTCTAGTATTTTTCTAGCTTTTTCTTTTGCATCTTCTTCTGACACAATATTATTTAACATAAAATTTGCATCTTTTCTTTGTTCCTCTTCATCTTTTATTCCTTCAGGTTCTTTTTTTCCAATTATATCTTCATTTTCAAATACTTCTGCTACTTTTTCAGGTTCTGTTTTTTGCTCTTTCCATATAAGATTATAAGTTTTATCTCCTGCATATACAATTCCAATAGCTATAATTAAACATGCACATGTTGTTAATGTAACTTTTATAAAAGAATATTTCTTTTTCTTTATTTTTGTATCTTTTATGCTTTCTTCAATAACTGTCCTAACTTTATTTGGTATCTCTTTTTCGTCTCCTAAGTCATGAAACAATTTTCTCTCTATGTCATCCATTATTATTTCTCCTTTTTTCTAAAATATCTTTAATTTTTTGAATTGCCCTCGTTCTTTTTGTTTTTACTGTATTCTCTTTTAATTTTAATATTTTACCTATTTCTTTATCTGTAAATCTATCCATATAATATAAAACTATAATTGTTCTATCTTCTTCTTTTAATTTGCTACATATAAAATTAAAGTCAATTTTTATATCGGCATTCTCCATACTATATAAATCTGTTTTTTGCATATTTATTATTTCTTCAAATGATATTATATTTATTTTTTTATTTCTTTTATAAATTAAATTTGTTTCATTTATTAAAATTCTTATTATCCAAGTTTTAAAATATTGATTCTCTTTTAATTTTCGTATATTTTTGTATGCTATTATGGCTGTTTCTTGTATTGCATCATATATGTCATCATCACTTTTTAATCTAGCTTTTGCAACATGATACAATTCTTTTTCTACTAATAACATAAGTTTAGTAAAAGATTCTTTATCTCCTTTTTTTGCTTTTTCTATTAGTTTTTCCATGTTTCCTCCACTTTTATTTTCAAACTTATTATATTTATTTAGATAGCTTTTATTTCCTAAAAAGTTTCATTTTTCTTTTATTTTTTGAAACTTTTTATAATTTTCAAATACTCTAATATGTAATATAATTATATCATAAAGGAGATTTTAGTATGAAGAAAAAAATAATACTAGTTATTATTATTATTATTTTAATTATAATAATAATGTTTTTATTAGCATTTTTATTTAAAAGTTCTTATATCATTAATAAAACTAATAAAGATTTAAGCAATTCAAAATGTGAATCTGTAAATACCAATAAAATCGTCATAGAATATCATGACTTATCACAACAGAAAGTTTTAAAATCAATAGAAATAACAAACAAAAATGAAATAGACATTTTAACTAAAATGATAGAAAATTATGAGATGCCTCCAGAACATATAAAATTACATGTTGACGGAAAATATGTTGTAAAAATGTCTGAAAATGTAACAATTTCATTTGATGCTTTAACTAATTCATATATTAAATATGAAAATCATACATTTAGTGATATTATTTCTATTTCTCCTGAGTTTAAAACTAAAATTGTTGAATATATTAATTGATAATTAAATACTCTTATTCTAAAGTTAAAACAATCTATTAGAGTTTTATCTAATAAGATTGTTTTATTTATAAATTTAATTTTTGCTTGTAACTTTTTCTTTTATTAATTTTAAAGCATATTTATTCTTGGCTTTATTTTTTATATTTCTTATTACATAATTAATTGCATATGCCGACATTATAAACATAAATATTTGTGCTGTATATACATATCTAGGTGTACATTCTATTAATAAGTAAACTCCTGTATATACCAATAAAATTATAAGCAACAAAAATTGTTGTTCACTCATCCTTTTTCTATTAAGCCATATAGCAAGTATAGATAATAAAATAAATATATAAATAAATAACTGATTTATATCGTCAATAAGCTTTATTAATACATTAGCAGATATCTCACGTCCAAGAATATTTATAGTCTTATCTTCTAAATATGATAAAGACCATCCTACATCTGATGTTACCCAAAAACGCTGTAATTTATATATAAATAATCTTGGTAATTTATGTATAGACCCTACTGTATAATCATAAATTAGTTTTTGCTTTTCGCTTTCAGTTAGATTAAAAAATTCTTTTCCCAAAGTTTTATTATAATCTCCCATTCTTTCCTGATTAAATCCTACTGCAAATTTGTATAAAGGTTCTGTATTTTTTAATCCATTTGTGCTAATTCCTCCATATTGAAACGCTAAAGAAACCATAGTTGTAATCCCTAAATACATAATAAGCATAATTCCTAAATTTATAAAACACTTTTTTAGTGTTCCTTTTTTATATGTTAATAGTGTAAATATTATAACAGATGTAATTATAACTATAGCTTCTGGTCTTATTATATTTCCAATTGCTAAAGAAACTCCTATAAGTGTAAACTTTAATTTTTCGTTTATTTTGTTAGTATTTTTAGAAATTAATATCCAAATAGCCAATAAGAACATAAAAGACGATATATGTTGATTGCTTAAAACAGTATTAAATAGTAATGGAAATGGTAAAATCATATAACAACAGCTGACAATTTTTGCAGCTTTCTCACTTGTAAACTCTTTTGCAATTAGATATATAAATAATACAATTCCTGCTGAAAATAAGCAATTAACTATTTTTATAAGTAACGGTCCTTTTACAATTAACATTAAAATATACATAACCATGGTATACCCTATTTGATATCCCCATCTATTCATATATTGAGATTCTGAAATTATATTCCAGTTTCCTTCAAGAAGCTCATTAGCCATATTATACATTACTGCATAATCACTTTGTATTGGAGTTTGAAATACAAATATCACAGCCAATCTTATTATAAAAGCTGCTATAAATAGAACAAGTGCAAATTTAGGAATTTTTATTTTATATGCAATAAAAATAATTCCCCCTAAAGTTACTAAACTTATAATTGGAAATTTAAAGAAATGACTGTAAAAGGCTAATCCTAATAGTATAAATAATAAATAGATTAAAATTTTTCTTATTTTTTTGTTCATATTAATTACTCCGTTTTATTATAATATTTTTCTTCTAATATCCCTAACATATATTAAATCATATTTATTAACATATTTCAATTAATAGGTGTTATTACTTATGTCTATATTAAAATAATCTCCACCTCTTGCATCAAATTCTATATAAATATTGCTTTCTGTTTTAACTTTCCATAGAGCTATGTCACTTTCTATGTTGTTTTCGAATTCTATAGTTTTAATTTTTTCATTTTTAAATCCATATTCTTCTAATATATTTTTTGCTTTTTTTATTGCGTCTTCTTCAGTTATAATATTGCTTTGTATAATATTTTCTGTATCTTTTTTTTGCTCTTCTATATGATTGTATATGCTATGAGTTTTTTCTTCATTTTTTTTCAATTTCAGCTACTTTTTCAGGTGCTTTTTTTATAATGCTATAAGTTTTAGTTCCTGCATAAACTATTCCTATAGCCAAAATTAAACATGCACATGTTGTTAATGCAATTTTTAAAAAGGAATATTTCTTTTTTTTTACTTTTACACTTTCTATACTTTCTTTAATAACTGTTCTAACTTTAGTCGGCACTTCCTTTTCTTCTCCCAAGTCATGAAATAACTTTTTTTCTATATCATTCATTGCTAATTCTCTCCTTTTTCTATAATATTTTTGATTTTTTGAATTGCTCTTGTTCTTTTAGTTTTTACAGTATTTATTTTTAAATTTAGTACTTCTCCTATTTCTTTGTCTGTAAATCTGTTCATATAATATAAAATTACTATAGTTCTATCTTCTTCTTTTAGCTTATTGCTTATAAATTTAAAATCTAATTTTATATTGGATTTTTCAATACTAGCATCATTTATGTTTTGAGCATTTGCTATTTCTTCAAACGGTATTAAGTTTCTTTTTTTATTTCTTTTATAAATTAAATTTGTTTCATTTATTAAAATTCTTATTAACCAAGTTTTAAAGTACTGATTATTGCATCATTAATGTCTGTTGATAACTTAATTACTCTTATATCTTCCGAAATTCGATTTATCTGTGTCATTATTTTATTAGCTTCATAAATATTATCATCTATTATAAATACATTTACCATTTTTATTACCTCTATATTATTAGAGTTAAAAATGATTATAAACGTTTCAAAATTTAATAAATATATGCAAATATTTTATATTTATGAGACTTATATTCTATCTTTTTAATCTATCAAATCACTAATTTACCTTTTGCAAATAGTTTAGCATATCCACAAAAACTACTACTTATAAAAAGTTTTTTATAGAATTTTTCTTTTGTTAATCTAATTCATTGTCGTTATAAATCATCCATTAATACTTTATAAGCATTTTTTTAAATTGCGTTGCTTATCAATCTACTAATTAATAAAATACTTACGGTCATAATATCTATTAACAATATTATAAATTTAGTTTTTTAGATATTTTTCTCTTTTTTAAATTTTCAAAAAATAATAAAATATTTTTATATTTTGGTATTTTCTATTTCAAGTATTATTAAAGTAAAATATGTTCATAAAAGGTTTCAAAAATTTAACACTTTCACAACTGACTTATTTCCAATTATCAAATAACTCTTTTACTTATTTATGTTATGATAATAATTATCAATTTGTATTTTGAGTTTTTGTGTTAGTTCATTTGTTAAATCTTCAGAATCTTTCATTTGGAAATATTTTTCTATAACATCTTTTGGAAAAATACTATAATCACTATAGGACTCTATATCTTCAGTATTTATACTATTTGAGCTAATAACTTCTCCGCTCTTTATATGTAATTTTATATAACTTTGTATAAAAATTGTTAAGTTTTAATTCTTGATTTTCTATATTGTAGTTAGCAATTAAAACAACTATATAAAGGTCTGTAGTTTCTCCATTTTCAATTTCTTCAATTTTGCTTGTTGAAATAAATGTTTCTAATTTTTCTTTTTCTAATAAGTGATTTATTAGAAATTCACTATCTCCAACTAATTGCATTTTTGGTGGCAAATTCATATAAAAAAGAATATAATAGCCTACAAATAAACCAAAAATTATTGCGACTAACATTATAAGTATAGTTAAAAGATATTTTTTCTTCATATTTTTTCCCTTTTATTTTCCCACAATTTATTTCATATTAATTTTACTATTTTATCTTTTAAAATGCAACTGTTAACTAAAATAGGAGAAGTGCAGTACTACTGCACTTCTCCTAAGATGGTATCTAACTTTATTATCTCGTATTTTAAATTAACAAGATTTTCTATTGCTTGCTCCTTTTCGATTTTTCCAAGGCTTACCCCCTTTAGAATATTTCTAAAACATTGTCTTTCACAAAACAGTAACGGACTACGTGGAATATTATATGCAATAAATTCTTGAATTATATCTGTTTCCCTTTCTCCAATAATTTCCATTGGGGTAATAAGTTTTTCAGCTCTTGTTATTGACCGTAAAAGCATTTCTTTCTGTGTTTCAAACTCTGCTGTTGTTTTAACAATAATACCCATCTTTCTCTATACTCCCTTTTATAAGAAGTTCGTGAAATTTTTTCACGTAATAATTATTATATCAAATTTCTTTTATTTTTTCAACTTTTTCTTTATTTTATGGCTTAAATGGTATATAATATAGACTAGTTATTGTTTACTAAAAGTAATTAAAAATATAGTAATTTTATTTCACTATGTCTATTAAAAAATTACTTTCACCATAAAGTCTAATTTTTTAATATCTGTAGTCTAATAATTTATTATATAATAAATTACTTTTATATATAAAGGAGTTTGATACTATGGCTTATAATTTTAAAGAGATTGAAAAAAAATGGCAAGATAAATGGGATGAAGAAAAGACATTTAAAACAGATGCTTGGGATTTTTCTAAACCTAAATTTTACGCATTGGACATGTTTCCTTATCCATCTGGCCAAGGTTTACATGTTGGTCACCCAGAAGGATATACTGCAACAGATATTATCTCTCGTATGAGAAGAATGCAAGGTTATAATGTCCTTCATCCAATGGGTTGGGATGCATTTGGGCTTCCTGCAGAACAATATGCTATTAAAACAGGAAATCACCCTGAAACTTTTACTAAAAAAAATATAGAAACTTTTAAGAAACAACTTAAAATGCTTGGTTTTTCTTTTGATTGGGATAGAGAAATTTCTACATGTGAACCAAGTTATTATAAGTGGACTCAATGGATTTTTAAACAATTATATAATGATGGATTAGCAGAATTAATTGAAATGCCTGTTAATTGGTGTGAAGGTTTAGGTTGTGTTCTTTCAAATGATGAAGTAATAAATGGAAAAAGTGAAAGAGGCGGATATCCTGTAGTTCGTAAAAATATGAAACAATGGGTTATGGATATTCAAGATTATGCAGAAATACTTCTTTCTGGGTTGGATGACCTTGATTGGCCAGAATCTACTAAAGAAATTCAAAGAAATTGGATTGGTAAGTCTATAGGAGCTGAAGTTAAATTTAAAGTAGCAAACTCAGATAAATACTTTACTGTATTTACTACAAGGGCTGATACTTTATTTGGTGCAACTTACTGTGTTCTTTCTCCTGAACATGAACTTGTGGATATACTTACTACTCCTGAATGCAAGCAAGCTGTAGAAGAATATAAAAAGGTTGCTGCTGCTAAATCTGACTTGGAAAGAACAGAACTTAATAAAGAAAAAACAGGTGTATTTATTGGTGCATATGCTATTAACCCTGTTAATAATAAAGAAATTCCTATTTGGATTTCAGATTATGTACTTTCAACATATGGTACAGGTGCAATTATGGCTGTACCTGCACATGATGAGCGTGATTATGAATTTGCCAGAAAATTTGGAATAGATATAATTCCTGTATTAGATGGTGGAGATATTTTAAAAGAAGCTTTCACAGGAGATGGGGTTCATATAAATTCTGAATTTTTAAATGGTCTTGGCAAAGAAGAGGCAATTAATAAAATGATTAATTGGCTTGAGAAAAACAAAATTGGTACAAAAAAAATTAACTATAAACTTCGTGAGTGGATTTTTGCAAGACAACGTTACTGGGGTGAACCAATTCCTGTAGTATTTACAGAAGATAATAAAATACATATTTTAGCAGATGAAGATTTACCTTTAGTTCTTCCAGAACTTGAAGATTATGCTCCTTCCAAAACAGGTGCATCACCACTTGATAAAGCTACAGATTGGCTAAATACAACATTTGAAGGAGAAAAAGCCACAAGAGAAACAAGTACAATGCCAGGTTCTGCTGGTTCTAGTTGGTACTTCTTAAGATATATAGATCCACATAATGAAAATGCCATTGCAGACCCAGAACTTTTAAAACATTGGATGCCAGTTGACCTTTATGTTGGAGGACCAGAACATGCAGTAGGACATTTATTATATTCAAGATTTTGGAATAATTACTTATATAATAAAGGAATTGTTCCAACAAAAGAGCCTTTCAAAAAACTTCGTCATCAAGGTATGATTTTAGGAACAAATGGAGAAAAAATGAGTAAATCTAAAGGAAATGTTATTAACCCAGATGACATGGTAAAAGAATATGGTGCAGATGCTTTAAGATTATATGAAATGTTTATGGGTCCTATAGATGCTGCTAAACCTTGGGACATAACAGGAATTGAAGGAACAAAAAAATTCCTAGATAGAATTTGGAGATTGTATGTAGAATCTGGAAAAATTTCTAACAATCATAATTCTAACTTAGATAAAATATACAATTATACTGTAAAAAAGGTTACAAATGATTATGAAAATATGTACTTTAATACTGCAATAAGTCAAATGATGATATTTATAAATGCAGTATATAAAGAAGAAACTTTACCTATTGAATATGCAGAAGGATTTTTAAAATTACTAAACCCAGTTGCTCCACATATTACAGAAGAGTTGTGGAATAGATTAAACCATAATAAAACTATTGCATATGAAAAATGGCCTGAATATGATGAAAGTAAAATTACTGAAAATGAAATAGAAATTCCTGTACAAATTAATGGGAAAGTTAAAGAAACAATTACTATTCCTGTTGATTTAGAAGAATGGAAAGTTAAAGAAATTGTACATGAAAATGGTAATATAGCAAATCTTACAAATGGGAAAACTATTGTAAAAGAAATATATGTTAAAAATAAAATTTATAACATTGTTATTAAATAGTTATAAATGCATATTAATTTTTGAACTGCATTAAAATTTGTATAAGAAATGATAAAAACCCAAAATGTTAAATAAAACATGGCGGGTTTTTACTATTTTAGAAGCATTTCTTATTTTCAGTTAAATTTTTCTATTAAAATTTGAAAAAAGTTTTATTATTCTGCGCTTTGTAATATTTTTGTAACAAAATAGTAATGATAATTTAATGATAATAAAAATAGAAATGTTGTATAATAGAATAGGATAAATACTAAGGAGAAACAGTTTTATGAATATTGAAAAAGATTTAAAAAGAGAAGGAATTGAAGTAATAAACAAATTAGATACTCTAAGTGCAAATTCATTAGCTAGCTCAGTTGCAAACAGACTATGCAAAGCTTTTCCTAACGAACACTTTGTATACCAAAGTTTATTTATAAATTTATCTAGACTTCCTATGTATGTTGCAAAAATACCAGAAGGTCTAGCAGAAGCAAATTATTTTTATAAAAACTCTTCTGTATATTTTAAAGATGGTTTAACTGTTGATGAGCTTGAAAAATTTGCAGTACATGAATTCATACATCACATTCAAGAAATAAAAGATAATAAAGGTAATCTATTAAGATTAGGTCTTTGCGAAATTGGAGATTTCAAAACATATGGTCTTGGCTTAAACGAAGCAGCTGTTCAGCTTGCATCTTCTAAAGCTTTAGAGCAAAATGAAGATATTGTTAAATATTATGGAATATCTTTACCTACAAAAAGTCCTATTTATTACCCAATTATCTGCAATTTGTTAGAACAGCTAGTATATATTACTGGAGAAGATAATTTATGGGATAGTATGTTTAATTGTACAGATACCTTTAAAGAAAATTGCATAGAATTATTAGGCGAAAATAATTTCTTAAAAATTCAAGACAATTTTGATAAAATTTTAGATATAGAAGAAAAAATTATAACTTTAAATAACAAGTTAATGACCACCGAATTAGATGAGTCAAAATCTCATAAAATAAACATAAAAATAGAAAGTCAAAAAACAAAATTAAAAGAAACGTTCTTTAATACACAAAATTTAATTTTCTCTTCTTATTTTGATAAAGAATTTAACAAAATTCATACAACTAACGAAATAGATTTATATAGAATGGAATTATACAATTATAAAAATTATCTTGGAATATCTGAGGATTATAATGCTTTTAATGATTATTACATTAATAAGATGATAGCTTTAGATGAAAGATATACTCAAATAATAAATAATGTTGCATTAGTTCCTATTAAAAATTCTGTATGGAGCAGGCTATTTAAATCTATTAGTAGATTATTTGGATTTAATTCTGAAAAAAGTTATTATTACGAAGATAAATAAGAATAAAAAAACACTTATTAAACTACAACTAAAAATATAGTTTAAAATAAGTGTTTTTTATTTTACATACCAATTTACTTTATATAATTCTATTACCTAACATAATAAAATATAATTTATTTTATCTGCTGCATTTCTTCCATCTCTTGCTGCCCATGCAATAGTTGCTGTATTTCCAACTAAATCTCCTCCTGCAAAAACATTTTTTATTGATGTTTCATAGTTTTCATTTATTTTTACATAATTTTTCTGTGTAAGTTCTATATTTTCTTTTTCTAAACTTTCTTGCTCTGTTTTTGCTCCAATTGCCATAACTACATAATCTATAGGCATATCATAATTACTATTTGGAATTTCTACTGGTGATAGTCTTGTTTCCCCTTCTTTTTGTACCAAATCCATTTTTATACATTCAATTTTTTCTACATTGGCTTTTCCAAGAATTTTTTTAATATTTGTTTGGAATAAAAATTCTATACCTTCTTTTTTTGCATCCTCAATTTCTTTTTTTTCTGCTGGCATTTGTTCTTCTGCTCTTCTATATATTACCTTTACGCTTTTTGCTCCCATTTTATTTATCGTTCTTGCTGCATCCATTGCAACATTTCCGCCACCTATAATTGCAACATTTTTTCCTATATATGAAGGATGATTACCTATTTCTAATAAAGTATTTGCTCCATAAACTCCATTTAGTTCTTCTCCTTGTATTTTCATTTCTGTTGGAACATTTGCTCCTATTGCTAAATATATTGCATCATACTCTTTTAATAAATTGTTTAGTGATATATTTTTTCCTAATTCCATACCAAATTTTACTTTTATTCCTAAATTTAAAATTTGTTCAATTGTTTTATCTAATACTTCTTTGCTAAGTCTAAATTCAGGTATTCCTCTTCTTAATATCCCACCTAGAGAGTTATATTTTTCAAATATTGTAACATCAAAGCCATACTTTTTTAAAAATGCAGCACAAGTAAGACCAGATGGTCCGCTTCCTATAACGGCAACTCTTTTTGCTTGCTCATTATTTTCTACTTTTTCTTGCCATGCTTCTTTTAAGCTGTTTTTATTTTTTAATGCTTCATCTGCAATATAAGCTTCTATTTCTCCTATATTTACTGGCTCTCCTTTTATTCCTCTTATACAGCTTCCTTGACATTGTTTTTCGTGAGGACAAATTCTTCCACAAATGGCTGGTAATACTGTAGTTTCTGATAAAACTTTATAAGCCTCTTTTAAATTTTCTTCTTTTACTAATTTTATAAAAGCTGGAATGTTATTATTAAGTGGACACCCCTTTATGCTACATGGCTTAACACGACAATTTAAGCAATATTCTGTAGCTTTTTTTATAGCATCATTCATTGTATTTTCCCCTTATCATTTTATTTGTTGTATATTAAGATGAAATTGAATTATATTTTTCTACTACCTCTTTTAAGTCTCTCCAAAATTCTATTTTTTTATTTTCATCTCTAAGAAGTGCTGCAGGATGCCATGTTGGCATATATGTTATTCCACCTTTTTCTATCCACTTGCCTCTTGTTGCTGTAATTCCATACTCATTTCCAAGAATATTTTTTAAAGCCGTACTTCCGAGTAACACAATAATTTTAGGTTTTACAAGTATTACTTGATTTCTTAAATAATCTAAACATGCTTTGGCTTCATCTACCTCTGGAACTCTATTTCCTGGTGGTCTACACTTTACTACATTTGCAATGTAAACTTTACTTCTATCTATTCCTAATCCTTGAAATGCTTTATTCATAAGCTGTCCTGCTCTTCCAACAAAGGGAATTCCTTCTTTATCCTCGTCTGCTCCTGGACCTTCACCTATAAACATTAAATCCGCTTCTTTATTACCTTCTCCAAATACAATATTTCTTCTTCCTGTACAAAGTTTGCACTTTTTACAATTTACTATACTATTTTCTAGTTCTTCCCAATTATCGTACATTTCTACTCCTTACAGTAAATTAAATTCTTTTCTTATTATATAAAGAAAAAGTATATAAGTCAATTCTTAAGACTGACCGTTCTAAAATTACATTTGAAAATTAATTGTTCTAAAATTATATAATTAATACTAATCGTTCTAAAAATTATATTTGAAAATTTATGATATGTTAATTTATTCAACACATGGTTCTAATAGTTGAATTTTAATTTCATTATTAGTATTAATTTCAGCCATTGTTCCAATTGGTATAACTGTTTTTCTGTCTATATGTCCAAAATTATTTGATTTTATTATAGGAAATTTATATTCATTTCCTATTGTATCTATTAATATTTTTTCTATAGCTACACTTCCATCATAATTTCCAAGCCATATCCCTTTAATTCTGTCAAATATTCCATTTTGCTTCATGTGATAAAAATAATTACTTACTAAAGCTGGTGGAGTTTCTAAAAATAGTTCTTCCATAAACACAATTTTATCTGTAAAATCTATGCTATATTTACCAGATATCATTTCATTTAGTAAGCTTAAATTTCCACCAACTAATATACCTTTTGCCTTTCCTTCTTTTATTGTTTTATATTCATCATCTGCTTGTCCTAATACCAAACCTCCTTCTACAAACCTTTTTATAACTTCTTCATACCCATATTGTGTTTGCCAAGAAGTTAGTGCCTTAAAGGTAGGTCCACTAAAAGTTACAACTCCAGTTTGAGAATATATATTATTAGTTAATGATGTTGAATCACTAAACCCACATATAATTTTAGGATGATTTCTTATAAAATCATAATTTAAATATTCAAATACTACATTTGAATTAAATCCTCCACTAATACAAAATATCGCTTTTACCTCTTCATCTCTAAACATTTCGTTTATATCTTCTGCTTTTTCTTCTGCTGTTGCACCATATCCTAAAGTATTTTTTAATGCATTTTTAGCAAATTTTATATTAAAACCTGCTACTTCCATAAGCATAACAGAATTATTTATAACTTCTAAATCTTCTTTAGAAATATCACTTGATGGAGCAATTAGTCCTATTGTATCTCCTTTTACTAGTTTTTTTGGTATTCTTGTTTCTAACATATTTTAATCCCTTTCACGTTTTTATTCTAAAAAACTTTTGAAATTTTTTTGATTTTTATAGTTGGTCATTTTTATTATATTACTTTATAATAATGAAATTATTCCTACATTTAGTCCATATTTAGGCTTGTCTAGTCTATATGAATGAAATTTATCATTATTGCAAACAGTACATAATCCACAATCTATAATATTTTCTTCTTTTAATCCACTTTTTTTCAACAATTGTGTATTAATTTTTGTTGTATCTATATAATATTTTTGTTTGTTTTCAATTTTTCTTCCTTTTTCTATTATTCCTTCATATTCAAAAGTCTTCTCAAATATATTTTTTACATCTTCGTCTACTTCAAAATGGCATTTTCTGATGCTTGGGCAAATACAGCATATTATATTTTTAGGATTACTATTATAATTTTCTACCATTTTATTTACAGCTTCTATGGCTATCTGTTTTATTGTACCTCTCCAGCCAGAATGTACTGATGCTATAACATTTTTTTCTGGGTCATACATTAGTAAAGTTGTACAATCTGCTGATTTTGAAGCTAAAATAAATCCCTTTTTATCTGTTACTAATCCATCTATATTATCTAAATTTTCGTTTCCGTTGTTTATTATTGCTATATTTTTTGTGTGATCTTGATCTGATAAAATGAACTTATTTTTATCTAAATTTAATTCATTGCAAATTTTTTCTATGCTTTCTTGTTTTTCTCCTGATGTGCCTTTAAAGTTTAGGCTCTTTAAAGTATAGCAATGTCTAATATTAGGATATTCAAGCAATTTCTTAAATTGCAAATATCTCACATTATTATTTTCTTTTATAATAATATTATCATTTTCTATAATTTCTATTTTTCTCCCGCCTTTCTATTTATCATTAAATTATTATAACTTATTGTGAAATTATAATAACATTTTATATATTTATCCAATTTCTAATAATATAATTCTATAAATATTCACATTTTTATATTCTGCGTTTCATTTTATACCATCTATTTTATAATCTATTTTTTATTTCTTCTAAAATATCTGCCTTTTCTCTATTTGGTATATAATTATAATCATTATTTGCCATTTTGCTGTCAAAATTACATATAGATTTATAACTACAATATTCACAAGGAGTACTTTTCTTTTTTATGCTATAATATGGTTTTATATTTATATTTCCTGTTAATATACTTTCTGAAATCTGTTCTAAAAGTTTCATTGTGTATTTTTGTAATCTTTCAAACTGTTCTCTATTTACAGAGTTTGGTTTATCTGACAAGTTTCCTTCTTTATTTATATATGCAGGTATTATTTTAGAATTTCCGTTTTCTAAAGTCTTGTCCATTTTCTTTACAATATTTACATCTGCTAAAATTAATCCATTCATTTTAAATTGTTTTTTTATTTCTTCTTCTATCTGTTCTTCTGTTAACTTCTCACTAGATTTTATTATCGGTTCAATTAGACTAAAATAGAGAGCTCCTGCAGGTTCTGTTTTTTCCTTTTTACAAATAGCATCAACATATGTTAGTAATTGTAGTTGTAACCCTGCCTCTACTTCATTTAAGTCTATATTTTTTATAGAAGATTTGTAATCTATAATTCTTATATAGTTTCCTTCTACAGTCTTTGCAATATCTACTCTGTCTATTTTTCCTGTTATTTCTACTTTTTTGCCATCTGCAAGTTCTATTTCTATTGGGTCATATTGTCTCCCTTTTTTAAACTCAATTTCATGTCCTAAAACTTCAAAATCACTATATTTTATGCTATTAATTATGTACTTCATTGATAATTTTATTGCTTTTCTTAGTCTTTTTATTAATACAATATATTTTTTCATCATATTAAATATATAATTTTTCTTTAAATTTAATTTTTCATCAATTATTTCATCAATAAGTCTATTTACATTATCTTCTTCCATCGTCTTTATAGATATATTATTTTCTTCTATTTTGTCAAAAAACTCATCTATTACTTCATGCATAAAAGTGCCTGTATCTATAGGTTGTACTTTTGATGTCTCTTTTTCTGATAATCCTAATCCATATTTAAGATAATAAGAAAATGGACATGAACTGTATTTTTCTAGCTGCGATATACTTGTAGTTAAAGTATTCCCATATAATTTTTCTATTTCTTCTTTTTTTATTTTTTCTGGAATATTTGTATAATTTAAAGAGCTTATGCTACTTTGCAATCTGTTTTTATCATTTTTCATATAATAATTAAATACATTAAACCATATATTATCTATTTTCTCTCCATCTTTATATTCTCGTAAATTTGTAAGTAATTCCTCAAATGTAGTGTCTTTTAATAAAATTTCACTTTTTCTTTCTATAATGTCGCTTTCTTCTTTAATATTTCTATATATTTTTTTCATTTTATTAATTAATATAGATGCTCTCATTGCTTTTCCATCTATATCTGATGAAGCATATGATAAATACAAATTCTCTTCTGCTGTAGTAAAAGCTTTGTATATATTAAAATTATCATCATAAAGCTTTTCTTCTGTGCCTTTTGCAAGTTCCAATCCCTCGTTTTTTAGCTTTTCTCTATCTTTGTCATTAAAAAATCCTTCTTGCTTATAGCTACCAGGAAATACTCCATCATTTAGACCTATTATAAATACACTTCTTACTTTATGGCTACGAGAACGGTCTACATCACCAAATATTACTTGGTCTTTTGTGCCAGGTATTGCGCCGAGTCCACTGTTTTTTAAGCCTATTTTTAATATGTTTGAATATTTCTCAAAACTAATAGTCTCTTCTCCTAAAACCATATTTATTTCGTCTAATACATTCATTATAATTTGCCAACTAGTTTCGTATTGCTTTGCAAGCTCTGGCATATTATTTTGTTGAAACTCATTAATTTTTTTAATTAATATTTTATCTATTTTTTGCTCTATTAAAAAATTATATATACTTTCTGTAATGTTTTTAACAGTTTTTACTCTCATTAAACTATTTTTAAACTTTAACAAAGGTTGTACTACTTTTTCTCTTGCATAATTAATTTTTTCCCTTTGCTCTTCGGTTTCTAAATAAAAATTCCAGTCACCTTTGTACCACTTGCTTCCTTTTATATTCCACCTTAAACAATAATTTTCTAAATCATATAATATATCTTTGTCTAAATTTATTAAACCTGTTTTTAAATATGAAAAAACTGTTTCATAAGACCAATTTCTAGCAAAAATTTCCAATAAAGAAATTATATATTTTACAAGTATATTTTTGTTTAAATCTTGTTTTTCATCTATAAAAACAGGAATTTCATATTTATTAAATATAGCTTTACACAAACTTGCATATGTTTCTATGTTTTTTGTAATAACTGCTATATCTTTATATTTATATCCATTATTTTTTACTAATTTAGTTATAGTTTTTGCTACCTGTTCTATTTCCGAATAAGGATTATTAGCCAAAAACAATTTTATATTTTCTACATTTTGCTCATATTTTTTATAAGGTACTGCATATATGTTTTCTTCTAAATGAATTAGCTCTTTATTTTTAAATCTATACCTATTTTCTAATTTTACTGGATTCTCTATTTTCACATTTTCCTTTTTTGCAATATCATATAATTTATTTAAAGTAATTTTGTTATTACAAAAAATATCTACATCCGCTTCTTTTTCTTCTATAACATTATCCGTACATACAGTAATAGTAACACTTTTAGCAATATTTAATATCTTTTTTATTATTTCATACTCACGATCCCCGCGCTTTCGCGCTCCACTGCCTGCTGACGCAGGCGGCTCGTTCGTTAATGACCCAAGAAAA
>ENA-ORTY01001021-ORTY01001021.1-human-gut-metagenome-genome-assembly--contig:-NODE-1021-length-33676-cov-3.500372_pt1 | contig 33676 bp, 29 predicted proteins | sample MGYA00241917_ERZ509198 | MGnify/ENA primary metagenome ERZ509198 (study PRJEB26280, sample SAMEA2338857) | human gut metagenome | biome: human gut; feature: human-associated habitat; material: faeces...
GCGCGGGGCGTCGGGTGTCGGTCGGCTGAGGCGCTCGTCGGGGACGGGTGGGGGCCCAATTTCGCCGCTCGTCCGCGGGGGACCTCGCCCGACCGGCACATCCAAAAAAAATTTCATTTTCGAACTTCCCATTTTTCCGAGTTCCCGCGCCCCACCGTCCAAAAAATTTTTAGGAAATTTTCACAATGGCTCAAACCGTCGCAAACAAGATCAAATCGATTCAGATCCTCGAGAAGCCCTCTAGCAGGGCCGCTACGGCGTCGACGCCCTCGGACGAGCAACCGCAAGGGGAAGGTTTGTTCGGCGCCTCAGCGTGCTCAAAAACGCCCATTCCTGCCTCGTCTGAAGCCGTGGTAAGGATCGTGCATGAAGGGGCACCCAAGACGGTGTCCGACATGGACCCGTCAAAGCGACGTGCGCACTACAAGCCCGTGACGCCGGACGAGGACTGGCGTCCGGAGTGGGGGCCGAGGAAGCGTCGTCCTGGGCTGACGAAGGAGGACAGGGCGCTGATGCGTCGGGTGGCGACTGAGGCGATGGTGGGGCTGCCGGAGGTGCCGGAGTATCTGCCGACGGATGCGGAGACGGGCCGCGTGGTGAAGTCGCCGGAGCTCTTGGACGCGCTCTGTGCCTACTTGGCGCAGGGCGGGATGATGCTGACTTTTGCGAAGCGTGTGGGTCTTGGCCGCAGCATGCTGTCGCAATGGTGCTCGAAGGATCCGAAGTGGAAGGCGGCTGTTGCGAAGGCTCGGGAGCAGGGCGTTGACGCGCTAGCCGAGGAGGCGTTGGCGATGGCGACGGACCCGCTGATGGTGGAGGACGTGTACGAGCGCTATGACAACGACGGGAACCTGCTGAGCATGGACGTGAAGAAGGGGGATGCGGTGTACGCGAGGAAGCTGGCGGTGTCGACGCGACTGGATTTGCTGAAGAAATGGGCGCCGGAGAAGTACGGCGACAAGGTGGAGGCGAAGACCGACAGCTCTCTTGCCTCCCGCATCCTTGCCGCCAGACAGCGCGTGGCGGGGAAGTAGCTCATAACGCTCGGCAAAGCCCTACAACGACGCCAAGAGGGACGAGAAGTGAAACCGTCTTTCCTGTGAAGCAGGGGTTTTCTGCGACCAATGTTGTTTCACCAAAATCGTTAATTAAAACTTTTCGCACGCCTACGACGCAACGGCCGTCAATACTCATTTTTGCAAAAACGTATTCCCCAGAAAAAGGGCTCCTCGGCTTGTTTTTGAAAATGGCATTTTCAAAATGTGAAATAAAGACGATATCTTTATTCAAAATTTTTGGAGCCATGGAGTCCCCGATTATTTCAAACGCGATTATGTCCGCGCCTTCAACACCGCAAGGGCGGTGGATCCACTTCTCAACTGCGAAGCCAGACAGACCTGCGGGCGCGTCGTAATCGTTTGTGAAAAGACACATGACAGAGGGATCGATGGCGTCCGCGTCCGTAATTTTCACGAGAGGAATTAGTTCTGATTTTTCTAATGGAGCGCTTTTACGTGCGGGTATGACTTCGCCAAACAAACCCTCCTGATTGGGTTTTGTAAAAGACGGGTTTCGCAAATCCTTTTCAAGCAGGTCAAAAGGCTCGACATGGAAGTAGTCTGCCAAGCTTCGCAGGGTTCTAGCCCTCGGTTGGCGGCTATTGGCCGGGTCGGCCAGACGATAAACGGTGGAAGGGTCTATGCCGGTGTTTTCCGCGAGCGCTATGAGGGAGAGGCCCCTCTGAGTGGAAAGGAAGGAGAGGTTATCTGCAAGGAAAGTTTGTTTATTCGTCATGATGGGTCTCCTATAAGGCCATAGAATTGTATATTTTTCCTTTGTCGTGTATAGTGTTGCATACCATTGTAAAGCAACTCTATGCAAGAGAACTACATGAACAACCGAACTATTCCAACCTGTCAAGAGATGATTGGGTACTTAACGTCCACAGGGGTGTCGTATACAGATGTGGCGCGCGCTGTAGGGTGCCATTGCTCTACGATTGTTCGCCTTCGTGACCGATCCGATACGACGCCGCGGCAATACGTGATTGACGGGTTGTACAAGCTCTATGTCAAGCGAATGTCCGAGATCGCCCCTCTGGCCAAGAAAGTAGAGGAGCTCGGGCTATGACCTCGTTCATCCGTGAGAAAGGGCCGAGGCTCGTCGAGACCGGCTACCCCGTGGTTCCGTTGTCGAAAGGCAAGAAGCATCCGACCACGCCCAACTGGCAAAACTCTCCGCTCACCGCCCAGGCTTGCCGACAGCGGCCGGAGGGTGAGGGCGTCGGCGTGCTGTGCGGGTACGGCGACACGCCTATCTGCGCCATCGACGTTGACTTTCGCGGAACCGATGCGGAGGCGAAGGCGCTTTTTGACGCCCTCTGCAAGGCTTACCCTGCGTGCGCGATGGCCGTTTACCGTGTCGGTCGCGCCCCGAAGTTTGCGCTCCTCTTCAGGGCTGAAGGCCGTTGGCTGAAGCAGACGACGCTTGAGTACGTCAAGAACGGGGACGAGTCCACGAAGTCTCAGTTGGAGGTTCTGGGCAAGGGGCAGCAGATTGTTCTGTATCACACCCATCCGGAAACGGGGCTTCCCTACAGCTATCCGTATGCGCTTCTCTCAGGGGAGCCGACTGACGTCCCCGCGGCCGAGCTCCCCTTGGTGACGTATGAGGGCGTTCAGACGCTCTGCGACACATTCGAAAAGTTCGTTGAGAGCAACGGGTGGGCGCCGGTCAAGGGTAGTGAGCGCACGATTGCCGTCGATGCTGACGAAGCCCTGGCGGAAGAGCTCGTGCCGAAGCGCCCGATCGGGCTCACGATCGACCAGATTCGCAAGCTGATGACCCCGCGAGTAGAGACGTGGGGCTCCTACACCCCGTGGTACCAGGACGGCATGCGCATCCACCACGAGACGTCCGGCTCGCCTGAGGGGCTTGCCCTCTGGGATGAGCTCAGTCAGCAGGCCGCCAAGTACGACGGCTTCGAGGAAGTGGAGAAGAAGTGGGCTACGTTCAATAACCGTGGCCTGCGTTCGCTCACGATGTGGCCGATCGCTCGGGAAGCGCGAATGGTCATCGCAAGAGCGGAGGCTTTCACGGAAGACGGGCTTCTGTGCCGTGTGCTTCGCGACTGGGGCGATCACCTCCGCTATGCGCCACAGGCAAAACGCTGGTACTACTTTGAGCCCGCTACGAGGCAATGGGACCGCCTCGGGCCGGAGGCTTCGATCTGCACAAGGATTCGTGACGAGATCTTCAATTCGCTTTTGACGGAGGAGATCAAGGCAGCGAGGGATGCTGGGGATGAAGCCCGAGAAAAGGCGGCGGCCAAGTTCCAGCTGCGCTGTCTCGACGGCGAGAGTGCCATGCTGGACAAGCTCTTGAAGAACCTGACCCGTACGCGTGAGCTCTACGTCGATGAGAACGACATGGACGCGATGGAGGAGTTCATCGCGGTCGAGAACGGACTCGTGAACCTGAAGACGAGGGATCTGGTGCCGAATGCACCAGATGCCCTGATGGTGAAGTACTGCAATGTGCGGTACGACCCGAGTGCGGACTGCCCCACCTGGCGCAAGTGTGTTTCCACATGGTTCGGAAGCGAAGAAGTGGCGTGGTACATGCAGAAGGTGCTTGGCAAGATGCTGGCAGGCCGACCGGATGAGGAGGCATTTTACCTGCTAATCGGCGACGGAGCCAACGGGAAGTCGAGTTTTCTTGAGACGATCAGCGAGGTGATGGGCGGCTACTCGAAGGCGCTGAGCGATGAGACCGTCATCGGCCGCAAAGGCACGCCGGCAAGTGGGCATCGTGCGGACATTGTGCGTCTGCAGGGTGCCAGGTTCGTGTACTGCTCCGAGACCGGGAGCGGGGAGTCTTTCCGCGCAGCGGACTTGAAGCGTATTTCCGGTGGGGACAAGATCTCTGCTCGAGGCGCGTATGCCGCCGAGGTGAAGGAGTTTCCCGCCAGATTCACGCTTTTCATTGCCACCAATTTTGCGCCGAACATGCAGGGAGCGGACAACGCCATGCGCCGCCGCATTCGTCTGATCGACTTCCCGCACGACTTCGAGAACGATCCCAAGTACCGCGCCATGCGCATCAAGGGGCTGTCGCAGGTGCTTAAGGCGGAGCGCTCGGGCATTTTCAACTGGCTTCTAGAGGGGCGAGACGGAGAGCTGAAGGAGGGACTTGTGGTGCCGAAGTCCGTGCTTGACGCATCGAACGCCTATGTCGACTCGCACGATCTTGTCACCCAGTGGTTCGATGAGCGGTGCGAGATCGGGCGCCCGGAAAAGGAGACCGATCCGTCGACGAAAGATTTGTTCGAGAGCTATTGCCAATGGCTTGAGAGCATGAACGAGTCGACGTTCGATGCGCGGCCTAGGATGTTGACCGAGCGGCTGAAGAAACTGCTTGCGAGGAGGGGCGTGTCGTTTCGACTTCGCAAGAGCGACGGCAAAGCCCTGGCAGTTGGCATTCGACTGAAGAGTGCCGTCGACCTAGACCAGCCCGCTCAAGACGACTTCGAAGACATTCCCTAACCACCGACCCTCGGCTTCCTTTCCGAAGTCGGGGGTCTTTTTCCATGAGGACAATTTTCTATGAATGAACTGTCAGACGACATTGCCGAAGAGCTGGCGCGAGGGTACGACGACCCTCTGCGCTTCGTGCTTTGGGCGTTCCCGTGGGGCGAGTCGCCCGAGCTGTCGATCGTACCGCTTCCCGAGCCTTGGGCTTCGAAGTACCCGGGGAGCAAGTTCGGGCCGGACAAGTGGGCGTGTGAGGTCTTGGACGAGATCGGGCAGCAGGTGCGCGCAAACGGTTTCGACGGGATCCATGCCGTCAAGCCCATACGTCTTGCCGTTGCGTCAGGCCACGGCATCGGTTCGGATATGTGATGAGCCGTCTGAGTCCTTTTCCGCAGTGGTTCTGCGGGGTACCGAAAGGTGCTAACGGGGAAGCCTCTCTGAGGTAATCCCGTGGGAAGCCCGAACGATCGGGAACCTGTATCGACTATTCCTCGGAAGGGAAGTAGGGCTGAATTAACCTCAGCTCGAAACGGGACTCCCCGCAATGCGGGTAAGAGATAGTCAGTGCCTCTGGCGACAGGGGATAAAACGAAATCATTTTTGACAGCCTGCCTCGTGATCTGGATCCTCGCCACTCGTCCGAACTGTAAGGGCGTAGTGACGGCGAACACTGCGGCGCAGTTGAAGACGAAGACCTTCGCGGAAATCTCGAAATGGCTGCGCCGATCCATTGTCGCCGACATGTTCGAGATCAAGGCGGAGTCCATCGAAGCGAAGGAAGCTCCTGAGTCGTGGCGCGTCGACGCGCAGACGTGTAAGGAAGAAAACTCCGAATCGTTTGCGGGCCAGCATTCTGCGTCCTCTACGTCCTTTTATGTAATGGATGAGGCCTCAGCCGTCCCCGACGTGATTTGGGAAGTGGCGGAAGGCGGTCTGACCGACGGTGAGCCGATGATGTTCGTGTTCGGCAATCCGACGAGAAACACAGGGCGTTTCCGCGAATGCTTCGGGAAGCGCAAGAACGTCTGGAGCACTCGTCAGATTGACAGCCGAAGTGTGTTCATCACGAACAAGGAGCAGATGGAGGAGTGGCGCAAGGAGTATGGCGAGGACTCGGACTTCTTCAAGGTGCGTGTGAAGGGTGAGTTCCCGAGTCAGTCCGACAAGCAGTTCATCCCGTCGGGCCTTGTGATGGAGGCGGCGAGGCGAGACATGCCGCACAACGGGGCGACGTGCGCGATCATCGGCGTGGACGTGGCGCGCTTCGGTGATGACGACAGCGTGATCTACACGCGCATCGGCAGGGGTTGGCTCCCGATCAAGCGCTTCAAGGGGCTCTCCACAACGCAACTCGTGGCCAAGGTGAAGCAGCACTTCGACGAAGTGAGGGCGCTCGGGTTCCCGAGAGACCGCATCTACATCAACGTGGACGAGGGCGGTGTTGGCGGCGGTCCGAAGGACCAGCTTCGCGACGACGGGTACCCCGTGCGCGGCATCCAGTTCGGTGCGGGTGCGGACGATCCGAAGACGTACGCCCGTCTCCGTGAAGAGATGTGGGGGAGGATGAAGCTCTGGCTGATGGACGGCGGGACGATCCCGAACGATCAGGGGCTGATCGACGACTTGACGGCGCCCGAGTACGACATCCTGCCGGGCGGGCAGATCAAGCTCGAGTCGAAGAAGGACATGAAGAAGCGCGGCATGCCGTCGCCAGACAGTGCAGACGCGCTTGCGCTGACCTTCGCGTACAAGATCGAGGAGTACATCCCGCTCGCGGAGCTCGAGTACCGCAACCGCAGATCGGGGAGGCGGGACTACGACCCCTTCGCCTGTCTGAAGTAATGGGTGCATGAGACTAAGCTCGCGTGGTTTGATTGACCCTAGAAAAACGAAAGCCGCCAGAAGGTGAAGATTCTGACGGCTTTCTAGGATTCTCATAAGGAACGGGCTTATGAATGTCTTAGGGTTGATTTTACCTGACGAATTGGTGTTGAGCATAGCAATGATGGCTTTTTCTGACCTACCTGCGCACGTGCAGGTTCTGTTGGCACTTGTGGGCGTTTTACTCGCCACATGGGTTGCCGCGCGCGTCATAGACCTTTACGACTATCTGCGCTGTGGTTCTGCGAAGCGTCAGGAAATTCGGAACAGCCGCCGCTGGTTCAAGCAGTGGAGGGGGCAATGATTACGTATCAGGAGCTGTCGTTCGGTGAACTTTACGATCTGGACGGTTGGACGGACTGGGTGACGGAGTACATCAACGAGACGGCCAATCCTGCCATTGGTGCGGCCGAGGCGCAGGTGTCCCGCTATGCCGCGCTCGACAGGGACGGTCAGCTTCGCTGTGTGGCCGTGCTTGACGACGGGCGCCTTGTTGGCGCGGCCGCGCTTCTCGTCACGCAGTCCCAGCACTACCCGTTTCCTCTCGTCGGCGTTGATGCCTTCTACCTCCGCAAGGCATGGCGCCGTGGGCGTACGGGGCTTGATCTTCTCGGGTGCGCCAAGGCGGTTGCCGCGAAGGAAGGCGCTCCAGGCTTCACCTTCATGGCGCCGCCGGGGTCGGCGTTCGACAAGCTGTGCGATCGTCTCGGCATGACGCACACGCACAACTGCTACTGGTGCAAGTGCGATGAATGATCTTGCGACACGAGCCGCGGCTGTGGAAGCCCTCGGGCAGGCGCTTGAGGCGGAGTTCCCGCCGATCCACATCGAGACGGAGCACCACCTTCATGCGGGCATGTACTCCCGCACGGTATACGTCCCGAAAGGCGCGGCGGTCGTGGGGCTCACAGTCAAGGTACCGACGCAGTTGATCTGCTGCGGGCACTTCAGAATCACGGATGGGGGCGTCACGAAGGAGCTTCGCGGCGTCCATATCCTCGACGGCATGGCGGGGCGAAGAGCCGCTGTCTATGCCCTCGAAAACTCGTCCTTCACCATGTGCTTCGCGACGGATGCGAAGACTGTGGAGGAGGCAGAAAACGAATTTACTGATGAGCCCGATCGGCTCTTAACTCGAAAGGAGAATCTCTTATGTCAGGAGTAGCAGTTGCCGTTGGCGTAACCGCGGCGTCCATCGGCGCCTCCATGTACAGCGCCAACAAGCAGGACAAGGCGCAGCGCCGCGCCGCCGATCAGCAGGCCAAGGCGGCCGCCGAGGCGAAGAAGCAGCAGGAGATGGAGTTCAACAAGGCCAACCAGAACGAGGTCGACATTAGCGGCATCATGGGCCAGAATCAAGGCGGCGGAAGCGCCACGATGATTACGGGCCCGGGCGGCGTCGGCAAGAACGATCTTTTGCTTGGCGGCGGCTCCTCTCTTCTGGGAGGCTAATCATGGCGGACAGTCTTCGCAAACAGTGCGGCAAGCGCTGGGAGGCGCTGAAGTCTGAGCGCTCCTCTTGGATGCCGCACTGGCAGGAAATCTCGGAAGTGCTTCTGCCTCGCGCGGGGCGCTTCCTCGTCTCCGACAACAACAAGGGGGACAAGCGCCACCGCGCCATCCTGGACAACTCAGGCACGCGAGCGCTTCGCACCTTGTCGGGCGGCATGATGGCGGGCATGACGAGCCCGGCTCGCCCGTGGTTCCGTCTCACGACGAAGAACCCGCAGTTGGACGAGAACTACGAAGTCAAGAAGTGGATGACGCAGGTGACGACCCTCATGCAGATGGTCTTCAACCAGTCGAATGTCTACCGCGCCTTGCAGATGGCGTACGAGGAGCTCGGTGCTTTCGGCACGACGTCTGTGATCGTGCTCGACGACTACGACTCCATCATCCATTGCATGCCGCTCACCATCGGCGAGTTCGCTCTGGCGACCGATGCTCGAGGCGACGTGAACACGTGCTATCGAGAATTTCGCATGACGGTCTCCGCACTCGTGGGCGAGTTCGGCTACGACAAGGTGTCGCCCAACGTCAGGCGGCTCTATGACCGCGGGAACTACGATGAATGGATTGAAGTGGTTAACGCCATCGAGCCGAGAAGTTTTCGCGATCCGCAGAAGCGTGACGCGAAGAACATGCCCTATCGTTCCGTTTACTTTGAGAAGAACGGGAAAGGCGATTCGATCCTTCGCGAGTCGGGCTTCCGACAATTTCCTGTTCTCGCAGCTCGTTGGAATGTGACGGGCGGCGACATCTACGGGACGGGGCCGGGCATGGAAGCGCTCGGCGACCTTCGCCAGCTTCAACAGCAGCAGCTTCACAAGTCCAAGGCCATTGCTCAGCAGGCCGATCCCGCGGTCATCATGTCGGCCGACATGCGCAATCAGGAAGCGAACCTGGTTCCGGGCGGGATCGTTTGGGCGGACAACGTAGCGCAGGTGCAGGGGGTGCGGTCTGCCTACGAAGTCAACCTGCGTCTCGACGCGCTTCTGATGGACATTCAGGACGTGCGACGGCGCATTGATGAAGCGTTCTACAAGGACATCTTCCTGATGATTACGGGCATGCCTACGACGGCCCGTGCGACGGCGACGGAGATTGCCGAGCGCCACGAAGAGAAGATGCTGATGCTTGGCCCCGTCCTCGAGCGCCTCAACGCGGAGATGAACGACCGACTGATCGCCATGACGTTCGACCGCATGGTGCAGGTCGGCATGCTCCCGCCCGTGCCGCAGGAGCTTCAAGGCATCGACTTGAACGTCGAGTTTGTCTCGATCCTTGCGCAGGCCCAGAGGGCCGTGGCAACCAACGCGGTTGACCGCTTCACGCAGAACCTCGGCATGCTCGTGGCAATCAAGCCTGACCTTGCCGACAAGTTCGATGCGGACTACTGGGCGGATTACTACTCGGACGTGCTGGGGCTTGATCCCCAGTTGATCGTGCCTGGCAAGCAGGTGGCGCTCATCCGCCAGCAGAGAGCCGAGCAGCAGGCGAAGATGATGCAGATGGAGCAGGCCAAGGAGATGGCCTCTGTCGCGAAGGATCTTGGAGCGGCTCAAGCCGCGGTCCCCGCGTCACCGATGTCCCCGCTTCAGGGAGACCTTCAGTCGGCCTCCCCCGAGCAGATCATGGGGCAGTTCGCGGGCTATTGATCCAATGGGTGCATGAGAGCAAAACAGCGTGTCAAAGTAGCTTCAACACATAAAGCGAAAGCCGCTCGGGGCGGAATCCGAACGGCTTTCTAAGACTCTCAACGTCTAGCGATGAGGACCTATGAAGATCTATGGACAAGTATACCTCGTTTGAGAAGCGGTTAGAAGCGGTTAGAAGAGATAAGAGCAATGGTTGAAGAACACGACAGGCAGATGATTCGGGAAGACGAACGTCGCCGAATAGAGAGGGAACGCAAAACTTGGTGGTGGGACGCCTTCAAGAGCGTTGCGGTTCCTATTCTTGTCGGCGTTATCTCTTCGCTAGTTTCGCTCAAGGTAGCGGGTGTTTTATGACTGAACAGAAACTGCCATACGAATCCTCGGACGATTTTGAGTCCGACTTCAAGTGGCTCATGCGGGATGTGCGGGGCCGCAGGCTGATGCACTGGCTTCTCACGAAGTCGGGCGTTTTCCGAACGACTTTCGAGGAGGCGCCGATGCGGGCGTCCTACATGCCGATCGCGATGGCGCATGCCGAAGGCCGAAAGGACATCGGCTACCGCCTGATGGCGCAGATTGATCGGGTTTGCCCCGACCAGTATTCCAAGATGATGAAGGAGAACAAGAATGGCTGAAGACGGCACTACCGTTGATCCTGTTGAATCGACTGAGCCGGCCGAACCCGCAACGCCCGCAGGTGGCGAAGGAAACCCTACCGATCCGGCACCGGCGGCTACCGCTCAGGCGACGGACGCTACCGAACCGACGGCGGACATGCCGTCCCTGCTGGGCGAAGGGGATCAGAACGACGGCGATCAGGGGCCCGCGCAGGCAGCGCCCGAGGCGTATGAACCGTTCGACGTCGAGGGGCAGCAGTTCACAGAAGCTCAGCTCGAGGGCTTTGCCGCTACGGCGAAGGAGCTCGGGCTCTCGCAGGAGAATGCCCAGAAGATGCTTGCCGCCATGGTCCCCACGGCGCGTCAGTATCTGGTGGACGACCTGAAGGCGAAGTCGCGCGAGTGGGTTTCGCTTTCTGAGAAGGACCCTGAAATCGGCGGCGCCAATTTCAAGGCTAATGTCGGCGTTGCGAACAGCGCACTCAAGCAGTTTGCGACTCCCGAATTTACGGCGCTTTTGAGAGGATCCGGCCTTGGGGCGCACCCCGAGGTGGTCCGTGTGTTTTATCGCATCGGCAAGGCCATGCAGCAGGATCACGGTGTGACGGGAAGCGCTTCCGCCCCGGCGGGCGCTCGACGCCGCTACCCGAAGTCCAACATGGTGGTTGATGAATAAGGAGATAAGGAATGGCTACGACTACTAAGCCGAATCGCAATCCGACGCTCGCCGACATGATGGATCGTCTGGATCCGAATGGCGAGCTCGCTGACATCGTTGAAGTACTCAACGAAACCAATGAAATGATGGACGACATCACGTGGGTGGAGGCGAACAACAAGTTCTCCCACCGCACGACCGTTCGCACGGGTCTTCCGACCGTCACGTGGCGCAAGCTCAACTATGGTGTGAAGCAGTCCAAGTCCACGGTCGCCCAGATCACGGACACCTGCGGCATGCTTGAGGCTTTCGCCACGGTCGATAAGAAGCTCGCCGAAATCAACGGCATGAAGGAATCTTGGCGCGCTTCCGAAGAACGCCCGTTCATCGAGGCCATGTCCCAGACGCTTCAGCGCGCTCTCATCTACGGCGACTCCTCGAAGGACCCCGAGCAGATCATGGGCCTTGCACCGCGCTTCAACACGAAGGATCCGAAGAAGGCTCCGTGTGCTGTCAACGTCATCGACGCCGGCGGCACGGGCACCGACCTCACCTCCATCTGGCTCGTCGGTTGGGGTCCGAACACGGTCCACGGCCTTTACCCCGAAAACTCCAAGGCGGGTCTCTCCAAGGAAGACATCGGCGAAGAAGCCGCGCTTGATCCGGATGGCGGCGAGTACCGCGTCCTCAAGACGCACTTCGGTTGGGACGTTGGTCTCTCTGTTCGCGACTGGCGCTATGTCGTACGTATTGCGAACATCAAGGAAAGCCTTCTCCAGTCCGTTCCGCCGGATGAGAACAGCGCCACGGGCCACAACCTCTACGAGCTTCTCGTGAAGGCCGTGGCGAAGGTGCCGAGTCTCTCTGGAGCCCGCTTTGCCTTCTACACGAACCGCACGATCGAAACGTATCTGCGTCTGCAGCAGGCCAACTCCCGCAACGTCCAGCTGAATCTGGCCGATGTCGGCGGCCGCCGCGTGCTGAGCTTTGACGGCATTCCGTTCCGTCGCGTCGACGTGCTTGAGTTCAAGGAAGCTCAGGTCAAGTAAGGAGAAGACAATGATTGTTGACTATCTGATGATGTTCACGAAGGACGAGGGCCAGAAGCTTTCCGCCGCGGCCGCCTCCGACTTCCGTCTTGACTTCGGTCAGCCCAAGCCGACCACGGGCTATGCCTACGGCGACCTCGTGGCCGTTTTCACGGTGAAGGCCGACGTGACGGGCAACCTCACGATCTCGCTGCAGGACTCCGACACGGAGACGAGCGGCTTTGCCGACGTGTCCACGGCGGTGACGCTTGCCGCCCCGAAGGCGGGCACCCAGATCGTGATCCCGATCCCGTACCATCACAAGCGCTACATGCAGGCGAACTTTGCCGGCACTGTTTCGGGGGGTACGGTTCACGGCTTCATCACGTCGGGCTTCCAGGACAACGCGGGCTTTGAACAGGCCCCGTCCATCAAGACGGCTTGATCCTCCGTGAAGAGGTGATGACAAAGGGGCGCTTCGGCGCCTCTTTTTGTAGGAGGTTCTCATGGCAAGTGCTGTAGAGATTTGTAATTTGGCGTTGTCTTTCCTGGGTGACACCGGGAGCATTGCATCGATTGACCCGCCTGAAAGCCCGGCCCAGGCGAAGATGTGCGCGATCTACTACCCGATCGCGAAGTCGGCGATGCTCGAGATGCACGACTGGTCGTTCGCGACGAAGCGTCAGCTCCTCGCCAAGTTGAGCTCGGAGGAGACGGCGGGGTGGAGAGGCGTCTACGAGGTGCCGTCCGACTGCATGCGCGTCATCCGCGTCCGCCCGCACTCGAAGCAGGAGATGCCGAGCTGGTGGACGGATAACCCGGTGTGGTTCATGGAGCCCAATGACGCGAACTTCGAAGTGATGGGCGGGAAGCTCTACACGAACGCGGAAAACCCCGTGGCGACCTACGTGACGTCGGAGGTCTCGGAGGGCTACTTCTCGCCAACCTTTGTGACGGCGTTCGCGTACTACCTCGCGATGGAGATTGCGGGCTCTCGTGTCAAGGGAGAGGAAGGGCAGAAGCTGTCGAATCTGCTTTCGAAGCAGTTCCAAGTGGCGCTCTCGACGGCGAAGACGCGTGACGCGAATCAGCAGCGCAAGCAGGTCTGCTTCACGCCCTCGTGGATCGTAAGGAGGTAGGCATGGGCATCCGCAAAGTTCAAATGTCTTTTTCGGCGGGCGAGCTCTCCCCCGCCATGTACGGGCGATTTGACGATCAGAAGTACCAGCAGGGTTTGGCGAAGTGCCGCAACTTCCTCGTGCTTCCGCAGGGCCCCGCGACGGTTCGACCGGGTACGGCGTACGTGAACACGACGAAGTATCCGACGAAGAAGTGTCGCCTCATCCCGTTCACGTTCTCGTCCGATCAGACGCTTGCCATCGAGCTTGGCGACAAGTACGCGCGCTTTCACACGTCGGGCAAAACCCTCCTGGGCGAAGACGGGCAGCCCTATGAGATCGAGACGCCGTACAGCTCGGACGACGTGTTTGACATCCACTATGTCCAGTCGATGGACATCATGACGCTCGTGCATCCGAACTACCCGCCGAAGGAGTTGCGCCGCTATGGTGCGACCGACTGGCGTCTCGTCGACGTTCAGTTCGGCGCACCGCTACCTGCCCCAGGAGCGCCAAGTGTTGAGTACAAAGTGGTGGCGAGTAGCGGTCAGACGATCACGGAAGGTGAGAAGACACGCTACACGTTGAAGTACCGTGTGACGGCAGTAAAGGAGACTGAGACGGGAAGCGAGCAGGAGAGCCCTGCAAGTCCCGTTGGTGAGACGAAGGGAAACCTGTACCTCAACAACGCCACCTGTACGATCACGTGGGGCTCTGTGGCAGACGCGGAGCGATACCGCGTCTATAAGAATTTCAAGGGCTTGTACTGCTTTATCGGCGAGACGACCGAAACGTCGTTCATCGACGACAATTACTCGCCTGACGAGGGCATCACGCCGCCTATCTACGACGACCCTTTCTTTATGAGCAAGGGCATTACGTCTGTCACGGTCAACAACGGCGGTAGCGGTTATGTCTACGACCGCAGAGGCATCACTGCGGACAATTGGCGCATTCTCTCATCGCCGAGCAAAGGGGAGATCGCCGGCACCCGCCGCGTGGCGGACTCCGGTAGCGAAAAGAGTCCTTTTTCCGTACGAGTATACGACGAGAACGGCGAGGGCACTGGGGCAACTGTGGAGCTGGTCACCTCTCGCCGTGTTTGGAGAGCGGAAATTGCAGGCAACAGTGACGCCGGCCCTTCCTACGACGACATGGTCACGACCACCGTCACCGGCATCAAGGTCACAAACGTAGGCCAAGGTTACTCTCTCCCGCGTGTTGAAATTACGTGGACGGACCATACATGGGTTGGCTCGTGGACTGACTATTTCGGCCGACGTGCTACGGTTGCCCTCGATGTCGAGCAGTCGTCTCTTCGTATCGACGTCAAGGACTCGACAGGTTGGGGCGCGGAGCTCGTGCCGGTTGTGAAGGACGGGCGCATTGAGAAGGTAGCCGTGCGGTCCGGCGGGCAAAGCTACACGTCTCCGAAGTTGACGGTTGTTTCTACGGTGGGCAGTGGCGCTTCGCTCACCGCCAACGTAGGTAAGGCGGGCGACTACCCCGGCGCGGTCTGCTACTACGAACAGCGCCGATGCTTCGCGGGAACGCCGACGCGTCCTCAGATGGTGTGGATGACGCGCTCCGGTACCGAGTCAGACATGAGTCACACGCTCCCCTCGCAGGACGACAACCGCTTGCGTTTCGCCATCGCGGCGCAGGAGGCGTCGCGCATCCTGCATCTGACGCCGCTCCAGCAGATGCTTGCGATGACGAATACGACGGAGTATCGAGTCTACTCGGGCGGCTCCGCCCCGATGGCGCCTGATGCGATTCGATCGGAAGTGCAGGCGCAGATAGGCGCGTCGAACGTCATGCCTGTGGTGGTCAACTCCACGGTCGTTTACGCTGCCGCCCGTGGCGGGCACATGCGTGAGCTCGGGTACAACTGGCAGTCGTCGGGTTTCACTACAGGCGATTTGTCGATCCGATCCGCGCACTTCTTCGAAGACTCGCAGATCGTCGACATGGCGTTGGCGAAGTCGCCGGATCCGATCGTGTGGGCGGCGATGGCTGACGGCAGTCTTCTGGGGTTTACCTACTTGCCTGAGCAGGCGATTGGCGGCTGGCACAAGCACACAACGGTGAACGGCGCGGTCGAGTCTGTGACGGTCGTGCCTGAGGGGGATGAGGACATCGTTTATCTCATCATCCGTCGAACAGTCAAGGGAGAGGTTGTCCGCTACGTCGAGCGCATGCACGAGCGTAAGTTCTCGGCGTTGGAAGACGCATGGTGCGTGGACTGCGGCGGGGAGTACATCGGAGACCGGACGACTGAGGTGAAGGGGCTCACCTGGCTCGAAGGCGAGACGGTCAACATCCTTGCCGACGGTTGTGTGCTCCCTCAGCGCGTAGTGGAGGACGGGAAAGTCACGCTCACCCAATCGGCGCGTCACGTCATCGTGGGCCTGCCGATCACGGCCGACCTGCAGACGCTCCCAGTGGCGGTACAGCTGGCGGACGGCTCGGTTGGGATGGGGCACATGAAGAACGTGAACGATGTGTTCATGCGTGTGCACAAGTCTTCCGGTGTCTTTGTTGGCCCTGACTTTGACAATCTTGTCGAGTACAAGCAGAGAACCGATGACCCGAGTCGTTCCCCGCCGGCATTGATGGACAAGGAAATCTCCGTCGCCACAATCTCGCAGTGGAACGACTCGGGTCAGATCTGCGTTCGTCAGAAAGATCCTCTGCCGCTCACGATCGTTAGTCTCTGTTGGGATCTCGCGAAGTAATGGGTGCATGAGGTCCCTTCAACCCGATAACCTAGCCCTCAACTATGAGGGCTTTTTTCTTATGGCGCTTACACTTCAAGGGGTCACATATGACCTCGACAACCTTTTGGGCGGCGTTAACTTTGGAACGGATCCACTCACGTTCCAAGGGGCCGCCGGCACGCAGAACATATTGACCGCTCCGGATACAGCTTCGTCGGCGAGCTCGGGTAATCCGGCGCTCGGCGGTGCGTCGATCGGGCTTGCCATCGGGCAGGCGATCGGCGGCATGTACTCCGCGTGGAAGGGCGGCAAGACGCTCGACTACGTGATGAACAAGCAGGCCGAGATCTCCGAGCAGAACCGTCAGATGGCGCAGCTCTCCGCCGAGTCTGCGATGCGTCAAGGCGAAGCCGCCGTCGCACAGCTTACCTACCGCGCGGGCCAGATCAAAGCCAAACAGCGCACGGCGTTCGCATCGAGCGGCGTGGTGTTGGGCGAAGGCTCGACTGCAGAGGTCACTGCGACCACCGACATCATGAAGGAGATGGACAAGAAGACCGCCGAGATGAACGCGCTCTCCGCCGCCTGGGGCTTCAAACAGCAGGCCCTTCAGGCGAGCGCGCAGGGCGGCATCTACTCCGGCATGGCTGGCTACGCCAAGTCGGCGAAGCAGTCCGAGGGTTTCTCAAGTCTTCTTGACGGCGGCATGACGGCGGCCGACCGTTGGTATCGATACTTTGGAGCATCCTAATGGCACAAGTTCCCAACTACGGCGGGCCACAGGTCATGCCGAGCATCCTCGGCTATCGACCGATGTCGACCGAGATTCCGAAAGTTCCCGAGATGGACGTGCAGAAGCCGTTGGCGAAGGCGTCCGCCAGGCTCGACGACTGGTACTCGAAGTTCCTCGCGGAACAGGATGACGCCCGCGTGACGGAGGCGCTCACGGAGCTTCGTCGCAAGGCGATCGACATGGAGTCGGGCGAAGGCGGCTGGGGGAGCCAACTGGGCGCCAACGCGCTTGAGCCGGACCTCGACGGAAAAGGCCTTGTCGAGCGAATGGACTCGGGGCTTCAGGACTACGGCCAAGAGCTCGCCTCCGGGCTCACCGCGCGTCAGCAGAAGATGTTCGGCGAGAAGGCACAGGCGATCTACACCGCGTCCTACTCCGGCGTCTCTCAGCACGTCTATCAGCAGGCGGTTGCCCAGAAGAAGGCGGCGCACGAAGGCGCGATTGCGCAGGCCGTCGAGTCGGGTGCGGCGTATGCCGGCAAGCCCGACATGCTCGCGCGGAGTGCTCAGACGATCCGGGCTTCGGCCGACAAGCTTGCCGAGTTCATGGGCTGGACGGCCGAGAACAAGGCGCTCTACATCAAGAAGAACATGTCGTCCATGTACATGAACGGCATTGACTCGCTCCTGGCAGGCTCCGATCGAAACCCTGCCGTGGCATATCAGGCGCTCGGGCTTCTTCGTGCGCATTCGAAGGAGATGCTCGGCTCTGACGTTGCGCGCGCTCGTCAGCGCATCAACCCGATCGTGCAGGCGCACGAGGACCGCTTGAAGATCGAGCGATATGCCGCGGGCTTGGGTGGCGCTGGAGAAGTACTCCGAGGAGGTCTTAGCGAAGCTGTGCAGCGAGGTGTCGTGACGCAGGATTTCGTGAAGACTGCCAGAGGGTACGATGCGCTTACATCCATTACGTCCGACGGCGGGCACCAGTCTGTCACCACGAAGGAAGGCGCTCCTGCCGAGTGGAAGCACGGCGCGTCTCAGCTCACCGTTGAGCAGGGCATGGAGGCGGCCAAGGCGGCCAATCAACCCTGGGATCCTGAAGCGTTCAAGACCGATCGCAACTACAACGACATGCTGGGCGTAGCCCGCTACAACGATATGCTCACCGAGTTCGCCGACGAGCACATGGCAATGGCCGGGTATATCACCTCCAAGGAGACCGTGCGAGAGGCCGAGAAGCAGGCGCAGGAGAAGGGCGGCGTGTGGACGGACTATCTGCCCGAGAAGGCGCAGTCGACGCTCAAGAGCGCCGTGGCGAACATGCGACGTGAGAAGGAGATTGTCGACGAGGCGACGGGTTCTCGCGTCTCCGCGTTCTCGCCGCAGTATGCGGCCGCGGCGAAGACTTGGCCGACGCCTGACCAGATCCGAGAAGACCTTCGTCGGACGGACCCGCGTGCCGCCGCGGATCCGCTCTACTGTGACGAGCTCGTGACGAAGGCGTGGGCGCTTGTCAACCAGAAGAAGCAGTCGTACGTGCAGGAGCAGAACAACGTCAAGGCGCAGATCTCGAACATCCTTTTTAAGGCGCATGGCGATCTGTCGCAGGTCGCGCAGGAGCTGGTGGCGCGGCTTGACGTGAACGAGGCCGCCGAGGTGCAGAAGCTGGCTGCACATTACCAGAGCGATACGTTCGCTTCTGATCCGCGCGCGCTTGGCAAGCTGAGCGATGACCGCTTCCTCGTGTCCATGTCTGAGGACGAGCTGACGCTCTACCTGAACCAGCTCAACGGAAAGGATCGTCAGCGCATCCTGACGAGGTATTTCAGCCTCAAGCAGGGCTCGACTTACGCGGCCGACGATGAGGCGGCACGCAAGCGCCTTGCCGCGATGGGCGTGGTACAGGACCCGTTCGTCATTAGCAGTGAGACGATTGAACGTGCGCTTAAGCGAAACCCCGAGTACGTGAAGCTGAGGGAAAAGTCGCCGGACGTTGCCAATGCCTACTTGGCGCAGATGCAGGAAGTCCTGAGTCTGCAAGGGCAAGAGCTTGGCAAGAAGCTCAACGAGATCGAAGTGGGGCAGCGGATCAATCTCGCAATGCGCGAGATCACGCCCGTCTCCGAACTGCTCGGCTCGACGAACAAGGTGGCTAGCATGCTCACAATGGACGATTTGCCGAACCACGGCATGACGGATGCCTACAAGGTCGTCGAGCAGACGGCTGAGCATTGGCTCAAACAGATCGGCCAGGAGCGCAAGCCGACGAAGCAGGAGATGCAGTACGTCCTCACCAAGATCATGCTCGGGGATCAGCGGCTCCGCGTGATGATCCCGCCGAGCGTGAGTTTCGACGAGCCTTTGATGAAGAAGATCGACACTGCATGGAAGGCGAAGCACGGTAACAGCCCGATGCCGCAGGTCACCCGTCTGCGCTACTACCTCATGGCGCGCGCCGGCGGTCAGGTCGGTGAAGGCAGTACGGGCCCATCTTGGCTCGGGCACCAGACGACGTATATGTACGGTTTTGACGACGGAGGTAACTGATGGATTTCATTGAGCGCATGATTGCGCAGGATGGTGCGGCGCAGGCTCAGACCGACTACGAGCAGGCGCTCATGGACCCTGAGACGCCTGAGCAGGCGGCTGTGCGGCTTCGCAAGGCGCGTGTCTTCGACATGACACCTGAAGAGACGCCGACGCTTACGCCAGCAGAAGAGGCGGCCGAGAAGGCGCGGGCGGTCAATTGGGCGACGATGTACACCGAGGCCCCGACCCTCATGGAGAAGCTCTCCGAGCCCGCCTTCGCCAATCTCGTCAAGAATGACCTGTCGTCTATGGGCGTTCGTGAGAAGCTGATCTGGTCAATGGCGCCCGATACGGGCGAGAAGGATTCGATCTGGGGGACGGTTCGCAACGCCTTCACCAGGAACAGCTTCTCTGGCGATGCAACCTCGTTCTTCGGCTCGGCTTCCGATGCGGAGGCGTACTCCAAGGAGCTCCGCCGCATCCAAGAGATCGAAGACGAGATCGCGCAGGGCAAGGACGTGGCGTACCGTTTTGCCACTGCAGAAGACGAGACGGGTCAAGTGGGGCTCGCCGCTTTCATGGCGGGGAAAGAGGGCATGAAGGCCCGCATCGCGGAGCAGATCGAGAAGGCGTCCGAGCGCACAGCGCGTCTCACACGCTACGCTTCTTTCTTCCCCAGCGCCCAGGCGACGCAGGAGATGATGGCGCAGGACTCCTTCTCGGGGGTGATGAGCGCACTGGCGAAAGACCCGCTTACGGTCCTTGCCGATTTGGGCGTGGGTTCGCTGACCCAGAACGCGCCCTCGCTCCTCGCGCTGCCGATCCTAGGGGCGGGTGGCATTCCCGCGCAGATGGCGGGCACGTTCGGGCTCTCCTACTCCATGGACAAAAACGCGAGCGTACTCGAGAACTTGGCGGATGCAGGCATCGACCTCACCGATCCGAAGTCGATTGCCTCGGCCTATCTTGATCCCGCGAAGCGAGACATGCTGACGGATGCCGTCAAGCGCGCAGAGAAGCACGCTGCGGCGACGGCGCTCTTCGACGCGGCGTCGATCGGTTTGGCAGGCGTCTCCATGGTACCGAAGTCTGCCACGCGTCAGATGCTCGACTCGGCGTACAAGCGCGAGTTCGCCAACATGGCCCTGCAGATGCCCGTGCAGGGCGCGATGGGCGGCATGGGCGAAGCCGCGGGCCAGCTCCTTTCCGACGGCGAGATCTCGTCGTGGGCGGATGTCGTGGCGGAAGTGGTGGGCGAACAGTTCACCGCGCCGGTCGAAGTCTTCACCACGGGTATGAAGGCGCGCGCCGCGATTGCCCGCGAGGAAGAGCGTGCTCGCCGAAACGCCGAGGCCATGAAGGAGCTGAGCGAAACGCAGTCGGCTGTCGACGAGCTCGATCCCGAGACTGCCGCCGCTTACGAGCAGGAAGTGGCGCGACGAGCGGGCGTTGAGGCGATCGAGTTCGATGCGAACTCCTTCCACCAGCGGGGGCTCGACAAGAAGTTCTCCAGTGTTCCTGAGGTGGCGCAGCAGATGCCGGAGGCGCTCGCCACGGGCGGGACGATCAAGGTGCCGATCGGCAAGGTGAAGGCGATGGTGCAGGAGGACGAGTCCGTCCTCGAACTCATGTCGGTCGGCGGCTCCCTCTCCATGGAGGAGGTGAAGGACGTTAAGGGCGCCGTCGAGCTGCAGGCGACGCAGGCGGCGGGCAAAGCGTTCCGAGACGAGCTCTCCGAGGTGGGGCGTATCGTCGGCAACGGCATCCGTGCGCTCAAGGTGCCGAAGGAGGAGGCGCGCAACCTGCAGGCGCTCATCCAGACGCAGGTGGGTGCCATTGCCCGTCAGGTCGGAATGTCGCCCAAGGCCCTCTGGGAGAAGTACGGTGCAAAGTTCGTCATGGGCAACGGAGAGAACGGTGTCAACGGCGAATACTTTCCGTCGCTTCGCACCGTCGCCCGTTGGAATGGCGCCGATCGCTCCACGCTTCTCCACGAGACGGGGCATCTTTTCCTCGACATGCGCACGCAGATCGCGGCGGACGTCATGCAGAACAAGGACATGCCAGACGACATGAAGGCGTATGTGCAGTCCGTGAACGACACCCTCGCCTGGCTCGGTGTCAAGGACGTGCAGACGTGGGCGGCCATGAAGCCCGAAGATCAGCAGGCGGCGCATGAGAAGTTCGCCCGCACGTTCGAGGCGTACATGCTCGAAGGTGAAGCACCTTCCCAGAAGCTCACGCTCGCCTTCCGAGAGTACGGCCGCTGGCTTCAGGACATCTACACTGTGGCGGAGAACGTCCCCGGGGCCGCGCTCAATGACGACGTGAAGGCGATGTTCGACGCCATGTTCGTCGCCAAGGAGGACGTGATGGAGTCGATGGCGCGACAGGCGGCGCAGCCCCTCTTTACGGCGCAGGACGAGTCCGGTCTTTCGACGGAGGAGTGGATCGCCTATCAGGAGGCGCAGCAGGCAGTCGGCGCGCAGGCCGAGGCCGAGCTCACCGCGCGCAACATCCGCCTGCAGAAGGTTGTCAAGAACATGCGCAACAAGCTCGTGCGCGAACTGAAGAAGGAGCGCAAGGGGCGCATCGCAGAGATTCGTGCGCAGGTCTCGGAGGAGTTCAAGAAGACGCGCGTCTACCACGCGTGGAACTCTCTGGTGAACGGCAACGAGAAAGACGGGGAGAAGATCCGTTGGAAGCTCGCCTTCGAAGACCTGAGACAGGTCGGCTATACGCCGCGTCAGATCAAGAAGCTCCATGAAGCCCGCATCGCTTCGCCCCAGTCTTTCCGTCAGCCCGAGAAACTCGAGGACATTGCGCAGGCGTTCGGTTACCCCAACTCGAACGAAATGGTAGATGACCTTCTTGCCCATCTCGACCCTGAAGCGGCCATCGACGCCTTGACGGTCGAGCGCCTGGTGGAGGAATCCCCTGAGCTCGCCGACGAGTCGACCATGCGCGACATGGCTGACGCTGCGACGTTCAACGATGCGAAGATCAAGGTGGTTTCCACGGAGCTCGCCGCGATGGAGAAAGCGCTCAACGGGCAGGCGCGTACCGAAAGCAAGGCGATCGATGCGTTCGCCTATTCGGTTGTGCAGGATATGAAGATCGTCGGCCTCAAGCCCGCTTCGTTCGCCCGTGCGGCCAACCGTGCCGCCCGAAACGCGCGCAAGGCGTGGGCGAAGGGCGCCGTGGCGGAGGCCGTGGCGTTCAAGCGTCAGGAGCTCTACCAGGCGGCGTTGGCCAAGCATGCCCGACAGTCGCTTATGCGCATCTCGAAGTCTGTGCGCGGCTTCAAGAAGTACAAGGTCGCGACGCATCGCGCCATGGATACGCGCGTTCTCGAAGTGCTCCAGCGCGCGCTCGTGAACATGGGCTTCGTGGACGCGAAGGATGTGCACGTCAACGATCCGGACGCCTCCTTCTATGACAAGGTGAAGGAGCTCGAGAACGAGCTCGAGCATGGGATCGAAATCACGAGCAACATGACGCGGGCTATCGCGGACCGCGACACCTCTGCGCTTGAGACGATTGGCGGCATGAACAGCTTCATCGATGCGATCCAGTTGCTGGAGGCTCAGGCTCGTCGAGAGAAGCATATCTCCACCGTCATGGGAAACGAGCTTCTCGAGGACACACTGGAGCGCGCTGCCAAAGTGGTGCAGGAGACCGCTGTCGCGCACGGCCGCGACGCGAAGAAGTGGCACGAACAGCTCGGCATGTCGAAGCGCTTCGCAGATATGGTCGAACGCTTCGGCCTCGTGCATGCGAGAGCGGCCAGGCTTGTGGCGACGCTCGAAGGCGGATGGGAAGGGCTCCTCGCCAAGCTCTTCATCTACCCCGCCGACAAGTGCGTTACGAAGGAAGAAGAGCTCAAGGCCAAGTACGCCATGAAGCTCGACAAGATCCTCAGGCCTTTGAAGGAGTCTTTGACCGACCTGAAGGCCAAGACGAGCAAAACCTTCAACCATGCGTTCACAACGCAGGAGGTGTTCGTTCTTCTCCTCAACTACGGCAATGAAGGCAATCGTCAGCGAGCGCTTTCCACGATGACGTACCACACCGACTACAAGTTCTTTGAGGGCTTGGACAAGAGTGATCCGTCCTACGAAGCGAAGCTCGCCGAAGCTCAGGCGAGAGCCGATCAGCTCATGGCGTCGTTCTTTGCGGAGTATCTGACGGAAGAGCATTACAAGGCGGCAGAGGCCATCTGGGCGCTCTTCGACGACATCAAGGAGTCGTCCGGCAAGACGTACAGGCGCATCGTCGGGCGCGAGCCGGATTGGGTCGAGCCGACGGCAGTCCGCGTGATTACGCCCGAAGGCGTTCGCATCCTGACGGGCGGATATTACCCGATCTCGTACGACCGTGAGTCCAGTCTCCACGGGAAGGGTGTGGGCGAGATCCAGGGCATGGAGGACCTAAAGCCGCTCATGGGCGCAGGCGGTGTCGCCGACGGGTGGTCGAAGTCGCGAGCCAAACACTTCGACAAGCCGCTCGTCATGACAAGTCGCGCGATGTTCGAAGGGTTGGATGAGCAGATTCATTACATCGCGTGGGCCGAGTTCGTCAACAGCGCTCGCAAGCTCCTGAAGAAGGAAGGTGCGTTCGCGCAGGCCGTCCATCAGCACTACGGAGCCCGATACTTCAAGGCGCTTGAGGACTGGGTGAAGGACTGCCGCAACGGGAACCACGGTCAGACTTCGCCTTCGGACATGATCCCGAACGAACTGCGCCGCGGTGTCTCTCTTGCCGGTGTCGGCTTGAATTTCGGTACGGCAGCGCTCCAGCTCGTGGGCTTCACGCAGTCCGTTGCCTACCTCGGGCCTAAGTGGGCCGGAAGAGGCGTGAGTGAATTCATCCGCCTCGGCATTACTGGCGGCGCGTACAAGGCTGTGGCAGGGAAATCCACCATGATGCGCAACCGCATGCGCACCCAGTTCCGAGAACTCACCGAAGTGCAGGCGAAGCTCAATGGCGGGCAGGGCGAGCTGAAGGACAGGATGATGCGTCTTGCGTACATGCCGCTCTCCGTCATGCAGATGGCGGTCGACCTCCCCACTTGGCTTGGCGCGTATGAGAAGGCCTTGGCGGAGGGGAACGGCGAGGAGATGTCTGTCATGATCGCGGACCGTGCGGTAAAGAACTCGCAGGGGTCGGGCAGTCTGGCAGACTTGTCGGCCATTGAGCGAGGAAGCGCTTGGTCGAAACTCTTCACGGTCTTCTACACGTTCTTCAACACGGCGCTCAACCTTGCCACCGTGAGCTTCAAGACGGAGAAGGGGTTCAAGCGTGCGGGCACTCTCCTGATGGTGCTCGTCATGCAGCCAGTCATCGAAGGGTTCCTGCGAAGCGCCATCGGTAGCGCACTCGGGGAGGATGATGACGATTGGCTTGAGAAGGCCGTTAAGGCGTCCGGCTCGAGCGTGGTCTCCTTCAACCTCGGTCTTCTCGTGGGCGTTCGCGAACTGGCCTATCTCACCACTGACTATGGCTACCGCGGCCCGTCGGGCCTTCGCAAGATTACCGACTTCGGTCGAGCCTACAACGCGACGGTGCACGCCATCGAGAACGGCGAGGTCTCCGAGGCAGACGTGAAGGCGTGGGTGAGCTTCGGTGGAACCATGGCGCCGTATCCGGTCACGCCGATCAACCGCGCGATCTCCGGCGCCAACGCGCTCTACAACGACGAGACCGATAATCCGCTTGCGCTTCTCACCGGGCACTCCAAGTAGTGGGTGCATGAGAGAAAAGGCGTGTGACAAAGTACAGGCATTGCGAGGATTTTTGCCATGTCAGTACAAAACATCACACGCCGAGCAGGGCCGTACGTGGGCACCGGGCTCGTCTCCGCGTACACCTTCGCGTTCAAGGTCTTCCGATCAGAAGACGTGAAGGTGGTTCGGTCCGAGTCCGCTGATGCCAGCGCGCAGGATGAGGCACTTAAGTTCGGCACCGACTACACTGTCAAGCTCAACGCCAACCAGGACGAAAAGGCGGGCGGCACCGTCACGCTTGCCTCCCCATTGGCGGAGGGCTTGCGTCTGTCCATCTTGTCGGCGATTACGCCGGACCAGCAGATGGTGCTCACCAACCATGACGGTATGCTCCCGACGACGCTCAACGACTCTGCGGACAAAGCGATCGCGCTCATCCAGGAGTTGAAGGAAGCAGTCGGCCGCACCCTGCGCGTGCCTGCTTCTTCGGACAAGACGCCCGAGGACCTGACCGAAGAGCTTCTGTCCGCTCAGAACGACGCCCGCAAATACGCCGACGCGGCTCAGCAGTCCGCCGAAGAAGCGAAGAAGTCCGAGCTGAAGACCGCCGAGTACGCCGAAGCCGCAACCGCCATCGTCCCGTTCAAGGTCGAGATCAAGACCGTTGCGGATAACATCGAGACGGTCAAGACCGTTGGGCAGAACGTCGAGTCCGTCAAGTCGGTGGCGTCCATCAAGGACGAGACCGTGGCCGTGGCAGGAGCACTTGACGACATCGGTACGGCGGCTGCGCCCGAGAACCTCGAGGCCTATAAGACCGTCGCCTCGATCAAGGATCAGGTCGTCACCGATGCGGAGATCGCCAACGAGATCGTGGCGGTCGCCGGCATGAAGAATCATGTCGTTACTGTATCGACGAACATCGATGACGTGAAGGACGTGTCCGCCAACATGGACAAGATCGGCGCTGTCGCGGGCGATCTGCAGGGTGGCAAGTGCGTGCCCGTGAAGTTCTCCGCAGGGCGTCTGACCGATGAGCCTGCGCAGGACTGCACTGCCGAGGGCGGCAACATCAAGACTGTGGCGGACCACATCGTTGCTGTCGACAAGGTGGCGGGCGCTGTCGAAGACGGCACGCTGGAGAAGGCCGCAAACTCTGTGGAGGCAAGCGCAGAGAATGCTCTTCGTGCTGAGGCCGCGCGGGTTGGCGCAGAGTCTGCCAACGCGTCTGCGCAGTCCGCGAAGACATCGGCAGAGCAGTCCGCGGCGTCCGCAGGTTCGAGCGCTACGACTGCGAAGGCGTGGGCAACCCAGATGGGCACGCCTGTCGAGGGCGATCTCTACAGCTCAAAGCACTACGCCGAGGTTGCGTCTGGTGCGGCGGGATCGTCGTCTGAAACGCTTGAGGCGGTAAAGCTAGCGGGGCAGGCTGCTCTTGCATCCATCACGCAGGAGGGCGGCACGCAGGTTGCCGCCGTCACGGCTGAAGGCCAGAAGCAGGTCAAGGCTGTGGAGACTGCTGGCTCTACGCAAGTCGGTGCCGTCAACGCAGCAGGTGCGGCTCAGGTCAAGGCGGTCGAGACGGCAGGCTCCGCCCAGACGGCCAACGCAAAGGCGCAGGCTGATGCCGCAGCCAAGTCGGCTACCGTCGCATCGAGTGCACAGAAAGCGGCAGAGACTGCGAAGGCGGGAGCCGATACGGCCAAGAGCGGTGCGGAGTCAGCAAAGACTGCGGCCGTGACGGCGCAGGGCATGGCCGAGACCGCGGCCAACACTGCGACGACCAAGGCGACTGAGGCTACGACGAAGGCGAGCGAGGCGGCGAAGTCGGCGCAGGCGGCGGCAGAGTCTGCAAAGACGGCGGCCTACGCCATGCGCCTGACGTCCGTCAACATGAGTGCGAGCGGCACAGCGGCGATCACTTCTCTCACGCCCCAGGCGAACATCAAGGTGGGCGACACGGTCATCGACCCCGACGGCGAGGTCTTCTCGATCACGGCAATCGCGGGTAGCACCTTCACAGTGGGTGCGAAGCTCACGAGCCTCAAGGGGCCGAAGGGCGATCAAGGTGACGTCGGACCCAAGGGCGAGACGGGCGCGCCGCTTTCTATCAAGGGTAGCTTTCCGACGCTCGACGAGCTTCAGGAGCAGCACCCCGCTGGTCAGCTCGGCGACGCCTACATGGTCGGCACGCACCTCTACTCGTGGAATGGCTCGGCATGGCAGGACGTCGGCGACATCAAGGGGCCGAAGGGGGACCCGGGCACCCCAGGTACGCCTGGGGCTCCAGGCGCCGACGGCAAGGACGGTGCGGCTGGTGCATCGGCGAGCATCACGGGCGCTACCGCCACGGTTGACGCCAATGTCGGTACGCCTTCTGTACTGGTCACCTCTGGCGGCACGGCGCTTGCAAGAACGTTTACTTTTGCGTTCAAGAACTTGAAGGGGCACAAGGGAGACAAGGGCGATCCAGGAGCCAACGGAGCTGATGGCGCCAACGCCACCATCACTGGTGCAACGGCTTCGGTAGACGCCACGACGGGCACGCCTAAGGTGACTGTGACGGTGGGCGGGACCGCTCAGGCAAGGACATTCGCATTCGCTTTCACCGGTCTAAAGGGCGCAACGGGCCCCGCAGGCACGACGACGTGGGCGGGCATCACTGACAAGCCTGCCTACTTCACTGGCAAGGGCATTTCTATGGGGAGGTTGCCGTAATGGCTTACTCAGCTTTTGGTATCAACTACGACACGTCGGCGAAGATCTCCGCCTATGGCGGCGACGCGGAAACGCCAGCCCAACCGATCTGGGCGGAGGACACGCATCAGTTGTGGATCGTTCACGGCACGGGCGGAAAGTACCGTGTCGCCATGGCGTCTGAACTGTCGGCGTATCTGACGACCGCCAATGCGTCGGCCACGTACTTGTCGAAGGCAGATGCCAGCACGACGTACCTCGGCATCTCGGCTAAGGCGGCTTCTGCTGCCGTGGCCGATAGGGCTACGACGGCCGCTACCGCAGATAGAGCAACGGCGGCCGATAGCGCTACTACTGCCAATAGCGCTACGACAGCGGGTTCGGCAAATTCTGCGGCGTCCGTCCCGTGGGCTGGTGTGAGTGGCAAACCGCAACTCATCCCCGGAACGGGTGACGCGGGAACGATCAAGACATACGAGACCGTTGTGGCGGCAACCACCGTGTCAGACACGTCGGCGCGAGCTATGAGCCTTGCCAGTGGCGGCACGCTCACGGTCAACAACGGATCCGCTAACAAGGCATGGATCACCGTCGTGGCGTTGGCGGGGTCCGCAACGATCACTCTTGGCAGCTCTTGGTCGTGGAGCGGTTCTGCTCCGACGCTTGCCAAGGGGCTTGTGACGCTTGCATGGTACGGGACTTTCGGAGTCGCAAGTTTCACCAAATTCGGGAGCTAACCGATGATTAAGACATGGACGTACAACGGCGTTGCCTACCAGTCTGAATGGCAGGTGCGTCAGGAAGTTTTCAACAGGGACCATGTGTCCTTTGGCGAAGCGCCAGAAGAAGGCAAGGTTGAGTTTTGGGCGCAGTTCGGCGTGACCTACTCTGAAAGAGAGCTGACGCCTGAAGAACAGGAAGCACAGAATCTTGCCGTTGCCAAGCGTGAACGTGCAGCCAAGGTTGCAGCGATCAAGGTGGAAGTCGACGGCATGACGTTCGACGGGGACGAGTCCGCACAGTCTCGTATGGCGCGAGCGATCACGGCGGCGGAGACGGCAGGACTTGAGTCGACTGTCTGGGTGCTCGCAGACAACACGGTTGCAACTGTCACGAAAGCTCAGCTCCAGCAGGCTCTCGCGAAGGCGATGGTTGCGATGGGAGAACTTTGGACGGAACCCTACGCGGAGGAGACTAAGGCATGAAACATCCTAATGGATTCCAAGTAATGGTAGCTGTTGATCAACTTGTCAATACTTTACTTGGTGGTTGGGCTGATGAGACGTTAAGTGCTCGGGCCTACCGCCACGCGGAAATCAAAAAGGATCGTCGTTGGCCAATGCGGCTGATCGACGCACTTTTCTTCTGGCAGGAAGGCCATTGCAAGCAGGCTTATGAGTCTGAGCTTTCCAGAGCTCACCTTCCGCAGGAGGAGCGAGATGCTTAACACAAAGATCATGACCCTTTCCGGGCAGGGGTATCGAGATCTATCCACATGGCCTGAATTCACTACCGTCGTATCACTGAGCTACTACAGCGATTGGGGGGTTACGGGGATTGACGTATGGTCTTACGATCCACGAGTAATTACCTTGCCGACGGGAGTAGCACTTAAGTTTGCAAATTATATGTGCGGGGGTTCGGATTGGCCGATTTTGTGCGATATAACGGGTGAAACGGCGCTAGTCCCTCGCGTAATTAAAATTAGCGGTCCCAGCGGGACGCGTAATTGCACCGGGGAACTTATGCAAGTTAATTCCAACCGCATCTCCTTTGATGATGCTGCCAGAGTATTTTCGGACATAACGTCAGGATCTACTAAAGATACTATACGCATTAAATTCATAGGCTGGGGGTAACCCTTATACAAAATTAAGGGGGCTGTCAATACATGATCAGCTCCCCAATGACAAGGGCTAAATCTTGTTTTTTAGGTACAAGTACCCCTGAGGGTGCGCAAACCAAAACGCACACCCTCATTCAATTCCGGGGCGAAGCCACACCCCGTGGAAACGTTGATCGATTGTCTGAAGCTCCGGCGTCGCGAGTTAGCGCACGAATAGGCGTTTAAAGACGGCTATCTCTGACTCGCGCATACGAAAATGCCCCGACGGCCTTTTGGTCAACGGGGCTTTTCTCATCAACGGATGGCGGGGCTTCCCCTCGTCAGAGATTCTTCTTCAAGAAGAGCGACTGCTCGATCTTACCGAAGATGTCTTGATAGATGTGCGGAGTGGTGCGCATGGCTTCTTTCTCGCCGCCCCCACCGTACGCGCCAGTGGCGGAAACATGCTTCACGATGCTCACTCGGATGCGCATGCGATTCTCGGCGATTGGTTCAACAAACGCAGTGGCCTTCTGGTACTCAGTACGGGTAACGCCCGTCATACGCATGATCTCGGCGTCACTGGTAGTCTTCGCGATAACAAGGCCTGTGGTTCTGTCAGCAGACTGGATCGTGTAACCGTAGCTTTGGAATGCGCCGATGACGGCGGAGAAGCACTGTTCTAGGCTGGCGTTGAACTCACGAGTCTGAAGGGCCTGAAGTTCGACGGCCGAGATTTGAGGATCCTGTTCGCCGAACACGCTGTCGACGGTGATACAGCCGGTGAGGGAAAGCGCAACGGCGCAGGAAGCAATGAGGGTTTTTAGTTTCATCTTCGGGGTTAGAAAGAAGTGGAACGATAGGTGAAGTCGGACACGACGGCGTCCTTGAACTTGATGATGAGCGTAAGTGTGCGCTGAGAGGTCGACGCGCTGGACTGCCCGCCGCTTACGCCCATTAGCAGAACCGTGCCGTAGGCATCAGTGTGGGCTGACGTAAAGCTGGTGCTCGCCTTGTCGTACACCCAAGTCTCCGTGCCGTCCTTGTCTCGTGTCACCATGTTGGGCGCGCCGAGGGCGTTGACGATCTCGCTCTGGGTCATGCCCTTGTGGACACTTCGTTGAACAGCGCCGAGCGTCATGGTGTCGGCGGGCGCTGGCGGCTGCGTAGCGGCGCAACCGGCCAGAAGGGCCACGGCTCCGAGGACGATGAACTGTCTCATAGAAAGCTCCCGTAACAAAACCTTTCCTGAGATCATACCCTTGACCTCCCTCCTCGCGCAAGCTACACTATGTATGAACAAGCGTATGAGAGGTGCGTGATTTCTTATGAAATCTCTGACTCTCAGAGAAGTCAGGCCGCCAACTGGGCGACCGAGCTCTGCTGAGGAGAACAAGATGAAGCTTGCCGAAGCACTCAACGCCCGCAAGGAGCTCGAGGCGCGCCTCACGCGTCTTGAGGAGAGGCTCCACGCCTCGGCCCGCGTCCAGTAGGGACTCGAGCCCAACGAGTCCCCCGACGCGCTCTACGCCATGCTCGAGAAGGTCGCCACGGAGCTCGTCGAGATCGTCTCGAGGATCTCCCGCACCAACGTCGAAACCGTTGTCGAGGGCCGCATCCTCGCCGACTGGATCGCCGAACGCGACGTCTCCTGGAGACGCCTGCGCGTGCTCCAAAGCGCCCTCCGGGCCGCCGCCCCGTCCTACGACCGCCACGGCGGTCCCGGCTCGGTCAGGTCGGTGACGACCTTCAGCACCGCCCGCCGCCATGCAGAGCTCGACGCGCTCGCGCTTCGCATCAACGCGATCGACGCCCGCATCCAGCAGGCGAACTGGGAGACCGAGCTACTCTAACGATCATGCCGTCCGGCGAAGCCTCGTGAAGGCGTAGCCGCCGCTGTCAGGCCGGATCGGCCGGAAGCCGCCGGTCAGAACTGCACTTTCACGACTCACTTCCACGCTCGTACTTTCACGGTTCAGCACGAAGCCTTCTTACCACCGGCTCGATTCACGGAATTCGTCCGGACGGCACCCATCCAAAGCCTCGAGGCGCTGCATCACGCGATGCGGCGCCTTTTTTTGAAGGCGACCGAAGGCGGGCGGATAATTCTTGTTGCACTTTTCACTGTATCCCTGGTTCTGAAATGCGTTCCCTCACGGGAACTGAATTGATCGAGCTCTGATCGAGTCGTTTTGAAGGAGGCGAGGGCGGGAAGGGCACGGCCGTCAACTTCAACGGCAGGACCGTAAGCGTTACTGTGACTTCCGGGACGGGCCTCGCCAAGGCCCTTCAGGCTCAGTACGGCTCCGCCATCAACATGAATGCGGACGTCGCGATTACGGCCACAGGTCCCGAGGCACACGGCATGTCGGTTAACGGTTACGGTTCATCGAATGCCATGCAGGACGGCACCATCAATGTCAACGGCAGCACGACGATGAACGTTGCGTCGGAGGCAGAGAACGGCACCGCCGTCGGCCTCTACATCGACAACTCCAATGTTGGCAAGGCCCGCATCGTGGTCAATGACGCCGACGTGAAGGCGAACGGCCCGAACGCATTCGGCATTCAGGCCAAGAACAAGGGCGACGTGACGATCACGGGCGACGTCAAGGCGGCCGCCACGGGCGCGAACGCCGTCGGCGCCTCGCTCGAGAACTCCACGCTCGCCCTCACCGAGGGCGCCTCGGCCGAGGTGACGGGCGAGAAGACCGGCATCTTCATGGATACAGATTCCTCGCTCAACGCAGCGAAGGCCACCGTCACGACCAATACGATAGGAAGCGCGGGTGCAACAACGCTCACGAACGGCGCCGTCCTCGGCGTGGCACTACGTCGACACTCGGCAGGGGCTCGGCCGCGGGCAGTACGGTCGAGCTCGGCGACGTTCACGATCGGCGAATTCACGGGCACCGACAAGACCCTGCTACTCAACGACGTTGCAGCCGACGTCACGATCCAGAACCGTGCAACGGATCCTGACGGCATGACGCTCGCCGCCTCCGGCAAGGCCAACGACGTCTTCGCCTCCTCTCAGGAAACGGTCGACGCCCTGCTCGACAAGAACCTTTCCAAGAACGGAGAAACGATCGAAGTTCAGGAAGGTCTTGTGAATGACGCTGTTACGGCCTCAAAGGGCGGACAGAGCGTGCGTTTTTCGCAGGACGACACCGAGTTCCTGATCACGCGTCTCGGCGTGCGCTCGGGCTTCTACTTCCCGAAGGACCGCGGTACGGTCTACGTCCGCGCCTCCGTCGCGCACGACTTCAAGGGCGAGGTCGAGGCAACGGCGGCGAACGAGAGCGGTGCAGGCCGCAACACGGCTTACTCGGATTTGGGCGGCACGTGGCTTGAATGGGGCTTTGGCGCCAACTTCAACCTCACCGACCGCACCTTCGCATACGTCGACCTTGAACGCACTACGGGCGCTGAAGCAGACGAAAAGGTCCGCTACTCGCTGGGCGTGAGGCATGTCTGGTAATGGCATTGGATTCCCGAAAAGGGATTGAATGTAAATGAAAATGACGGCTGTCGGATTCCGGTTCGGCGGCCGTCTTGCTTTTGACGCACGCTCTTCAAAGCGATGCCCGGGAGTGTTTTCGGGTGTCTGCATCGCATGTGTGATCGAACAGCTTCTTGCTCTTCGGCATGCAGTTATCCCGGGGTGGACGCACGAAGAAGGCTGCATGTTGTAGAATCTGCGGACCTCGTGCTATCGGCTCATGTATGTCGATAGCTTTTTCAGACTTCGTTCATACGGGACGCCCCATGGAATCGCTTTTCGAAAAACTCTTTTACAGCGCGCGCTGGATTCTTGCGCCGCTCTTTCTCGGCCTTTCGCTTGCGCTTCTGGCACTTGCGCTCAAGTTCTTTCAGGAGGTCTGGCACGTGCTGCCGCACGTCTTCGAGCTCTCTGAGTCCGATCTCATCCTCTCGCTTCTCTCGATGGTCGACATGGGCCTTGTGGGCGGCCTGATCGTGATGGTCATGTACTCTTCCTACGAGAACTTCGTCTCCAGGCTCGACCTTGACGAAAAGGATTCGGAGCGCCTCGGCTGGCTCGGCAAGATGGACGCGGGCAGCCTCAAGAACAAGGTGGCGGCGAGCATCGTGGCGATCTCCTCGATCCACCTTCTGAGGATCTTCATGAACATCAGCACGATCGAGAACGACAAGCTGCTCTGGTACGTGATCGTCCATTTGACCTTCGTTCTCTCAGCTCTCGTGATGTGCTGGATCGATCTGCTGACGCGCAAGGCACACCAGCACGACGGGCACTGACGAACCCTGACGCTCGGGGATCGCATTTCAGCTCGAGGAAAACGGCCGCTTCGGATCTTCCGGACGGCCGTTTTTGTCCGTGTCCTTCCCGGCCTGCCGTCAGGCGATCGGTTCGATGCTGCAGGCCTGGAAAAAGGCGCTGCGAAGCGCGCCTTCGGTATCCCTGCGCCA
>ENA-ORTY01001023-ORTY01001023.1-human-gut-metagenome-genome-assembly--contig:-NODE-1023-length-33646-cov-3.558721_pt1 | contig 33646 bp, 31 predicted proteins | sample MGYA00241917_ERZ509198 | MGnify/ENA primary metagenome ERZ509198 (study PRJEB26280, sample SAMEA2338857) | human gut metagenome | biome: human gut; feature: human-associated habitat; material: faeces...
CTGTATCTAAAGCGGTCTCTCCATCCAGTAATCTCAACGCCGCCTGCATATTGCCAACTGTGTCCGGCAGCCCTGCCTCCTCCAAAAATCCATCTGCTTTCTGTGACCGTTTCGCCATATCCCTGAGTTCCCCGGCACGCTCCTCATAATAAGCTGTCATGATCTGATCCGTGATCGTCTGATTACCGGCTGCCGCCTGAATAATATTTTCAGTGTCATCCACAGTATGATCCATCCCCTGTGCATTTCTGGAACGAACCGCCGTCAGCAAATTAGACAGATCCATCTGCTGACCGGATTGAACCACCGCACCAACCGCCGCATGATCTTCTTTCTGCACTTGATGCAACAGACGATAAATTCCAATATAACTTTGTCTTTCTTCCGCAGTAATGCCGTTCGTCTTATCTAATCGCCACAAAAACTTACTGTAACTTTCCTCTTCCTGCGCCGCAGTCATTCCACGATTGGCAAGCATTTCATTCAATTCCGTTACGGTATGTTCTAATGGATTAATACCATCTCGAATCATTCCAAGTACCGTGGCAGGTTTCATCCGGTCGATCAAAGTATTCACTTCTGCATCCCAATCTTTGATCTGCGCAATACTCTCCTCTGTGATTTCCATGCGGTTATAACCAAGAATGCGTACTGCTCTTTCATTCTCCGGTGTGCTCTCCAGCCCCATCTCCTGCAGCATAGTCGGAATACCCGCAAACGCTTTCTTAATACTATCTCCCAGATCCGTGCGCACCTGTGTACCAACCGCCTCATAATCCTGTTGATACTGCCATGCGCTCTTGGTCGCACTGATCGCAGCTCCATGCAGTTCCCGCACCGTCATTAATTCATGCTGGCGCAGACTACTGCCCAAAAGTTCTGCCGGGGCTTCGGCAATCTCACGCACTGCCGTTACGGCATCCTGCATCGCATGAATCTGTGCGTCTTCTGTAACTGCCGCCTCGCCCGTCTGATCCGTCCGATAATAACTCATCTCTATTTCCCGCAAACGATCCACAAGTTCAGCCAAGCTCTCTGTCTCCACAGATATCCCCTGCGCACGCATAGACATCACTGCCGGGATTGTCATTTTTAATCGTATTTCCTCAAGTTGTCGCCAAGCTGTAACCTGCGGCAAAGGCATGACTTCTGCCGTCTCCTGTCCCGACAGTTCGCCAGCCATTACGGTTGTTTCCTGTCCAACTTTTCGGTCAGATGTGTTCGCTGCTTCTTGTCCAACTTTTCGGTCAGATACATTCATCGCTCCCTGTCCCATTTTGCGGTCAGATAGCACTCCTGCGCTCCGTCCTACTTCACGGCTAGATGATGTTCCTGCGGTCTGTCCCACTTCATGGTCAAAAGCACCTTGCTCTGTCTGATGTGCGTCAAGATAATCCTGCAGCACCGGATCTGCCTTTTCTGTTGTTACCCGTTCCACATCCTGCGCCGTGATCTCTTTTACCTGCTGTATCAAATCCCCGGCAAGCCAAATTCCTTTGTCCCCCGGAACTGTCTGCTCTGCCGGCAATCCCATTGCCATCGTCTGAATGATCTGCTGCAGCGTTATCTCCAAGCAGGTACTCTGCTGCATCTGATCTAACATCTCTAATGTCTGCATATTCTCAGCCGTGATCGGCAGTTCATTCGCAAACAGCCACTTTGCCATCGCTTGATCCGAAGCTCCCCCTCGTCCGATCTGCTGCAAGATATGTTCGATCTGTGGTGCATACGCCGCCATATCTTTCTCAGTGATCGATGCGTTGTCAACTGCCGTACTACCGGAATGCATTCCTTGATATACCGCTTCTATCGTCGGCTGGGTTCCATTTTGTATGACGTAAACTTTCGCCGCATCTGTCATTTCATTGATCGACATACTCATCTGCAGCGTTCCCGCTACCTTATCCACAAATTCTTTGGTTGCAGGCAGATTTGCTTCCTGCAGTGCGTCACGGATCTGTGCCTCGCTCTTTTGCGCCAAAAATCCCTGCTGCTGCATTTTTTCCAAATCGTTCGCCAACTGCTCGCGAAGTTCTTTATTTTCTTCCATCCGGTCTGCTTTCCACTCACGCTCCTCACGGATACGCTTAACGGCGCGCTCCAAACTGGATTTTTGGTATTCTTCCAAAGCACTATCCTCATCCTCAAGTGCGGCACAATCCTCTCCGGTCACAACCTTAAGATTGCGACTGGCAGCATTATCATTTTGCACACGATCCGCTGCGATCTCCGTTGCCTGTCTACCCGTATAATTCTCCGAACCAGACTCACGAAGTCCCTGTAGCTGTGGCATCATAAAATCAGTCTGAACGGCTTTACCACGAATCCCCAAATAACCCGCATCAGCAATTGCCGCATTATTTTTCCCGACGTTATAGTACTTAGAGGATGCTTCCGTCGTTCCGGATCCCGCATCTCCCTGTAACATGATATCATTTATATTCATTAGCTACCTCTCTTTATCAGTGCCGAAAGATCATGAAATCCTTATTAAAGAAATTCAAACCTTTTTGGCACCTGAATCCTATAAAGTAAAAAAAGAGTGCCAAACATGAACTTTGACACTCACATCCTATAAATATATTCGACCAAAAGGGCTAATTTCTTTACCCTATAAATTCAGTCCGTTTAACGTCATGCCCTCTATGAGCTCCCCCTTGCTTAAGCAGCTCGCTCAGACCTTCTTCGCCGTTTCAAAAGCTTTCTGATAACTCAATACTTTCTTTATGTAAGAACGACACTGTGATGGTATACCACCCACACGCCGTACCGTTCCACTTCCGGCATTATACGCCGCCAGCGCTAACTTTACATCTCCGTTATATTCCTTTAACTTGCTGGCGATGCACTTCGCTCCACCCATAATATTTTGCTCCGGATCAAAGGGATCCTCTACGCCAAGTCCACGCGCCGTATCCGGCATCAACTGCATAACGCCCATTGCCCCCGAACTAGACACATCCCTCTCATTGAAATTAGATTCTGCTTTGGCAATTGCCTTAAGCAAACTTTCGGATACTCTGTATTTTTTGGCTGCTTTCTTAAAATAGCTGTCATAAGGCGTTGTCTTCATAGACGATGCTGATGTCGTTTTCTTAGTGCTTGTACTTCCGGTTGACACCGTACGATTCGTTTTCTGACTCTGACCGGTCGATGTCCCAGACGCAGATGAGGTTGTTCTGGAACTTCCCGTGCGGTCTAACTTTGACGTGTCCGCAGAATAGTCCAGATGTTTCACCGCACTCGTCTTCGTAGACTTCGTGCGTCCCTGTGCTTTCAGCATATCGTCAAAACTGGTAATAGAACTCCTTCACCCGCATGCGTCTTCAACGGTTTGATCGGCAAAGCCTGCACTTTCCCATCCGTAATATTATTCGCCGTCATATACCTCTCCTTTATACAAACATCTCCTGCAATGTCATATCCAACTTCCCCTGTCTCGGATTCGCCACAGACACTTCCGAAAGCGTGACAGCCATCTCTGCTGCAGCCTGATTTACAGCTTTTTCCTCAGGCTCTATTGGCACAATCTGCTGTAATCTCGGCTCTCTGGCATTCGATACCACCGCCCTCACATTAGCAGGCGACTTCACATTCATCTCGCAAAAGTCTATCTTCTTTGGCGACAGCGGCTTCGCATTCGCTCCACAAGTCTCAATCTCTCTCGGTGACAGTGGCTTCGCATTCACTCCACAAGTCTCAATCTCTCTCGGGGACAATGGTTTCGCATTCACTCCATAGGTTTCAACCTCACGAACGGCTATCGTTTTCCCCTGTATCACGTTCATTGAATGCACCTCCTCGCCATCGCCTCATTTTGCTTTTTATTTTAACAACTTGTCCGGTTTAAATCAATACTTTCCCGCTTCATCCAATAATGCTGTAAGAGGAGATAGGCAATGACACAGATCACTACCGAAAGTAATGAACCCGCCGGAGCTGCCAGCCCCATCGGCATCAACGTATCAGCAAACCATTTTGACATAAAATACGACCCCGGAATACGTATAAATAGCATGGATGCAACATTATGCGCAAACGAAATAGATGATAATCCATACGCACAAAAATATCCGCTAAAGCAAAAATGCACACCTGCGATCATCGCATCAATGATATAACCACGCAAATACTGTCCACCCAATACCCGTGCGGCCGCATTTTTCGTAAATAATCCGACAACCCCCGGCGCAAACGGTTCGATCAATACAATCATCAGCGCTCCATAGGACACCGCAATGGTAATACAGCATTGCAGTATTTTTAGAGCTCGGTCGTGATAACCCCGCCCCGATATTTTGCGATGAGATAGCAGACACTGTCGACAACATGGAAGATGGTACCAAAAATACCAGACTAATAATCTTTTCCACAATTCCGACTGCTGCGGCATCATTTATCCCTCTCCGATTTGCGATCACTGTTATAAATAGAAATGCCACCTGAATAAACCCATCCTGCAATGCCACGGGTGTTCCGATCAGCAAAAGTTCTGCCATCATCTCTTTGTTAGGGATCAAATCCTTTTTGCCAAACTGTATTCCCATCTGCTTTTTACGGATCGCGATCAAAGAAACGATCACGCTGATCGTCTGCGATAAAGTGGTTCCCAGTGCTGCGCCGGCTGCTCCCATATGAAAACCACCGATCAACAGATAATCCAGTCCAATATTACACAGGCATGCAATTCCAATGAAATACATTGGACTTTTGGAGTCGCCCATTCCGCGAAAAATAGCACTGATGATATTGTACGCTGTAATAAAAGGGATACCAATAAAGCATATGATCAGGTACTGTGTCGTTCCGGCAACCGCCTTTTCGGGAGTAGACATCACGCCCACAATCGGATCCACCCGAAACAATAAAACCAACATACTGATAACGGCAACAATGATAAACAGCGTAATCGTATTTCCTATTGCCTTGGCGCATTTCTGCTTGTCGCATGCACCGATTGCTTTTCCGATCGTCACCGTAGACCCCATTGCAAGTCCGACGATCATTACCGTAACAAAATGCATGATCTGACTGCCAACAGAAACAGCCGTTGTCTCTGCAACACCATGAAACCGCCCCACAATATACAGATCCGCCATACCATATAATGTTTGCAAAAAATAAGACAATAAATATGGTAGCGAAAAATATAAGACATTTTTGAAAACACTACCTTTGGTTAAATCTTTCTCCATGTGTTCGTATCCCTCCTCACATGGTGGCCTGATCAGTTCCTCACATTTTTAGCCGGTTCCATATTTACCCTGCGTCCCTTGATCTTACTGTGATTCATTGCCTCTAATACAGCGGCCGCATATTCCTGCGGAACCTCTACAAACGAAAAATTATCGTACATATCGATTGTTCCTACGAGAGCACCTTCCATTCCGCTCTCCCCGGCAACCGCACCCAAAATGTCACCAATGCGTACACGATCTTTTTTGCCGATATTCATAAAAATAATGAGTTGAACAATTTTGTGTTGCCAGTGGTGGTAACCGAAGAATTCCTGGCAGAACTGTTTGACTCTATTTTCAAGAATCCGAAGACGGAAGTAGAGGTGAACTTACCGGCACAGACTATTACCAACAAAGCAACCGGAAAGTCTGAAACATTTGAAATCAATGTTTATAAGAAGCATTGTTTGATGAACGGACTGGATGACATTGACTTCTTGGTAGAGAACAAAGATAAGATAGAGGCTTTTGAAAAGGCACGCAACTGACCGTAAAAAAGAGTGATTATGAATAATCATCCGAGAATAGAGATAATGGACACTACGTTACGCGACGGAGAACAGACCAGTGGCGTATCGTTTGTCCCTCACGAGAAGTTGATGATAGCCCGTTTGTTGCTGGAGGATTTAAAGGTAGACCGAATCGAAGTTGCTTCAGCCCGCGTGTCGGATGGTGAATTCAATGCAGTAAAAATGATTTGTGACTGGGCTGCACGCAGAGGTTTACTGCAGCGGGTAGAAGTCCTGGGATTCGTTGACGGAAAGATGTCGGTCGACTGGATTCATGATGCGGGAGGACAGGTCATCAACTTGCTTTCGAAAGGCTCTGAAAAGCATTGCCGCTATCAGTTGAAGAAGACTTTGGAGGAACATCTGGCTGACATACGGAATACGGTAGACTATGCGCACGAAAGAGGGCTTGAAGTCAATTTGTATCTGGAAGACTGGAGTAATGGTATTAAGGATTCACCGGACTATGTATTCGGATTGGTAGATGGTTTGCGCGACATCGGTATCCGTCGTTTCATGCTTCCTGATACCTTGGGAATTCTCAATCCCTTGCAGGTCATCGAATTCATGCGTAAAATGAAAAAGCGTTATCCAGACCTTCATTTTGATTTTCATGCGCACAATGACTATGATTTGGCTGTAAGTAACGTATTAGCAGCTGTATTGAGTGGGGTGAAAGGATTGCATACTACCATTAACGGGTTGGGAGAACGGGCCGGTAATGCCCCTCTGGCCAGTGTGCAGGCTATCTTGAAAGACCATTTTCATGCCATTACGCGCATCGATGAAAGTCGCTTGAATGATGTGAGTCGTGTAGTGGAATCTTATTCCGGTGTGACGATTCCGGCCAACAAGCCCATTGTGGGAGAGAGTGTGTTTACACAGGTGGCTGGCGTACATGCCGATGGAGACAATAAGAATAAACTCTACTTCAACGACCTGCTTCCGGAGCGTTTCGGACGTGTGCGTGAATATGCCTTAGGAAAAAATTCCGGGAAAGCCAACATCCGTAAGAATCTGGAGAGTATGGGCCTGGAACTGGATGAAGAATCCATGCGCAAAGTCACCGAACGAATCATTGAACTGGGCGATCGTAAAGAACTGGTCACTCCCGAGGATTTGCCGTATATCATCAGTGACGTGTTGAAGCACGATGGCATACAGAATAAGGTGAAATTGCTTAGTTACTTTGTAACCCTCGCCAAAGGATTGAAGCCGATGGCCACGCTTAGCATTGAGATTAACGGGAAAACCTATCAGGAAAGTTCCAGCGGCGACGGACAGTACGATGCTTTTGTACGTGCGTTGCGCAAGATATATAAAGGTACATTAGGAAGAAAATTCCCGATGTTACTGAACTATGCTGTGACTATTCCTCCTGGCGGACGTACGGATGCCTTTGTGCAGACTGTTATCACCTGGAATTATGAGGATAAGGAGTTCCGTACAAGAGGATTTGATGCCGACCAGACAGAAGCAGCCATCAAGGCGACAATTAAAATGTTGAACATGATAGAAGATTTAAATTAAAAGCATACAATTATGGATTTTAAAATAGCAGTATTAGCCGGTGACGGAATCGGACCGGAAATCTCCGTTCAGGGAGTAGATGTAATGACAGCCGTTTGTGAGAAGTTTGGTCACAAGGTGGATTATAAATATGCACTTTGTGGAGCACATGCTATCGATGAAGTAGGTGATCCGTTCCCTGAAGAAACTTATCAGATTTGTAAGGATGCCGATGCTGTGTTGTTCTCAGCAGTAGGTGACCCGAAATTTGACAATGACCCGACCGCAAAGGTACGTCCGGAACAGGGATTGCTGGCTATGCGTAAAAAACTGGGACTTTTTGCCAATATTCGTCCGGTACAGACCTTCAAGTGTCTGGTGCACAAATCTCCGTTGAAAGCCGAACTGGTAGACGGTGCAGATTTTCTCTGTATCCGCGAACTGACAGGCGGTATGTATTTCGGAGAAAAATACCAGGATAATGACAAGGCATACGATACAAACATGTATACTCGTCCGGAAATTGAACGAATCTTGAAGGTTGGCTTTGAATATGCGATGAAACGTCGTAAACACCTGACTGTGGTAGATAAAGCTAATGTATTGGCTTCTTCTCGTTTGTGGCGTCAGATTGCACAGGAGATGGCTCCTCAGTATCCGGAAGTGACAACTGACTACATGTTTGTGGATAATGCAGCCATGAAGATGATTCAGGAACCCAAGTTCTTTGATGTAATGGTTACAGAAAATACGTTCGGCGATATTTTGACAGACGAAGGTTCAGTAATCAGCGGCTCAATGGGCTTGTTGCCTTCGGCTTCTACAGGCGAGAGCACACCGGTGTTTGAACCGATTCACGGTTCATGGCCACAGGCAAAGGGACTGAATATTGCCAATCCGTTGGCACAGATTCTTTCCGTAGCCATGTTGTTTGAATATTTCGATTGTAAGGAGGAAGGTGCACTTATCCGTCGTGTAGTAGATGCTTCTTTGGATGCCAATGTACGCACTCCGGAAATTCAGGTAGAAGGCGGAGCAAAATATGGAACCAAAGAAGTTGGTGCTTGGATTGTAGACTATATTAAGAAGGCGTAAAACGAAATATCTTATTAAATAGAAGAAAGGGAGGTCGCTTCATGGCAGACCTCCCTTTTTATGTTTAAAACTTCTTGACTCGGATGTGGCAGTAAGGTTCTCCTCCTGTCTTGTCATAATAGTGCTGGTGATAATCTTCAGCCGGCCAGAATTCGGATGCCGGAGTAAGGCGGGTATTTACCTCGTAGCCTTTTTCTCTTAGCAGCTGGATGATTGCTTCAGCTTCTGCTTTCTGCGCTTCGTTCAGGTAGAAAATCTCACTTCGGTACTGCGGACCTATGTCAGGACCTTGTCCGTCTGTCTGTGCCGGGTCGTGTATCTCGAAGAAAAGTTTGCATAATTCCTTGTAAGTGGTCTGCTCCGCATCGTATTCCACTAATACAGCTTCGGCATGCCCTGTAGTGTGTGCTTTTACTTCCTGATAAGTTGGGTGTTGTTCTTTTCCTCCCGTATATCCTACTGTGCTGCGAATAACTCTCTTGGCTCTCTCCATCTGATGTTGTACCCCCCAGAAGCATCCGCAGGCAAAAATGGCTTTTTCTATTTTCATGATAATTGTCTGTTTAATGATTGTTCAAACTTACAAAAAAATATTGTAATCCCTCCTGAGTTAGAGGAAGAAATACTACCTTCGTCACAAATTCAAACGAAAGAAGAAATGAAATACATTGTGTGGATTCTTTGTGTATGGGTACTCAGCCTTCCTTTGCAGGCCCAGTCATATAACGATGTGGTAGAGCAGGCAATGGACTGTGTGAAAAAGGACAGTCTTGTGCAGGCGGAACGTCTTTTCAGGCAAGCACTGAAAATGGAACCGGATAATGCCCGGAATGCCCTGCTGTTTTCGAATTTAGGTACGGTGCAGAAGCGCATGGGAAAGACGGATGAGGCCATTGAATCCTATACGTTAGCACTGAATATCATACCCTATTCTACCACCATGTTATTGAACCGGGCTGCTCTCTATCTGGAAAAAGATTTGATGCAAAAGGCTTATCTGGATTATTGTAATGTGATAGACCTTTTACCCAAAAATCTGGAAGCCCGTCTTTTTCGTGCCTATATTTACATGCAACGTCGCGAATATAAAGAAGCACGTGTGGACTACAATGTAGTGCTGGAGCAGGATGTGAAAAACAAGACAGCACGTATCGGGATTATCATGCTGGATGAGAAGGAAGGACGGCATCAGTCGGCGATGGACGCTATGAACCTGCTGGTTTCAGATTACCCTCGTGATGTATCCATACTTCGGATGCGGGCCAATATGGAGTGGGAACACGGACAGGCAGAGGCTGCTTTGTTCGATTTAGATGAAGTCTTGAAACTTGACCCGCGGGATGCTTCTTGCTATGTGATGAAGGGAGATATTTGTTTGCAGCAGAAAAAAAAGGCAGAAGCACGAGAGGCGTACGAAAAAGCGTTGGAGTTGGGAGTTTCTCGGGCTGAATTGGCTGAAAAACTGAAACAATGTAAATAGTATTCAATAAAAACTTTCGTTTTTGTTTGTACTTTTTAAAAAGTTTTTGCTATCTTTGCCTGAAATAGGTGAAGTGTGATGCAAATTCGTTCGGTTATAAAATTGGGAGTAGTGCTTTCCGTGGTACTTTTTTGTATCGGGATTGCTTTTTATGGTTTTGCCCGTTTGAGTATGGCCGACAAGGAAAACCGTGTGGATATTTTTGAATTTGTTCCTAAAGACTGTGCGGGCATTCTTGAAACGGATAACATTGATAATTTTATGCATGTCTTTTCGCAGGCTGCATATTCTTCCCAGTTGGACACGCTTCATCGTGCGGGCTTAATGAATGACATCTTGAGTGATTTGAGCCGTTATTCTTCTGCAGCAGCCCATGGGCTTTCCTATCAAATGAATCATGTAGTAATTAGTTTTCATCGTCCTCATACTGCCATGGATGTGGTGGCTTATTTCCGCATAGGAAAAGAAGGGAAACACCAGCTTATTGAGGCGGTAAAAGGGAAGCATGGTGCTGATTTCGTACCCAAGAAAGAAACTTATCGCGGTAAGAAAATAGAAATTTATCCGCTCAGTTCTACGCGATATCTGTCAGTGTACACTACAGACGGACTGGTAGTGGTCAGCTATCAGAAAAAACTGATAGAGCAGGTGATTGATGCGGTGAAGGATAATAATTCGCTTCGTGAAGATTCTGTTTTTACTTCTATTCATCATACTCAGCCGGCAAGCTTTATTACGATTTATGGGCGTACACCTTCCGTTCCATTCTTAGGAAAAGAATCCTGTCATAGCTGGAGTGAATATGACATTCATTTGAACAGCGAAGTATTCTATCTGAGCGGGCTGATGAAAGAAGAGCAGGCTGATTGTCTAGACCGTATGTTGCAGGCTGTCCATACAGTTCCTGTAGTTTCTGAGTCGGACAGTTTGCTTGTAGTATCGGGGCGTGAACGGGTAGACTCTTGTATTTCCAAGGTAATCGCCTCTCCTTCTCATACCTTGTTTGACGAGTGTGTGTCAAATTTATCGCGTGACGCTTCCTATATTATGGTGGCTGATATGGAAAAAGTGGCAGCTGCCCCAGAGCAGTTTGCTTCATATCTTCCTCCATTCTTTATTCGTCATGCCGATTTATTCCGCTCTTTTATTCTTTCTATACAGTTTACGGAAGTAAACAATCGCTTGTCGCATATCTTTGTGTTTACGTATAAAGAGTAATCGGATTTATCTTAATCGGTTCTTTTCAAAATGAGGTCCTGCCTTGAGGTGGAAATAAAGTAGTGATACTACTGTCAGTGAGGCTCCGAACAGGTAGGCTATTTTGAAGGTGGCTATTTCGGCCAAATATCCTCCAGTAAGCATACCTATACCCAAACCAACATCCCATGAGGTCAGGTAGGTGCTGGTAGCTGTGCCACGCTGGCTGTTGGGGGCTAAGTTCACAAACAGGGTGTTGTAGGCCGGAAACATGGTACCAAATCCTATTCCTAACAGCAGTGAAATCAGAAAGAAAATTCCCGTAGTCAGTTCTAAATTCCAGTTGACCAACCATCCGCATGCGGTCAGGGCGAAGTAACATCCACTTACCAGATACAATCCTGCCGCAATTACTTTGGTGACTAATCCTTTGTCGACAAGTCGGCCACTGAACAGGCGGCTCACTGCCATGCCGACAGCCATCAGCGTAAAGAAGAATCCGGTTTCTGCCGTAATACCTATTTCTTGCGCATACATAGCCACGTAGTTGGTAGTCATTCCATAAGGAATGGAGAGTAGCAGGAGGGTGAATCCGGCAGGAAGTCCTTTCAGCAGAATGAAGCGGTCGAGCGATATAGGGGCACGCTTCACTGGAGCCTTATAAGGTGTGCGGACGGTCCAAGCTGCTATAAATCCGATTACACATGAACCGAGCGCATACGAGAAAATAGTCGTATAAGAAGCACCTCCACTGTGCAGAAACAGACCGAACATGGGGCCGATAGACATGGCAATGTTATTGGTCAGTCCGTAGTAACCCAATCCTTCTCCCCGTCGGGAAGACGGCATGATGTCGATAACCAGCGTGTTTCCTCCTACCGTAACCATACCGAACGAAAATCCGTGTACAATGCGGAAGATAATAAATAAGGTCAGCGCTGTTGCAGTCATATAGCCGGCAAAAATCAGTGTAAAAATGAAATAAGCCAGCAGGTATAATGGTTTCCGGGCAAATGTATCCAGAATATACCCGGAGAAGGGACGGATACATAAAGAGGAAATCGTATAGCAGGAAAGAATGACTCCAATAGCGGTATGTGAAGTGTGGAATACTTCCGACAAGTAAAACGGAAGGATGGGAGTAAGGAGCCAAAATCCGAAATAGAGCAGGAAGTTGGCAGCCAGGATGGCACAGAAACTCGGGGTGACAAGTCTTTCTTTTTCCATATTTCGCCGAAAGAAAAAGGGGAGATGGCAGGTTTGAATAGATAAACACGGATTACACTAAGGAAGTCGATACCTCCGGTGTAATCCGTGTTCTTATGATGATGTTACGATAAATCAGTTAGCTGATTCAAATTCTTCAAGGAAGCGTGTGTCATTTTCAGAGAACATACGCAAGTCTTTAACTTTGTATTTCAGGTTGGTGATACGTTCCACTCCCATACCGAATGCATAACCGGTGTAGACTTTACTGTCGATACCGTTTGCTTCCAGTACAGCCGGGTCTACCATACCGCATCCCAAAATTTCTACCCATCCAGTATATTTACAGAACGGACAGCCTTCGCCACCACAGATGTCGCAGCTGATATCCATTTCAGCACTGGGTTCTGTGAACGGGAAGTAAGACGGACGAAGACGGATTTTAGTTTCCGGACCGAACATTTCTTGTGCAAACTGCAGCAATACCTGTTTTAAGTCTGTAAATGAAACGTTCTTGTCGATATACAGACCTTCTACCTGATGGAAGAAGCAGTGTGCACGGTAGCTGATAGCTTCATTACGATATACACGTCCCGGACAGATTACACGGATAGGAGGCTGTGATACTTCCATCACACGGCTCTGTACAGAAGAGGTGTGTGTACGAAGAATGATGTCAGGGTGACTTTCAATGAAGAATGTATCCTGCATGTCGCGTGCGGGATGGTCTTCTGCAAAGTTCATGGAAGAGAATACATGCCAGTCATCTTCTACTTCCGGACCGTCGGCAATAGTAAAGCCCATACGGCTGAAAATGTCGATGATTTCATTGCGGACAATCGTCAACGGATGACGTGTTCCAAGATTAACCGGGTAAGCCGTACGGGTCAGGTCAAGTTCGGCAGCTCCGTTGTCCTGGTTATCGAATGCTTCTTTTAAGGTTGCAATCCGTTCCTGTGCAAGGTTCTTCAACTCATTTAATTTCATACCTACTTCTTTTTTCTGTTCAGCAGGTACATTACGGAAGTCAGCCATCAGTGCGTTGATGGCACCTTTTTTGCTCAGGTATTTGATTCGTAACGCTTCCAGTTCTTCTGGATTCTGCGCTGTGAGTCCTTTTACTTCCTGAAGCAACTGTTCTATTTTTGCTAACATATCTCTTCTTTAATTATTTTGTTTGCAAAGGTAAGGATTTAAACTGAAAAATTCAGTTTTTCATCCAACAAAAAAGAAAACTCTTGTTTCATGAAACAATGATACGAAAAAAAAGGTATTTTTGCGGCGATATTTGAGGAGACCAGATGAAGAGACTAATCATTGGGTGCTGTCTGCTGGTGCTGATGGCATCTTGCGGGGGAGGACAGAAGAAAGTCGATCCTTTTGCCGCGTTGACAGAACAAATTGATTCCATGAAAGTTCTGCCTGATTCGATTCAGGATACCACTGTGGTGGAAGAACAAATACCTGCTTCGGCTGACGAGAGTTTTGCCGACTTTTTCTATAATTTCGCTTCGGATGCAAAGTTCCAGCGGTCGCGTGTGGTATTTCCTTTTTCATTGTACAAAGGCAAACAAGTGAAGCGTATTCAAAAAAAGGACTGGAAGCATGATCCTTTATTTAGTCGCGAACAGGCGTACACGGTGCTTTTCGATAAGGAAGAGGACATGGAAATGGAAAAGGACACCAGTATGCACAGCGTACAGGTGGACTGGATTTTTCTGACAGAGAAAAAAATCAAGCGTTATTATTTTGAGCGGAAAAAAGATTCCTGGTTCCTCGAGGCCATTAATGTAGAAAAAATGGCAGAAGAACACGATGGAAAAGAGGATTTCTATACCTTCTATGAACGTTTTTCGCGCGACTCACTTTTCCAGCAGGAACGTCTGCATGAACCTTTGTATTTTGTAACGGCTGACCCTGAAGATGAATTTCAGATATTGGAAACCACACTGGAGCCGGGACAATGGTTTGCTTTTCGTCCTCCGATGATAAAGGGTAAAATGACCAATGTGCACTACGGCCAGCCTGAAAATATACATTCCGATTATAAGGTAGTAGAATTCAAAGGCTTTGGAAACGGCTTTAGTAATACACTTTATTTTGAACGGCGTGAAAACATCTGGCAACTTATCCGGTTTGAAGATTTGAGCGATTGATGCATTATGAAAGACTATACAAATTACTCATTGCTTCCTTATAATACATTCGGAATGGATGTAAAGGCAGCTCGTTTCGTAGAATATGAATCAGTGAATGAACTGCTCTGCTTTTTGAAAGAGTGGAAAGCACAAAAGACTCCTCTTTTACATGTAGGAAGAGGAAGTAATCTGTTGTTTGTGTCCGATTATCAAGGAACCGTTTTGCATTCAGGCATTAAAGGAATGCAGGTGGTGAGTGAAACTGATGAGTGGGTAGAGATACGCGTCGGTGCTGGTGAAGTGTGGGATGACTTTGTAGACTGCACTGTCAAGCAAGGATGGTATGGTGCCGAGAATCTGTCTTTGATACCTGGAGAGGTAGGAGCTTCGGCCGTGCAGAATATCGGTGCCTATGGAGTAGAGGCCAAAGATTTGATTGTGTCGGTCGAAACGGTAGCGGTGAATGATGGAACCACTCGTCTTTTCAAGCAAGATGAGTGTGGATATGCGTACCGTGAAAGTGTATTTAAACGGGAGTTGAAAGGGCTTTACATTGTGACTTATGTCACTTATCGCCTGAAAAAACAGCCGGAGTTTCATCTGGATTATGGAAATATCCGGTCCGAACTGGAGAAGGAGGGAGGAGAATTGTCTTTGGAAAAACTTCGTCGTGTGATTATACGTATCCGTGAGGCGAAACTTCCCGATCCGGAAAAGATTGGAAATGCCGGCAGTTTCTTTATGAATCCCATTGTGCCGCTTGCACAATTTGAAGATTTGCTCAAGGAATATCCTGATATGCCTTTTTATAAAGTAGGTGACGACCGTGTAAAAATTCCTGCAGGATGGATGATTGACCGTTGCGGATGGAAAGGCAAACGGCTGGGAAATGCCGGAGTACATGACAAGCAGGCATTGGTGTTGGTGAATCTGGGAGGAGCTACCGGAAGTGAAGTAGTCAAGCTGGCAGAAGAAGTCGTTCGTTCTGTGAAAGAAAAATTTGGAGTGGCCATTCATCCGGAAGTGAACTTTATTGGAGTAAAACAATGAAAATAACAATATTAGGAAGCGGAACGTCTACGGGAGTGCCTCAGGTGGGATGTACTTGTAAAGTATGTACAAGTTCCGACCCGCGTGACAACCGTTTGCGCTGTTCCGGTCTGGTAGAAGTAAACGGAGTACGTATTCTTATCGACTGTGGTCCGGATTTTCGCGAACAGATGCTTCGGCTGAATGATTTTCGTGCGATAGACGGAGTACTGATTACCCATGAACATTATGACCATGTGGGTGGTCTGGACGATTTGCGACCTTTCTGTCAGTTTCGTGACATTCCGGTGTATGCGGAAGATTATACTGCCACTCGCTTGAAGAACCGCATGCCTTATTGCTTTACGGAAAACCTTTATCCCGGTGTACCTCATATTCCATTGAATTATATTAAAGAAGGCGAGCCGTTCGTCGTTTCTAATGTAGCCGGAAATCAGGTGGAAGTAATTCCTTTCCGCGTGATGCATGGAAAGCTTCCGATTATGGGCTTCCGTATCGGAGGCATGGCCTGGATTACAGATATGCTGCATCTTCCTGAAACTTCATACGAGTACCTGAAAGGATTGGATTATCTGGTGATGAATGCCCTGCGTATTGAATACCATTGGACGCACCAGTCTTTGTCCGCAGCATTGGAGCAGACAGCCCGTATTGCCGCTGGAAAAACCTACTTTATTCACATGAGCCATCAGATAGGTTTGCATGCGGAAGTGCAGGAACAATTGCCGGAAAATGTGTTCTTGACATACGATGGACTTGTGATAGAATGGGATGAGGCAGGGGAGAAGAAATAACTCATAAGATAAATTAATACACCTATCATGCTTTTTTATTGATAAATCTGTATCTTTGTGCCCTATTAAGTAGACATTTAAGTAGAAAAAATCAAAATAATAGGAAAAATGGCACAAGAAGACGTTTTCAAGAAACTTGTTTCACATTGTAAAGAATATGGTTTTGTATTCCCGTCAAGTGATATTTACGATGGGCTGGGAGCCGTATATGATTACGGTCAGAACGGTGTGGAACTGAAAAACAATATCAAACAATACTGGTGGCAGAGCATGGTGCTGTTGCACGACAACATCGTAGGTATTGACTCTGCTATCTTCATGCACCCTACTATCTGGAAGGCTTCTGGTCACGTAGATGCTTTCAATGACCCTTTGATTGACAACCGTGATTCAAAGAAGCGCTACCGTGCCGATGTCTTGATTGAAGATCAGATTGCTAAATACGACGAGAAAATCAATAAGGAAGTAGCGAAGGCTGCCAAGAAATACGGAGAAGCATTCAATGAAGAAGAGTTCCGTAGCACCAATGCACGTGTGCTGGAACATCAGGCAAAACGTGATGCATTGCATGAACGTTATTCAAAGGCTATGAATGCCAACGACCTGGCCGAACTTCGTCAGATTATTCTGGATGAAGAAATCGTATGTCCGATTTCTGGTACAAAGAACTGGACAGAAGTTCGTCAGTTCAACCTGATGTTTACTACTGAAATGGGATCTACTGCAGACGGTGCCATGAAGGTATACCTGCGTCCGGAAACTGCTCAGGGTATTTTTGTGAACTACCTGAACGTGCAGAAAACAGGACGTATGAAGATTCCGTTCGGTATTGCACAGATTGGTAAGGCTTTCCGTAATGAAATTGTAGCTCGTCAGTTCATCTTCCGTATGCGTGAGTTCGAACAGATGGAAATGCAGTTCTTCGTAAAACCGGGAACAGAACTCGACTGGTTCAAGAAATGGAAAGAAATCCGTTTGAAATGGCATAAGGCACTGGGCTTCGGTGACGATCATTATCGTTATCATGACCATGAAAAACTGGCTCACTATGCCAATGCTGCTACGGATATTGAATTCCTGATGCCGTTCGGATTCAAGGAAGTAGAAGGTATCCACTCACGTACTAACTTCGACTTGAGCCAGCACGAAAAATTCTCAGGAAAGAGCATCAAGTACTTTGATCCGGAAATCAATGAAAGCTACACTCCGTATGTCATCGAAACTTCTATCGGTGTAGACCGTATGTTCCTGAGCGTGATGAGTGCGGCTTATCATGAAGAAAAACTGGAAAATGGTGAAACTCGTGTGGTATTGAAATTGCCTGCAGCTTTGGCACCGGTGAAACTGGCTGTCATGCCGTTGGTAAAGAAAGACGGTCTGCCTGAAAAGGCTCGTGAAATCGTGAACGACCTGAAATTCCACTTCAACTGCCAGTACGATGAAAAAGATTCTATCGGAAAGCGTTACCGTCGTCAGGATGCCATCGGTACTCCGTACTGTATCACCATCGACCACCAGACATTGGAAGACAACTGCGTAACCTTGCGTAACCGTGACACCATGGAACAGGAACGTGTGGCTATTGCAGATTTGAATAATATCATTGCAGACAAGGTAAGCATCACCAGCTTGCTGAAAACATTGCAGTAATAAATTAAACTACATGAACAAGAACCTATTTTGGCTGATTGCCCTGCTATTTACTCTTTCTTTCGGCTTTATGTCGTGTGCAGAAGACACTACTGTGGAAGATCCGTATGCGAATTGGGAAGACCGTAATGTACGGTATTTGGATTCTATTGCGGATGTGGCCCGTGCAAACGAAATTCCCGAACTTAATGAAGTTGAAAAATGGGTTATAAAGCGTAATTATAAAATTTCGAATGGAGGTTCACTGAATCCAGGATTAGGAGGAAGTTCGGTTAGTTCGAATCCATTTGAAACTCCTCCCAGTGTGAATGATTCTGTATACATGAAAGTTTTGGAAGTGGGAGAAGGAAGCAATCGAATCTCTCCTTTATATACAGATACGGTAAGTGTGTACTATCGGGGAGAGCTGATTAACGGAACTGTGTTCGATCAGAATTATACAGGAGATTTGAATACGGAGGTACACGTACCTACTCATTTTGCATTGCAGGCCAAACAGTCAAGTAGTGTATTCGGTGACGGATTGATTGTTGGTTGGATTACTGCATTGCAATATATGAAAGAAGGTGACCGGGTGAAATTGTATATTCCGTCAGCTCTTGGATATGGTACGCAAGGTCAGTCATCTATTCCGGCCAATTCTGTATTGATATTTGATTTGAAGCTGGAAAAAGTGATTCATCCTGATGGCTTGGAAAGCTATAGCTTGAAAGTTGACTGATTATAAATAATAAGTACAGATTGGAAAGACGGTGAGGAAGTGGTTTTAGAGATACTTCTTCACCGTCTTTTTTTATGATATAAGTTGTTATGCAAAGTGTCTACTGTTCCAGTTTATAAAAAGAAAAAAACGTCTAGTTATATCAGGAAAAGTCATCTTGCCAGTACTTCCTTGGAAGTACTGGAGTACTGCTTAGGAAGTACTGAAGTATTTTCGGGGAAGTACTGCAGTACTGGCTTGGAAGTACTGAGACTTTGACTTTTCCTGATGCGACTCTTTTGTTTATTAGGAGATTTCTTCGTATTTTTGTGCCCGACAGAAAAAGAATGAAGCAGATTTTAGGTACATATTGTTTGCTGTTGGTCAGCCTGTGGGTGCTGGTGGTAGGTGTGTTTCCACACCATCATCACAATGAGGCGTTTTGTGTCAGTCCGGATATGGAGACTTGCGCCTCGTCATCGCATGACGGATGCGAAGGACGACACCATTGTGCAGGAGATGCCGACAAGCATGCGTGCGACATCAGTTGTGTCACCCACCTGTCTTTTTCTGTTCCTCATCATTTGCCGGACTTTACACCGGACTATACATTCTATACGTTGATTTATCTGTCGTCCCTTTGTCTGGAAGCTCCATCTGTTTCCTTTGAACGAGGGGATATGATTTCCTATTACGTAGAAAAACTGCACGCACGGCATTTTTCTGCTGTTCGTAATTTCCGTGCTCCTCCTTTTGCTGTTGTGGCTTGATTTTTAGGGAAGTTACTGCACTTTGCAACCTGCTTGCAACGTGTAGGATTTATTTTTGCAAACAAAAAAACAACAGTATTCAATGAAAAACTATATTTTGACAGGAACATTGTGTATGTTCCTTTTGGGGGGATGCGGAGAACACGCACACGACCATGAGCATGAAGGTCATGACCATGAAGCGGAAATACATGCAGAAGAAAAAACAGCTCATTCAGATGAAATCGTACTGACACCGGAGAAAGCAAAAGCGGCTGGGGTGGAAGCTGAAGTGGTTCACCCGGGAGTCTTTCGGGAAGTGATACAGGCTGGCGGACACAAGGCCAGGAGGCAACGGTGGTAGCGGCTTCCTCGGGAGTGGTATCTTTCTCCCGTAAAATAGCGGAAGGAATTGAAGTGGGCAAGGGCAGTGAACTGCTGAGTGTATCTGCCGAGCACATTCAGGAAGGTGACCCCGTGAGAAAGGCAAAGGTGGCCTATGAAAAAGCCAAGGAAGAATACGAACGTGCAGAAAAACTGGTAGGCAGCCAGATTGTGTCGCAAAAAGAGTTTGCGGCTTTGCGTGAGGCATACCAGAATGCCCGTCTGGCATACGAGGCTTTGCTGCCCAGCAAGTCGGGTAAGGGAGTAGCCGTGAAGGCACCTATCGGCGGGTTCGTGAAGAATTGTCTGGTGAAGGAAGGCGATTACGTAACAATAGGACAACCGTTGATGACGGTGAGTCAGATGCGCCGCTTGGTGCTGAAGGCCGATGTGTCGGAACGTTATTATGCACAACTTCCCCGCATTGTGTCGGCTAACTTCAAGACACCTTATAATAATAAAGTCTACAGCCTGGAGAACTTGGGCGGAAAAGTACTTTCGTTTGGAAAATCATCAGGTGATACGTCTTATTATGTACCGGTGACATTCGAATTTGACAACCGTGGCGACATGGTACCAGGCGCATTTGTGGAAGTCTTCCTGCTGTCGGGCGAACGTCAGGGAGTTATCAGTTTGCCGGAATCGGCGCTGACCGAAGAACAGGGACTTTATTTTGTGTACCTGAAACTCGACGACGAGTGTTATAAAAAACAAGAAGTGCAATTAGGAACTTCCAACGGAGAACGGGTAGAAATTCTTTCCGGTCTGAAAGACGGAGATACCGTGGTGACCCGTGGTGCCATTCATGTGAAACTGGCTGCCGCTTCCAATGCCATTCCGGCTCATTCACACAACCATTAAAAGTGACACGCTATGCTGAATAAAATTATACAATTTTCGCTACAGAACCGCTTGCTGGTTCTGGTGGCTTCGGTGTTGTTACTGATAGGAGGAACCTATACTGCTTTCCATACCGAAGTGGACGTGTTCCCTGACTTGAATGCGCCTACCGTAGTGGTGATGACCGAAGCCAACGGGATGGCTGCCGAAGAGGTAGAACAGTTGGTTACTTTCCCGATAGAGACTGCCGTAAACGGGGCTACTCATGTACGCAGGGTACGTTCTTCCTCTACCACGGGATTTTCTGTCGTATGGGTGGAATTCGAGTGGGATACCGACATCTACCTGGCACGTCAGATTGTGTCGGAAAAATTAGCGGCGGCAGGCGAGGACTTGCCCGACAATGTGGGTAAACCGACATTGGGCCCTCAGTCGTCTATCTTAGGAGAGTTATTGATTGTGGGACTGACTTCCGACTCCACTTCCATGCAGGATTTGCGTACCATGGCCGACTGGACCATCCGTCCGCGTCTGCTGTCTACCGGAGGTGTGGCTCAGGTAGCTGTGCTGGGAGGCGACATCAAGGAATATCAGATTCTGGTTCATCCGGACCGTATGCGCCACTACGGCGTGACGTTGGGCGAAGTGATGGAAGTGTCACGAGGCATGAACCAGAACACCAACGGAGGTGTCATTTATGAATACGGAAATGAATACATCGTGCGTGGAGTCATCTCTACCGACGATGTGCGTAAGTTGGGACGTGCCGTCATCAAGACCACTCCGGACGGAGCACCCATTACCTTGGAAGATGTGGCCGATGTACGTATCGGGTCACAGCAACCCAAGTTGGGACTGGCTTCCGAAAAAGGAAAGCCGGCGGTACTCATTACGGTGACCAAGCAAGCGAATACCGGAACCATTGAGCTGACCGAAAAACTGGAAGCCGCTTTGGCCGATTTGCAGAAGAACTTGCCGAAGGATGTACACATTTCTACCGACATTTTCCGTCAGTCACGTTTTATTGAGAGCTCTATCAGCAACGTGCAGGACTCACTTTACGAAGGGGCCATTTTCGTAGTGATTGTGCTGTTCCTGTTCCTGGCCAACACACGTACTACGATTATTTCACTGATAACCCTTCCCTTGTCGCTCGTGGTGGCCATTCTGACCTTGCATTACCTGGGACTCAGTATCAATACCATGAGTCTGGGTGGTATGGCCATTGCCATTGGTTCGCTGGTGGACGATGCCATTGTGGACGTGGAAAATGTATGGAAGCATCTGCGTGAAAACCGTCAGTTGCCGTTAGCGGAACGGAAACCGGTACGGGAAGTTGTCTTTCAGGCTTCACGTGAGGTACGTATGCCTATTCTGAACTCTACGTTGATTATCATTGTCAGCTTTATTCCTCTTTTCTTTCTGAGCGGAATGGAAGGACGTATGCTGGTGCCGCTGGGTATTTCTTTTATCGTGTCTTTGTTTGCTTCTACGATAGTAGCTTTGACCCTGACTCCGGTACTTTGCAGCTACCTGTTGGGTAAAAAGACGTCCAAGGGAGAGGGATTGCCTAAGGAAGCCTTCCTTGCGGTATGGCTGAAGAAATATTATGAGCGTGCCTTGCTCTGGGCGCTTGAACATAAGAAGACGGTGTTAGGAGGAACGATAGCTTTCTTTATCGTGGCATTGGGAATTTTCTTTACATTGGGACACAGCTTCCTTCCTTCTTTCAATGAAGGTTCCTTCACCATCAATGTCAGTTCATTGCCGGGCATTTCACTGGAAGAATCCGACAAGATAGGCCGTCAGGCAGAAGAACTGCTGCTTTCGATTCCTGAAATTCAGACCGTAGCCCGTAAGACTGGACGTGCGGAACTGGATGAACATGCGCTGGGAGTGAATGTATCCGAAATAGAAGCACCTTTTGAATTGAAAGACCGCTCGCATGCCGAATTATTGGATGAAGTGCGTCACAAACTGTCGGTCATTACGGGTGCCAACATTGAAATCGGGCAGCCCATCAGTCACCGTATTGATGCCATGTTGAGCGGTACACAGGCCAGCATTGCCATCAAGTTGTTCGGCGACGACCTGAACCGGATGTTTGCCATCGGTAACCAGATAAAGGAGGCGGTGAGCGATGTAGAAGGAATTGCCGACCTGAATGTGGAGCAGCAGATTGAGCGTCCGGAACTGAAGATTGTGCCGAAGCGTGAAATGTTGGCTAAATACGGTATCTCGTTGCCGCAGTTCAGTGAGTTTGTCACGGTTAACATGGCCGGTGAGGTCGTGTCGCAGGTATATGAACAGGGAAAGACCTTTAACCTGGTGGTACGTGCTGCAGAATCCGACCGTGGTACGATGGAACGTGTCAAGGAACTGATGATTGATGATGCACAAGGCCGGAAGATTCCTCTTTCCTATGTGGCAGATGTGACTTCTTCCATGGGTCCCAATACCATCAACCGTGAGAACGTAAAACGAAAAATCGTAATCTCAGCCAATACCAGCGGACGCGACCTGCGCAGTGTGGTGAACGACATCCAGCACCGGGTGGAAGAAAAAATCAGCTTGCCGGAAGGGTATCATATAGAATACGGTGGACAGTTTGAAAGTGAACAGGCTGCCAGTCGTACCTTGTTGCTGACTTCTTTGATGAGTATTGCAGTGATTTTCCTGTTGCTGTACATGCAGTTCCACGATGCGGCAGAGAGTGGCGTTATCCTGTTGAACCTGCCTTTGGCCCTGATTGGAGGAGTCTTTGCCCTCTTCCTGACCACGGGTGAAGTCAGCATTCCCGCCATTATCGGTTTCATCTCGTTGTTCGGAATCGCTACCCGTAACGGAATGCTGCTTGTCACACACTACAATCTGTTGCGTGAAGAACAGCAGTTGGGAGTGCGTGAAAGTGTGGTGCGCGGTTCGCTCGACCGTCTGAATCCGATTCTGATGACGGCTCTTTCCTCTGCTTTTGCATTGATTCCGCTGGCCTTGCGCGGCGATTTGCCGGGAAATGAAATTCAGAGTCCGATGGCGAAGGTCATTCTGGGAGGTCTGCTGACTTCCACTTTCCTGAATGCGTTTGTCATTCCTATTGTGTACGAGTTAATGAACCGGAAGAAAAACCTTAAAAGAACAGAAGAATGAAAAAAATAGGATGGATGTGGCTTGCAGGACTGGCATTTGTCAGCAGCGTGCAGGCACAGAAGATAGAAGAAGTATTGCAGTCTGTAGAGCAGAATAACAAGGAACTGCAGGCGGTCTTTCATTCTACGGAAGCTGCCAAGATGGAAGTGCAGACGCAAAATAACCTGGAAGACCCCAGTGTGGAGTACAGTCCGTTCTTTGCCAAAGGAGTTGACGGAATGGCCAGTTCGGAGCTGGTGGTGACACAGGGATTTGATTTCCCGACCTTGTATGCGGCACGTAATCGTTCCGGAAAACTGCAGAAAGATGTGCTCGATCGTCAGCAGCAGGCGCTTCGCCGCGATATTCTGCTGCAGGCCAAGAATCTGTGTCTCGACTTGATTCGCCTGAATCAGGAACAGGCTTTGCTCATGGAACGGCAGAAAAATGCCGATGCCCTGTTGCAGTTGTTTGAAAAGCGTTTGAAAGAAGGAGATGCGAATGCCTTGGAGGTGAATAAAATCAAGATGGAACGCATGAAGGTGCAGACGGAAGTGGCACAGAACCATGCGGCACATCGTACGGCACTTCAGCAACTGCTGGCGATGAACGGTAACCTCCCGTTGGAGTTTGCAGAAGACCGTTATCCGGCAGTGGAAGCTATTCGTGACTATCATACATTGTATAACGAAGTAATGATGCAGGATGCAGACCTTCAGGCGGCAGATGCGGCTTCCCGTGCGGCTGCGGAACAGGTAAGCGTGAACAAGCAGAACTGGTTGCCCAAGCTGGAGGTAGGTTACCGTCGCAATACGTCGGTAGGTGAGAAAAGCAACGGTTTTCTGGTGGGAGGAAGTTTCCCGATATTTTCTAACCGGAAGAAACTGAAGATTGCCAAGGCACAGGCTTTGAGTGCCAATCTGCAACTGGACAATACCCGCTTGCAGGTGGAAGCAAGAATACAGGGACAGTTCAATGAAATGCAGCAGCTTCAGGAGGCAATGCAGGCTTACGATGTGCCTTTGATGCATCATACTCTCCGCTTGCTTTATGATGCCGTGACTGCCGGACAACTTTCGATTATTGACTTCTATGTAGAGGCCGATAACGTGTACGGCAACCTGCAAAGTTATATTACCCTTGAAAACCAGTATCAGAAACTGATGGCGGATATTTATAAAAACCGTCTTTGATAGGTTCTAAAAAAATCCGTCCCCGGTAATTTATCGCTAATTACCGGGGGCGATTTTTTAGTCAAGTCAGTTTGTCATTCAAATCTTTTCTAATGGAATATTCAGGGCTTTTGCCACTCCCTTTCCATAATTTTCATCTGCTTTCATGCAGTTTCGTATGTGGCGAAGCTTGATTTCTTCTGGAATATCTCCCATAGCTCTTGCCGTATTTTCGAAGAGCACCTGCTGCTGGGCGGGAGTCATCAGTCGGAACAGGTCGCCCGGCTGAGAGTAGTAATCTGAATCATCTTCCCGGTAGTCCCATTGGTAAGCGGCTCCATCGAGTTCCAACGGCGGCTCCTTGTATTCCGTCTGGTGCTGCCATTCTCCGTAGCTGTTGGGCTCATATCCTAACGTAGACCCGTGGTTTCCGTCTACGCGCATCTGTCCGTCCCGATGATACATATTCAGGAAAGGACAACGACTGCGGTTGACCGGAATCTGGTGATGGTTCACTCCCAGTCGGTAGCGCTGTGTATCTCCGTAAGAGAACAGACGTCCTTGCAGCATACGGTCGGGTGAGAAACTGATACCCGGCACCACATTGGCCGGATTGAACGCCGCCTGCTCTACATCTGCAAAGTAGTTTTCCGGATTGCGGTTCAGTTCCATCACGCCCACCTCAATCAACGGATATTCTTTCTGCGACCAGACTTTGGTCAGGTCGAACGGATTGAACGGACAGTTCTTGGCCTGCTCTTCCGTCATTACCTGAATGTACATAGTCCATTTGGGGAAGTCGCCCTTCTCAATGCTTTCATACAAATCGCGCTGGTGGCTTTCACGGTCTTTGGCAATGATGGCTTCTGCCTCCGCATCGGTCAGGTTCTTGATGCCCTGCTGCGTATGCAGGTGGAATTTCACCCAAGTGCGTTTTCCTTCTGCGTTGATAAGTGAGAATGTATGGCTTCCGTATCCGTGCATGTGGCGGTAAGAGGCTGGAATACCTCGGTCGCTCATGGTGATGGTTACCTGATGCAGTGCTTCAGGTAGTAATGTCCAGAAATCCCAGTTGTTGCGTGCGCTTCGCATGTTGGTGCGCGGGTCACGTTTTACCGCATGATTCAGGTCGGGGAATTTCAGCGGGTCACGAAGGAAGAAGACGGGGGTGTTGTTACCTACCAAATCCCAGTTACCTTCTTCTGTATAGAATTTGATGGCGAATCCGCGAATATCACGTTCGGCATCTGCCGCTCCTCGTTCACCGGCTACGGTAGAGAAACGGACAAACAGTTCTGTTTCTTTTCCAATCTGTGAGAAAATAGCTGCCTTGGTGTAGGCTGTAATGTCATGAGTGACCGTAAATTTTCCGAAGGCACCGGAGCCTTTGGCGTGCATGCGTCGTTCCGGAATCACTTCGCGGTCAAAGTGTGCCAGTTTCTCAAGAAACCATACGTCTTGTAAAAGCATCGGGCCTCTCCGTCCTGCGGTGGCCACATTGTGGTTGTCGGCTACAGGTGCTCCTGAAGCGCTGGTCAGTTTTTTATTTTCCATACAATATTACATTTATAATTAATAAAAAAGGGATGTACTGATAAATTGGTCTAATATCTTTTTGTCTGTTTCTGTCAGCAATCCGTTTTTGGATTTCAGGAAAGGTATGTGGGTGTTCCGTGAAATCTTCAATGTTTTCTTCATTTTCCGGTACATACTGCCTGTCCTGAATTTATACGTGGTAAAAAGGAGTGTACGATGCGGAGATATGCGTCCTGCCATCTTCCGGCTGCATGCACTCCATTTCTTGTGAGGGTGCTGTCCGACGACGAACCAGCCGCACGTCCAGCATCCGGAAATAAGAAAGTCCGTCTCGTTCAGCTTTTGAGTGTCAAAATCAGAAATGGCACTCAGGCTGACGTTCAACCCTTTTGACCAGAGATACATGGCTATTTCTCGTGCGAAAAAGGCGGTCTTTCTTTTGTGGCTGTAATATAAGACAGTGGCTTTCATCTTATTGGCAACAACATAGTTCTTTGGCAATCTTTGTTCACTGTATTTGCGGTTTGTGCCGAGACAGTTATTGCCAGCCAGGCACACATTAAACTGATGATTTTTTTCATATAGCGTTTCTTTTTTAACAAAGATAAGCGGGATGAGAATATTTATTTATATTTGCAAAATTCATTTTTTCGATAATATCCATAGATAAAAACGATAAGGAAATGGAACTGCGTCAATTGAAATACTTTAAAGAGGCCTGCGAACTACAGAACTTTTCAGAGGCTGCGCGTGTGCTGCACATCTCTCAAAGTACCCTTTCACAGCAAATCAAACAGCTGGAAGATGAGCTGGATGTGCTGCTGTTCGACCGCATCGGCAAGCGAATTGTACCCACAGAGGCTGGGCTGGCTTTTCTGCCTTATGCTGTCAGGGCAATACGTGATGCGGAAAACGGAAAACAGATTATTCGCGACCTGAAAGGTATTGAAACGGGAGTGCTTCATGTAGGAGTGACTTACAGCATGAGTCCGTTATTGATTGCAGCGTTGGGATTATTTTCCAAGACTTATCCCAAAATAAAGGTCAATGTCAGTTTTGGCACTTCCGAAGAGTTGTTGGACAGATTAGAGGCAAATCAGTTGGATTTTGTGTTGTCCTTTAAACCGGAAGGCGTGTCAGAGCATATGGAAACCATGCCTTTGTTCTCTTCCATGCTCCGCTTTATTGTGCATTGTTCTCATCCGTTGGCCGAATTGTCGTCCATCACCTTGAAGCGGCTTTCTGAAACTCCCCTGATTCTGCCGGGAAAAGGATTTGCCACCCGAAAAAGAATAGACGACCTGTGCCGGAAGCATCAGTTGGAGCTGACGGTAGGCGTGGAGATGAATGACGTGCATACCATCATTCATACCTTGCGCGAAGGCTATTGGGGAACGATATTGACGCAGGCGGCTGTACGGGGAGAAGAGAACCTGGTACAAATTCCGATACTATGTGCCGACAAACTGACTTCACAGGGCTTTTTGTTCTGGGCACAGGGAGATTACCGTAAGAAATCGGCATTGGCTTTTGCTGATTTTCTCCGAAAAGTGGCAGGAGGAGAAGAGAGAAGCTAAATAATGATAAGATGTAAAAAAGACAGGTTCCTGTTTCTCTTAATCCGTTCTGAATTATTAACTTTGTCGGTCGATAAAAACTAAAACAGAAACACAGCGCTATGCCATTAAATTTACCCGATAAACTGCCCGCAATTGATTTGCTGAAGGAGGAGAATATTTTCGTTATCGATAATTCTCGTGCCAGCTCACAGGATATTCGTCCGCTGAAAATTGTGGTGCTGAACCTGATGCCCATCAAGATTACTACAGAAACCGATTTGATTCGTTTACTTTCGAACTCTCCTCTTCAGATAGAGGTGAGCCTGATGAAGCTGAAAAGTCATACGTCAAAAAATACGCCGGTGGAACACATGAAAGCTTTCTACCGTGATTTTGAACTGATGAAGAATGAGAAGTTCGACGGAATGATTATTACGGGTGCGCCGGTAGAACATCTCGATTTTGAGGATGTAAATTATTGGGATGAAATCACGGAGATTTTCGAATGGACCCGTACGCATGTGACTTCTACTTTTTATATCTGCTGGGCAGCACAGGCGGGATTGTATTATCATTATGGCATTCCGAAATATCCGCTGGAAAAGAAAATGTTCGGAATTTTTGAACATCATATCTGCGACGGATTCCAGCATTTACCTATTTTCCGTGGGTTTGACGATGTGTTTTATGTACCGCACAGCCGTCATACGGAAGTCCGTCGGGAAGACATCGAGAAGTGTGAAGGCTTGCAGGTGATTTCGGAATCGGCCGACTCAGGTGTACACATTGTGATGGCTCGCGGCGGACGTGAGTTTTTCGTGACCGGACATTCCGAATATTCTCCTTATACTTTGGACACGGAGTATCGCCGTGACCTGGATAAGGGACTTCCTATTGAAATGCCTCGAAACTATTATCGTGAGGACAATCCGGAGAAAGGACCGCTGGTACGCTGGCGAAGTGTGGCCAACCTCTTGTTCTCCAATTGGTTGAACTATTATGTATATCAGGAAACTCCTTACGACATCAATCAGATAAAATAATGCTCAGACAACGTCCTATCGAACTGCTTGCTCCGGCAAAGAACTTGGAGTGTGGAATGGAAGCCATTAATCATGGTGCCGATGCGGTGTATATCGGTGCACCTCGTTTTGGCGCGCGTGCAGCTGCCGGAAATTCCCTGGAAGACATTGAAGCCCTGGTGCGTTACGCACATTTGTATCGGGTGCGTATTTACGTAACTGTCAATACAATTTTGAAAGATGAGGAACTGGCAGAAACGGAGAAAATGATTTGGGATTTGTACCGGATTGGGGTGGACGCCTTGATTGTGCAGGATATGGGGATTACCCGTCTGAATCTTCCTCCGATTCCTTTGCATGCCAGTACGCAGATGGACAACCGCACTCCGCAAAAAGTGAAATTCCTGGCTGAGGCAGGTTTCCGTCAGGTGGTGTTGGCCCGTGAACTGACGCTTGATGAAATTGCAAAGATTCATGCAGCTTGTCCGGAAACACCGCTGGAAGTGTTTGTACACGGAGCCTTGTGCGTAAGCTATAGCGGACAATGTTATGTCAGCCAGGCTTGCTTTGGCCGTAGTGCCAACCGGGGAGAGTGTGCACAGTTCTGTCGCCTGAGTTTTGATATGGTAGACGCCGACGGGAAAATGATTGCCCGGGGCAAACATCTGTTGTCCTTGAAAGATATGAATCAGAGCGAGAACCTGGAAGCCTTGCTGGATGCCGGTGCTTCTTCACTGAAAATAGAAGGACGTTTGAAGGATGTGGCCTATGTAAAGAATGTGACGGCTTACTATCGCCAGAAACTGGATGCGATATTCAAACGCCGCAAAGAATATATACGTGCTTCTTCCGGCACGGTCCGGCTGGCTTTTCGTCCGCAATTGGACAAGAGTTTCAGCAGGGGCTTTACCGATTATTTCCTGCACGGACGTACACCGGATATTTTCTCCTTCCATACGCCAAAGTCGCTAGGTGAGGAAATGGGGGTGGTGAAGGAAGTACGCGGCAACTATTTTACCGTGGCAGGTGTCAAACCTTTCAGTAACGGTGACGGACTTTGTTATCTGGATGAGGCGGGAAAACTGCATGGATTCCGGGTAAATCGCGTAGAAAACAATAAACTTTATCCGCAGGAAATGCCACGCCTTCGACCGAAGACCAAGCTTTACCGTAACTTTGACCAGGAGTTTGAACGAGTGATGCAGAAGAAATCGGCAGAGCGAAAGATGGCCGTGGCCATGGCATTGGAAGAAAACAATTTCGGATTTACACTGACTTTGACCGATGAGGACGATAATAGCATCAGCGTGACGTTGCCGTACGAAAAAGCACCGGCCCGTACACCCCAGGCTGAAAACCTGAGAAATCAGTTGGGCAAGTTGGGAAATACGCCTTTTGAACTGGAACGTTTGGATATTTCTTTATCGGGCGACTGGTTTATTCCTTCGTCAGTGCTTGCAGATTTACGTCGTACGGCAGTGGAGAAACTGCTGGAGGCTCGTCGTATCAACTATCCGCAGGAAAGAGTCCGTTTCCCGAAAACAGTTCATGCCTTTCCGGCAGGCGAACTGACCTATTTAGGTAATGTGATGAACGGCAAGGCGCAGGCTTTCTACCATGACCATGGAGTGAAGCGCGTGGAGCCGGCTTTTGAAAAGGAAGCACAGGCTGATGCGGTGTTGATGTTCTGCAAGCATTGCCTGCGTTATAGCATGGGATGGTGTCCGGTGCATCATAAGGTGAAGTCGCCTTATCGTGAGCCGTATTATCTGGTAAGTACGGACGGACGACGTTTCCGCCTTGATTTTGACTGTAAGGTTTGTCAGATGAAAGTCTCATTGGATAATCGGGCATCTTCATGAAACATTTACGGTATTTCCTGGGCATACTCTTCCTGTTGCTGTGTATGACGGCCTGTCATTACCGCACCACCTTGTCTTCGGCTGTGAAGAACGGTTCGGAAGACTCGGTTGCCGTGTCGGTACAGAAAGAACGCCCGTATGCACTGAACAGCAATTTTCGTGTGACAGCTGATACGCTCTGGTTGCGTCTGCTTCCGTTGCTCGACTCTATTCCGGTAAGGGAAGGAGATGAACTGGTGGTGGCTGAAATATCGCTGCGCACGGAAATGCAGGATGACTCTGTGTGGGTGAAGGTGGCACGCGACCAGGAAACCATAGGCTGGATTCCGGAACATCAGCTTTTGACGCACATTGTCCCTGTAGACCCGATATCACGCTGTATCCACTTGTTCAGCAATTCACACACTTTACCGTTCTTTCTGGTATTGGCAGTGTTCTTCCTTTGCTTTGTGTACCGTGCCGTACGGCGCAAGCAGATAAAACTCATCTGGCTGAACGACATAGACAGTGTGTTCCCCATTACGTTGTCATGGTTGCTTGTGGCAGCTGCTACACTTTATAACAGCATGCAGCATTTTGTGCCGGAAACCTGGGAGCGGTATTATTATGACCCGTCCCTGAATCCGTTCGACCTGCCTTTTGTATTAGGGTTGTTTGTGCTCAGTGTGTTCTTTATTTTGCTGTTAGGAGTCGCTTTGCTGGATGATTTGTTTCATCAGACCTCTTTTGAAGTAGCCTTCTTTTATCTGCTGGGACTGGCTTCCTATTGCATATTTCTTTATATCTTCTTTACTTATTTATGGGTGTACCTGGCTTATGTGGGCTTTATCGGATATACCTTGTGGTGTATTCGTCAGCTCAGGAAATCGCACGGTTATCCATACGCCTGTGGTTCTTGTGGCGCAAAAATGAGATCGAAAGGCATTTGCCCGCACTGTGGCGCATTGAATGAGTAAGAATCGGCAGAATTTTGTAATTTTGCATTTTCCAAAATCAAAAATCTTAAAACGTACCAAATATGATTAGTATAGATGGACTGACCGTAGAATTCGGAGGGACCACCTTGTTCAGTGACCTGAACTTTCAGATTAACGAGAAAGACCGTATCGCCCTGATGGGTAAAAATGGTGCCGGAAAATCGACACTTCTTAAAATTTTGGCAGGCGTTCGGCAGCCCACCCGTGGAAAAGTGACGGCACCGAAGGACTGTGTGATTGCCTATCTGCCCCAGCACCTGATGACGGAGGATGGCCGTACGGTGTTTGAAGAAGCCTCTCAGGCGTTTGCCCATTTGAAAGAAATGGAAGAAGAGATAGAGCGGATGAACAACGAACTGGCCACTCGTACGGATTATGAGAGTGACTCCTATATGGCTTTAATCGAGAAAGTGGCAGCCATGAGCGAGAAGTTCTATGCCATCGACATGACGCATTTTGAAGAAGATGTGGAAAAGGCTTTGCTGGGACTGGGATTCTTGCGGGAAGACTTTAACCGTCCGACCAGTGATTTCAGTGGAGGATGGCGTATGCGTATCGAACTGGCCAAGCTGTTGCTGCAGAATCCGGACGTCCTTTTGCTGGATGAGCCTACCAACCACCTGGACATTGAATCTATCCAGTGGCTGGAAGATTTTCTGATTAACAGTGCCAAGGCCGTGGTAGTCATCAGTCACGACCGTAAGTTTGTCGATAATATTACCACACGTACTATTGAAGTCACGATGGGGCGCATCTATGATTATAAGGTGAACTATTCTCAGTATCTTGTATTGCGGAAGGAACGCCGTGAGCAACAGATGAAGCAGTATGAGGAACAGCAGAAAATGATTCAGGAAACCAAGGACTTTATCGAACGCTTCAAGGGTACATACAGCAAGACGCTTCAGGTACAGAGCCGTGTGAAGATGCTGGAGAAACTGGAACTGATAGAGGTGGACGAAGAAGATACTTCGGCCTTGCGTTTGAAGTTTCCTCCCTCTCCGCGTAGTGGAAACTATCCGGTTATCATGGAAGGAGTCGGTAAAACATACGGCGATCATGTAGTCTTTAAAAATGCCAATCTGACCATTGAGAGAGGAGATAAGGTGGCATTCGTCGGAAAGAACGGAGAAGGAAAGTCTACTTTGGTGAAATGTATCATGAATGAAATAGATCATGAAGGTACGCTGACGTTGGGGCATAACGTACAAATCGGATACTTTGCACAGAACCAGGCATCCTTGCTGGATGAAAATCTGACGGTGTTCCAGACTATTGACGATGTAGCCAAAGGTGAAATCCGTAATAAAATCAGAGACCTGCTGGGAGCATTCATGTTTGGTAGTCCGGAGGCTTCCATGAAAAAGGTAAAAGTGTTGTCAGGAGGAGAACGTACCCGTCTGGCGATGATAAAGCTTTTATTAGAGCCGGTCAACCTGTTGATTTTGGACGAGCCGACCAATCACCTGGACATGAAAACAAAAGATATTCTGAAGCAGGCACTGGTAGATTTCGACGGCACACTGATTGTCGTATCTCACGACCGTGACTTCCTGGATGGGCTTGTGACGAAAGTATATGAATTCGGAAACCAGCGTGTGAAAGAACATTTGTGTGGCATTTATGAATTCCTGGAGACGAAAAAAATGGAAAACTTGCAGGAACTGGAGCGTAAAAATGCCTGAAATCACCCTTTTTTAGAGAAAAAACAGGGATTTGAGAAAAAAGTTCCCAAATGTTTTGCAGGTTTAAAATAAGTTACTACCTTTGCACTCGCAATCGGGAAATGACCGATGCGGCAAAGGATTGATTCGCTAGCTCAGCAGGTAGAGCACAACACTTTTAATGTTGGGG
>ENA-ORTY01001027-ORTY01001027.1-human-gut-metagenome-genome-assembly--contig:-NODE-1027-length-33549-cov-20.325969_pt1 | contig 33549 bp, 26 predicted proteins | sample MGYA00241917_ERZ509198 | MGnify/ENA primary metagenome ERZ509198 (study PRJEB26280, sample SAMEA2338857) | human gut metagenome | biome: human gut; feature: human-associated habitat; material: faeces...
AGTTCTAGCATTTTCCTAGCGACTTTTTTCTTACCCCTTACTTTTGCAGCAGGATATACCTTGCCTTCGGAGTCTATACCCAAAATAATGGTAATACCTAGCAATGTACCTATTATCTCTTGGAAAGAACTGATTCTACCACTTCTTGCAATAAATTTAATATCGCCAACGGTAAAGTAATGGTGATATCTTAGTTTTTCTTCCTCTAAATACTTAGCAGTTTCTTCTATGCTTTTGCCTTGTTCCTTTTGTTTGAAGGCATCAATAAGCATTAAACCTTGACCACCTGCTCCACTTAGCGAATCCACAACGATAATCTTCCTATCAGGATATTTTTCTTGTAATTCCTTTTTAGCAATGCACGCCGAGTTATAAGTACCACTCATACCCGACGAAAAACTGATATGAAGTACGTCCTTGCCTTCCTTTAAGTACGGCTCTAAAAATTCAGCCGTATCGTGAGCGTTTGCTTGGCTAGTTAGTGGAATTGCTCCGTTTTGCAATTTATCGTAAAACTCGCTCATAGTCATACCGCAGTTATCCGAACGGTAATCGAAGCGTTTGTATTCCGTCTTTTTAACGATACCTAGTAGTAAAGCGTCCTTTTCTCCAATAGGTTCGTTTAGAGAAAACGGCATAGGTACTACCGGTACGTCGTATTTTTCTTTTATAAAATTTGGTACGTTTGCACATGCGTCCGTGCTAATAATAAAGTCCGTCATATATCTATCCCCTGCATAACATTATATACGCTAACGGCTTAGTAGTCAACAATAAATTATATTTTACACTTTTTTGATTTACGGCGATAAAGTGATTTTGCCTTAAATATTTTGCCAAAAGCGTAGTTTTTACTTAATATCTAGCGTAATATCGTTATACAATATTATACGTAAAAAGGCTCTTTATATTAGAGCCTATCTTTTACTTTTTGGTTAATTTAGTTTGATTTCCCTTTTCGTCCACGATATAAACGTTGTCTAATTGACCAACAAAATTGTTTCTTACGTTTTGTCTATATTCGTTACGCAATTTTTCTTGTAACGTCTTTTCTTCGTCAGTTAGTCCTTCTTCCTTAGATTTTTTGTATAGTCGGTTTATTTCGCTAATTAGGTCGCTCATTTCACGTATTCCTCACCTAGTCCGTAATTCTCGATAACGTAATCAACGTCCTTGTCGCCTCTACCCGACAAATTAACTAGTATAGAACCCGTGCCCATTTCTTTTGCTAGTTTCATAGCGTAGGCAACAGCGTGTGAACTCTCTAACGCAGGGATAATTCCCTCGTATCTGCTTAGTTTGAAGAACGCCTCAACGGCCTCCTTATCGCTTGCCGTTACGTAGTTAATTCTGCCTACGTCGTGCAAAAATGCGTGTTCAGGGCCAACCGACGGATAATCAAGACCACTTGCAATAGAATATACGGGGTCTGGCTCGCCGTCCTTTTGGTTTTGTAGCATCATACTATTAAATCCGTGCATAATACCTGGTTTGCCGTATGCCATACTAGCTGCGTGGTCGCCAACTCCCGAGCCCCTACCTAACGGTTCTACACCGTAAATTTGAACGGGGGTATTTAGAAACGGTACGAACATACCTGCCGAGTTACTTCCACCACCTACGCAAGCGCATACTGCGTCGGGAAGTTCTCCCGTCATTTCCTTAAATTGCTCCCTAGCCTCTTCGCCAACTACCATTTGGAAGTCCCTTACCATCATTGGAAACGGATGTGGACCTAACGCCGAGCCTATGCAATAAATACTATCGTTGTATTCGTTCATATACGCTTCAAAAGCAGCATCAACAGCCTCTTTCAAGGTTTTTAGTCCGTGCGTAACGGGGATAACTCTTGCACCTAAAATCTTCATTCTAGCCACGTTTGGCGCTTGCTTTGCAATATCCACTTCGCCCATATAAATGTCGCATTCTAGTCCAAAATATGCAGCGGCAGTCGCTAGCGCAACACCGTGCTGACCTGCGCCCGTTTCGGCAATTAGTTTTTTCTTGCCCATATACTTAGCAAGCAAACCTTCGCCCATACAGTGATTTAGTTTGTGAGCGCCCGTGTGGTTTAAGTCCTCTCTTTTAAGGTAAATTTGCGTTTTGCTACCCGTAATTTGCGATAGTCTTTCGCAATGGTACACGGGGGTAGGTCTACCTTGAAACTCTCTTCTAATTCTTCTAAGTTCGCTTATAAATTTTGCCGATTTGCAAATAGTTAAATACGCCTCGGTAATTTCCTTAAAAGCAGGCTCTAATTCAGGGCTTATGTATTGTCCGCCGAATTTACCAAAAAACCCGTTTTTGTCGGGATAATTTTTCAAATAAGTTTCATAATCAATTCCGTTTTGTTTCATTTTTACTACTCTCCTCTAAATAATTTTTTACTTAAAGTTTAAGTTAATAAAAAAACGATATTCGGATACCCAAATATCGTTAAACTGCTAACATAAATTTTAAGTACCAACATACTCTTTCCTATAACGGTGGAAAACCGTCAAGAACTACTATAATTCATCCTTGCCCTATCAAGCCCATTCCCCTTTACAGTTAATACCACATCACACCATACGTGGCTCTCTGAACTAACCTTCCTAAAAGGTACTACCCTCGAATCGTCGGTTTGTATTAAATTACTTAAATTGTACTACCTGTTTTTAATTTTGGCAACAATTTTTTAGTTTTTTATAGAATTATTTTTCTTCTTGCTCGTCAAGATAACTTGCCATCATATCGGCAACTTGCAAATATACGCATATCGGATATTTATTGTAAGCCTCGCCTTGACTGTAACTGCCACCCTTAACTCTTAGGTCGTATCCGCCCATATGCCAATTTATTGCCATAGCCTCTTCCCTTGTTAAACGCAAAAAGCCGTTTATAATGTACACCGACTTTTCGCCGTGTCCATAAGGCATTTTGTCGTTCACCGAATAATACGGTTGCTTTACCCACTCGCCAAACTCGTTTTTAACGTTGCGATAACTTACTTCGTAGTAATCTATTTTGCATAGGTCGTGTAAAAGCGCGCATATTGCGATAGTTTCGTTAGAATACACCCTTTCGTACTCTTCGCCGTAATCTGCCTTTATCAACTTTAACAACCTATCGTACACGTTTAGACTATGGGCAACTAGCCCGCCTTGATACGCCGAATGAAAACGTGAAGAGGACGGCGCAACGAAAAAGTCCGTACTTTCAAGATATTCGTACAATTTTTCAGCGCCTTCTCTTTTAATATTTTCAAAATATACTTCTCTAAATCTTTCCTTTATTTTCTCGTCCATATTATACCAATTTAATTGCCGTGTCGTAAGCGGTTTTAGTTGCGTTAGCAATTCTTCCTATACTAGTTGCGTCGCCTACTGCGTATACGTTGTTGTGCGTTTCTTTTAGTTTGTCGTATAGGTCGTTTACAGGGCGAACGCCTATTGATAACACTACTTCGTCCACGTCTATTCTAAATAATTTAGCAGTATTTACTTCTTCTATCTCGATATATTCGTCGGTTATTCTATTTAGTTTGTGTCCTACGTATATTTCTACGTTTTTAGCCTTTAATTTTGGCATAATATCGTCCACGTGCTGACACCATACGCCAGGGGCAACCGTGCTAGCCATCTCTACGATAGTAACGGCGTTACCTTGCTCGGCAAGTAAATGCGCCGTTTCAAGCCCCGTCATACCACTACCTATTACGGCAATTCTCTTTCCTTCAAACTTTACAGTGCCGTCAAGAACAGGCGTAACGGTTACTACGTTTTTGCCGTCCGTTCCCTCTATGCTTCTAGGAACTACGGGAACTCCACCCGTTGCAACTATTACTGCGTAAGGCTTCATATCGTCTATCATTTCAATAGTTGCGGTAGTGTTTAGCCTTATTTCTCCGCCAAGTTTAATTACGCTAGTTTTAAGATCCTCATAGCACCAAGCAATTTTATCTTTCTTAGGTGGTTTTTCAGCAAGGCGTAATTGTCCACCAACTTCGCTAGCCTTTTCTATAACGACTACCTTAAATCCCCTTCTAAGCAAGGTTTCAGCAGCAGTCAGTCCGCTAGGACCTGCGCCTATTACCGTAACTAAACGGCCGTTACCATCGCTTGGTAATTCGTTATTTGCCTTTTCTCTACCAAGTACGGGGTTAATAGCGCACTCGCCGTGTCCTAAAACGTAGGCGTTTTTCTCCATAGTTTCAAAACAATTCAAACAGCAAATACACCTTTTAATGTCCTCGGATCTACCTTCTTCTGCTTTCTTTGCCCAATAAGGGTCTGCAAGTAGCGGTCTACCAAGCGAAATAAAATCTTGTACGCCTTCTTGCAGTTGTTGTTCAGCTTGCTCGGGCGTTCTAATTAGGTTTGCGGCAAGTACAGGCACGCTAACCACTTTTTTAACTGCCTCCGCCATATACTTTCTCCAACCAAGGTCGAAAGTAACGGGCTCTAACCAATAGTTTATAGTATCGTAACAAGCGCTACTTACGTCGATAGCGTCAACCCCCTCTTTGTCTAGGATTTTGCACATTTCAACGCCTTCGTCTAGTCCGTATCCCTTGCCTTCTTTGCCGATTTTATCGTAGCACTCGTCCACCGATATACGCACGATAATAGGGAAATCTTTTCCGCACCTTTCTCTTATGCCCCTAATTATTTCTAGCAAAAATCTCATACGATTTTCTAAACTACCACCATACTCGTCTTGCCTATGGTTTGTATTTGGGCTTAAAAATTGTTGTATTAGATAGCCGTGCGCTCCGTGTAATTCCACACCGTCTGCGCCTGCCTTTTTGCACCTTTCAGCGCCGTCTATAAATTGTTTTATCAGTCTTTTTACGCCACACTTAGTTAGACCGCGCACCTTAGCGTTAGCAATATAACTTCTTTCACACTTAGACGGAGCAACGTCGCTAAGCACTAGGTCCTTTTCCATCATTTTTACGCCAAGTGGTACTACTTTTTTTAGTAGCGACGGATACTTTGGAATAAACTTATTACAAAATACGCTCAGTTTTACCGTACCAACTAATAAATCTACGTTTTGTCTACCTGGGTGATGTAGTTGAATAAAAACTTTCGTACCGTATTGATGTATTCTATCTATAAACTCTTTTAACGGCTTTATATTAGAATCTCTCGATACTGAAAGTTGGCAAAAAGTTGAAGCGCCCGAAAAATCATTCACCCTAGTAATACCGGGAATCATAAGACCTACTCCACCCTTTGCTCTCTCCTCATAATATTCAATAAGCATATCCGTAGGCGTTCCGTCCATTTGGCCAAAGCCCATCTCCATTGGCGACATAACGATTCTATTTTTTATTTCAACGTTACCTATTTTCATAGGCGAAAACAATGTTTTATACTCCATAAATAATCTCCCTAAAATCTATATTAAGTACATATAAACAATATTGCTATTTATAAATATATCATATACAAAAGTCATTTGCAACACTTTATAAAATTATAAAATAAAAACGCCTAAAAATAGGCGTTAAATTTGGTTTTCAAATTCGGAATAATCTATTTGAACAACCTTTTCGTCGTACTTTTCTATCGTTTCTGCCATCATATTTTTTACTCTATCCGACAACTCCCGTACCGCCTCTCTTTTAGGCAATTCCTTGTTTGCGTATTGGGCAGGCAAAATATGAGCGGTAAAACTGCATCTATATTTTTTTAGGTACTTAAATACCCCTTTTGCCTTTCTTTGAGTAAATACGACAGGCACTATCGGGCAATCGGCTTTTTCAGCAAGCATAAACGCCCCCTTGTTAAAGGTCCTTACGTTGGTGTCGTATGGTAGTAGCACTCCCTCTGGGAAAAAATGTATCCTTTTGCCTTCGCTAAGAGCCTTGCTTATAAAAGCAAACACGTATCTCATTTTAGTAGCGTCGCTAGGCATTGGAATAGTACCAAAAAAACTAAGGATATTGCCTGCAACGGGTATTGCAAAATTGGATTCGATAGAGGTGAACTGCATAAAATACGGCCTTAAAGAAATTGCCGTAAGCGGTGTATCCATTACGTGCATATGGTTACTGACCGATATTAAGCCCTTTTCATTTTTGCTTACTTGCTTAAAATTTTCTCGCCCAACAACCTTTAAGCCCATAAATGCTTTGCAGTAAACGTATAGTATGCCTAATACGATTTTATATAAAAGTTTAACCCAAAATGCGCTAAATTTGTTTTTAGGTCCAAAATAGCAGTCTTTTTCTATATCTATTCTTTTGCCGTTATCAGGCATTTCAACTACGTGTTTTTGCTTACTAATCGAACTTTCAGTTATATTATTAGCTTTTTTATCACTATTATTAACTTCTAGATTAACGTCTTTATTTTTCTCTTCCATAAACTACTTTCCTATTATTGAATTATAACAAGTAAAATATACGCTGTCAAATATAAACGATACAAGTGCTATCGTTTGACAAAAAATCAGCGTAATGATATAATCGAAAAATAGTAAACTTAATTTTGAGGTTTTTATGATAATAACTCTGGTTATTGACCAGTACGGTGACGAGAATAACGGCACTACGATATCCACTAGGCAATTTGCCAAAACCCTAGCAGAAAGGGGACACGAAGTAAGGGTCGTAGGCGTTACTAGGAACAATCCTGCTGGCAAGGAGATTCTATATAACGTAAATGAAAGATACGTACCTCTAGCAACGTATTTTGCACATAAACAAGGCCTGCTTTTTGGTAGAGCCACCAAAAAAACGATAAGAGAGGCTATTACGGGGGCTGATATAGTGCACGTAATTATGCCTTTTAGACTAGAAAAAAAGGCTATGATGATGGCTCAAAAAATGGGCATTCCTGTAACCGGAGCATTCCACGTTCAAGCCGAAAACGTTACAACGCAATTAGGGCTTGTAAAATATCCATGGGCAAATCGTATGGTTTATAGGATATTTAGAACTACTTTTTATAAGCATCTTGACTATATACACTGCCCTAGCAACATGATTGCAAACGAACTAAAAACAAATAATTACAAGGCAAACACCTGTGTTATTTCTAATGGTTGCGTAGATAATAAATTGCATGACGTTGTCGAGCCTGACCCAACAAAAAAACATTTTGACATTTTATCTGTCGGCAGACTATCAAAGGAAAAACGCCAAGACGTGCTGATAGACGCTATTGCAAAAAGCAAATATAGAGACAATATTCAGCTAATAATAGCAGGAAAAGGACCTATAAAAGACGAAATAGTAGCAATGGGAAATAAACTACCTATTAAACCACTTATCAATTTCTTTTCTCAGGAAGATTTAATGAAAGTAATTGCTACTAGCGACCTATACGTGCACCCTTCCGACATAGAAATTGAAGCTATTTCATGTGTAGAAGCATTTAGATGTGGCTTAGTACCTATTATTAGCAACAATCCTAAATGCGCCACTCAACAATTTGCCCTTGATGAAAAATGTATTTTTGAGCACGGCGACAGCGACGACCTTGCTAAAAAGATAGACTACTTTATTGAGCATGAAGAAGAGAAGAGAGAACTATCTAAAAAGTATATCGAGTACGGCAAACAATTTACCGTAGAAAACTCGGTAGAACAACTAGAAAATATGTTCATTACGGCAATAAGAGAAAATACGAAATAATAATAAAACGTAATTAAAACCTACTGAAAAGTAGGTTTTTTTATTTGCAAAAAATTAAACGACTACTCTCCAAATCTCTATCGTAAGCATTATAATTTTATAAACTATATTCTAGCAACTACGTACTTATTCCTTGCGTGCTCGTTATATTAAATATAAATTATTAAAACAACCAAGTTGTATAAACTAATTAGTAAAATTTTATCAGTCAAAATCCATATTAAATATCACCATATAATTACATAATAGCAACTTTATATTGAATTTTTAATACTTTATATATTATATTTTGTAATTTTATGCAAAATAAGTAGCACATACGGCGTATACGATATCTTATTAAAACCGTAATAATCTAAATAAATACACGTAATTTATTAAATTATAGGCAATAAAAAAGCAAGACAGTTTAGCCTTGCTTAATTATTAAATTTGTATTCCTATATAACTAGGTATTAGCTTTTACTAGCCACCTAATCCATTAACTTTATCACCTACTTAAAGTATTTTACACCGCTTTCAAATATTCTCATATTGTACTCGCCGTCAATATTCTTGTACAAGCCTTCGTTCCATCTTTCAGTATGCCCCATCTTGCCAAGCACTCTTCCGTCCGGGCTGATAATACCTTCTATTGCATAGGTAGAGCCGTTTGGATTGTACGGCGCTTGCATCGTTGCCGAATCGAAGTCGTCTACGTACTGAGTAATTATTTGACCGTTTGCAATCATTTTGCTTAATTCTTCCTCGCTTGCTACGAATCTACCTTCGCCGTGCGAGATAGGAACGTTGTATACGTCGCCAACCTTTACGCCCGTTAGCCAAGGAGAATTATTCGACGCTACCCTAATTCTACTCATTGAACTGATATGCCTATTTATCGTATTATACGTAAGGGTAGGAGCAGTTGCCTTTTGGTCTAATATCGTTCCGTATGGTACAAGACCTAGTTTTATAAGCGCTTGGAAGCCGTTACAAATACCTATCATAAGTCCGTCCCTTTGATATAGCATTTCTAGTACTGCCTCGGCAATCTTAGGGTTTTTGAAGGTGGTTGCAATAAACTTACCACTTCCGTCAGGCTCGTCGCCACCACTAAATCCACCAGGCAATGCTATAATTTGACTTTCTTTAATAGCCTTTGCAATAGCGTCAACGCTTTCCTCGATATCTTGTGGCGTTTGGTTTTTAACCACTAGGATATTAGTTTTTGCCCCATATCTTTCAAATGCTCTTGCGGTATCGTATTCGCAGTTCGTACCAGGGAATACAGGTAATAGTACTCTTGGGCTACCTATTCCGTTGCTATCAAAGTCCTTATCGGTAGCAAAGTAAATATTTTCTACCTTGCCTTCTGCTTCTACGGTTATAGGGAATACGCCTTTTAGTTTGCTCTCGTAACTGTCGTATAGTTCGTCAAAATCAATCTTTTCGCCGTTGATTTCAATATAAGGTAGGTTGGTTAGTTCGCCTATCTTACGAGGATTTAATTCTTTCAAATCCTCTTCATTTCTACCAACTACTATCAAACTACCGAATTTAGGAGCAAAATCTTCCTCGGTAACCTCACCCGTAAAGCCCACTTTGTTTCCAAGGCACGACTTGATTACGCTAATTATCGATCCACCTTCTTCTACTACGCCTGCGCTAACGATTTCGCCCTTTTTAATCTTATGATATACTTCATCCATAAGTTCACGCACTTTGCTAAATTCAGGAACTCCGTAATTATCAACAGGAAGGTCTACGTAGTAAACGTTTTTAGCGCTTGGGTGATACTTAAAGGTATTACTTACGATATATTTGTTTTTCGAAGTACCAACGGCAAAAGAGATAAGCGTAGGAGGTACGTCGATATTTTCAAACGTTCCGCTCATACTGTCTTTACCACCGATTGCACCCATACCAAGACCAAGCTCAGCGTGCAATGCGCCAAGTAATGCGCTAGTTGGCTCGCCCCAACGTTTTGCATCTTTATTTAATCTTTTGAAGAACTCTTGCAAAGTTAATCTAATAGTGCAAGGTTTTGCGCCTACCGATACGGCTTTCATTACCGACGCTACTATGCTGTAAACAGAGCCAACGAACGGCGAACTACACATTAAATCAGGATAACAAGCATAACTTGCAACCGATACCGTTTGCGTATTTTTGCTTAGCACCGGAATTTTGCCTACCATAGCGGTATTAGGCGTCATTTGATATTTTCCACCCCAAGGCATTAGCACCGTGCCAGCGCCTATGGTAGAGTCGAACATTTCGCTTAGTCCCTTAGTTGAGCATACGTTTAGCCTTGAAAGTTCTTTTAATACGGCGTCTTTATAATGTTTTTTCTTAATATCTTTTTTAACGCTGTCGTTAGGTAAATTTCTATACTGAGTTAGATTATCCTCAATTTCTACCTCTTGATATTGTTTTACGCCGTTAGTATTCAAAAATTCCCTAGACAAATCAACTATAACGTCGTTGTGGAATATCATTCTCATTCTGCCGTTATCGGTTACCTTTGCTACCGGCGTAGCAACTAAGTTTTCCTCTTTTGCGTACGCTATAAACTTTTGTACGTTTTTAGGCTCGATTACAACAGCCATTCTCTCTTGCGATTCGCTGATTGCAAGTTCAGTACCCGTTAGTCCGTCGTACTTTTTAGTTACGTTGTCTAGATAAATATCTAGGCTGTCGGCAAGTTCGCCAATAGCAACGCTGACGCCACCTGCGCCAAAGTCGTTACATTTAATAATCAGTTCGCTTACTTCCTTTTTCCTAAATAATCTTTGTAGTTTTCTTTCGGTAAGAGCGTTACCTTTTTGAACCTCAGCACCACAAACTTCTACCGATTTTTCGGTATGCGCCTTAGACGAACCCGTTGCGCCTCCACAACCGTCTCTGCCCGTTTCGCCACCAAGTAACAAGATAATATCGTCCGCTTGTGGTTTCTTTCTTACTACGTTCTTTCTAGGAGCAGCCGCAATTACAAAGCCCGTTTCTAATCTTTTTGCTTTGTAACCTGGGTGATACATTTCGCTTACTTGACCTGTTGCAAGTCCTATTTGGTTACCGTAGCTTGAATATCCGCTTGCGGCAGTTTTGGTAATAACTCTTTGTGGCAACTTGCCTTTCATCGTGTTTTTGTAGCTTTCGGTTGGGTCGGCAGCGCCCGTTACTCTCATTGCTTGGTAAACGTACGTTCTACCTGATAGCGGATCACGAATAGCGCCACCAAGACAAGTAGCAGCGCCACCAAACGGCTCTATTTCGGTTGGGTGGTTGTGCGTTTCGTTTTTGAACATTAGTAGCCACTCTTCCTTTTTGCCGTCGTTGTCTACGTCGATAACAACCGAACAAGCGTTGATTTCGTCGCTAGTATCCAAGTTGTTTAATAGACCTCTTGCTTTAAGTTCCTTTACGGTAATGGTGGCAATATCCATTAAACACTTGTACTTATCTTCACGTTTTCCGTTATATTTTTCAAATAAATCGTTATATTCTTTTAGTGCGATAGCAACGTGTGGATTATCGCTGTGAATATCCACCTTAGTTAGTTCCGTTGCAAAGGTAGTGTGCCTACAATGGTCGCTCCAATAGGTATCTATAACCTTCAATTCAGTCAAGGTTGGATATCTATATTCCTTCTTAAAGTAGGCTTTTACAAACTTTAAGTCCTCGTAACTCATTGCAAAGCCCATACTGTCGTAATACTCTTTAAGTTCCTCGTCGTTATAGCGCATAAAGTCCTCTAATACGGGCACTTTTTCTTGTGGTTTGGTTTCAACATGCAAAGTAGTAGGCATTTCGTCCTTGCCTTCCCTTGCTTCAACGGGGTTGATAAGATATTTCTTAATAGCCTTAACTTCCTTATCGGTAACACCCTTAAAAGCGTACACCGTTGCGCATCTAATAATAGGTCTTTTCTTCATAGAAAGTAGTTGTACGCATTGCATAGCGCTATCTGCCCTTTGGTCGTATTGACCTGGCAAATACTCTACTACGAAGTGGCTATAACCGCCAAGATCTACCTCGCCTTCGTAAATATTATCTACCGGTGCTTCGCTGAAAATAGAAGTCTTTGCTTGCTCGTAAACTTCGTTTTCTATCTCGTCAACGTCGTAACGAATTAAAATCCTTACTTCTTCGGGATGAATATCAAGTACGCTTGCAATATCGTTTTTTACCTTGTTGCAAGTTACGTTAAATCCTTCCTTCTTTTCTACAAATAATCTTCTAATCATAATATTTATTACCTATATCCTTTCTGTAATGCATTTTATCAAAACTTATTTTTTTCACGTTGTCGTACGCTTTCTTTTGGGCATCTTTCATAGTTTTGCCACTTGCTACTACACCAAGCACTCTACCACCATTAGTTACTAACTTACCGTTTTCAAATTTAGTACCTGCGTGATAAACGTACACGCCTTCGTCAAGGTCGCCAATGGTTATTTCCTTGCCTTTCTCGTAGTTTTCAGGGTATCCACCACTAGCAATAATAACGCACACCATAGGGCTTTCGTCCCACTTGAACTCTACTTTGTCCAAAGTGCCGTCAATAGTTGCCTCGATAACGTCCACGAAATCGTTTTTAAGTTTTGGCAAAACTACTTGCGTTTCAGGGTCGCCGAATCTTGCGTTATACTCCAAAACTTTTACGCCGTCGTCTGTTAGCATAAGCCCAAAATATAACACGCCCTTAAACTCTCTACCTTCTTCTGCCATTGCTTTAATGGTTGGCTCGATAATAGTTTCTTGCACGGACTTAGCCATTTCGCTAGTGTATATTCTACTAGGGCTAAACGTACCCATACCACCCGTATTTAAGCCTTCGTCGTTGTCGTAAGTACGCTTGTGGTCTTGGCTAGATACCATAGGGACGATAGTTTTTCCGTCGGTAAAGCAAAGTACCGATACTTCCTTACCCGTCAAAAACTCCTCTACGATAATTTTACTGCCTGCCAAACTAAATTTTTGGTCCACCATCATTTCTTTTGCAGCCTCTAAGCCTTCTTCTTTGGTATTGCATATTATTACGCCTTTACCAAGCGCTAGTCCGTCTGCTTTAACTACAAGTGGATATTTTGCATTTTCAAGGTATTCTACCGCCTCGTCGTAACTTGTAAATTCAGCGTAATCGGCAGTTGGTATACCATATTTTTTCATTAGCCATTTGCTAAAACTTTTGCTTGCCTCGATAATAGCGGCGTTCTTTCTAGGGCCGAACGCTCTGTGTCCGTTAGCCTCCAAAATATCCACCATACCCATAGCTAGTGGATCGTCAGGAGCAACCACCGTTAGTTCGATTTTAGGGTTTTTGTCTAGGTACTCCAAAATCTTTTCGCTGTCCATTACAGATATATTCTCGGTTACGGCAAGTTCGCTAATTCCTGCGTTACCTGGCAAGCAATGTATTTTATCTACTCTTTTACTTTTACTTAATGCGTGGCAAATTGCGTGTTCTCTGCCACCGCTACCTAATACTAATACTTCCATAATCTTAATGCTTAAAGTGTCTATCTCCGGTGAATACCATAGCGATACCGTATTTATCGCATAGGTCGATGCTTTCTTGGTCTCTTATCGAACCGCCCGGTTGAACGATAGCGGTAATACCTGCCTTGTGAGCCTCCTCTACGCAGTCGTTAAACGGGAAGAACGCATCACTTGCTAGTACGCTACCTTCCGTTGAGAAGTTAGAGTGTTCGATAGCCTCTTGGGTCGACCAAATTCTGTTAGTTTGACCAACGCCGATTGCAAGGCTGGTTTTGTCTTTTGCGATAGCGATAGCGTTAGATTTTGCGTGCTTAACCACAGCCATAGCAAAATACATATCTTCTATCTCTTTGTCGGTAGGCGCTTTTTTGGTAACTACTTGCCATTTATCGTCGTCGATTAGGCAAGTATCGTACTCTTGAACAAGCAAGCCACCAAGTACCTTTTTCATATCGAATTCGTCGCTCGTTATCTTTGCAGATACGTCGCTAAGTACTAGCAAACGGATATTTTTCTTCTTCGTTAGTATTTCGATTGCCTCGTCGCTAAACGAAGGAGCAACTACTATCTCTATAAATATTTGGCTAATTTGCTCGGCAGTTGCCTTGTCTATTTCACGGTTACTTGCAATAATGCCACCAAAGATTGATACAGGGTCTGCTTCGTATGCTTTTCTGTACGCCTCTGATATTGTTTCAGCACTTGCAACGCCACAAGGATTAGAGTGTTTGCTTGCAACGATAGTTGGCTCGGTAAACTCTTTAAGTAGTGCGATAGCGCCGTTAGCGTCGTTTATATTGTTGTAGCTAAGTTCTTTGCCGTGAATTTGTTTAGCAAGTGGCAAACTACCTTGCATAGGGAATACTTCCTTGTAAAATACTGCGTTTTGTTTAGGATTTTCGCCGTATCTAAGGTCTTGGCACTTCTCGTAGCAGAAAGCAATTTGGTCTGGGAACTCGATGCCGACTTTCTTTCTTAGATAGGTAGAAATCATACTATCGTATACTGCGGTGTGTTGGTAAACTTTGTACATTAGGTAGAACTTAGTTTCTAGGCTTACTTCACCTTCTCTTAATTCGCTAAGTACTTTGTCGTAGTCGGCAGGGTCTACCATAACCACAACGTCTTGATAGTTTTTAGCAGCGGCTCTTATCATAGTAGGTCCGCCTATATCTATATTTTCAATAGCAGTTTGCAAATCAACGTCAGGATTTTCGATAGTCTTTTTGAACGGATATAGATTTACTACTACCATATCGATAGTATTTATGTTCAATTCTTCTAATTGTTTCATATGTTCTTCGTTGCTTCTCATAGCAAGAAGACCTGCATGTACGTTAGGGTGCAAAGTTTTTACTCTGCCGTCCAAGCACTCTGGAAAGCCCGTAATTTCGCTAATGCCGATTACGTCAAGTCCAGCGTCTTTTAACGCTTTCATCGTTCCACCGGTAGAGATAATCTCATACCCAAAACCAACCAACTCTTTTGCTAACTCTACGATACCCGTCTTGTCGGATACGCTGATTAACACTCTTTTTTTCATATCTATCCTCCGTTTATTCTTTACAAAGCTTAGCTACTATTTCAGGTAGCAAAATATGTTCTTGTTCCAATACTCTTTCTTGCAAGGTTTCAGGCGTATCGTTTTCTAGTACGGGCACTTTTACTTGCTTTATAATTTTGCCCGTATCTGCCCCTTCGTCTACGTAGTGAACGGTGCAACCGCTTTCGGTTTCCTTGCCGTTTATTACCGCCTCGTGTACTCTTAGCCCGTAAAATCCCATTCCGCAATATTTTGGTATAAGGCTAGGGTGAATATTTATTATTCTATCTCTATACTTATCTATTATCACGGGACTAACTATTGACAAATACCCTGCTAGCACCACTAGGTCGATATTTTTTTCTAGTAGTTTTTCTAGTATCGCTTCGTCCCTTTTTTCAATACTGCCGTACTCTTTTACGGTAAACACTTTGCTTTCTATATTCTCTTTTTTTGCTCTTTCTAAGGCGTATATGCCGTTTTTATTGCTAACTACCAGCGTAACCTTGCCGTTTATTTTTCCGTCCTTAACTGCGTCTATTACCGATTGCATATCAGTACCGCCACCGGATACGAATACGGCTATATTTTTCATAGTAACACGCCCTCGCCTTCTACTACTTCACCGATAATTACGGCGCTGTCAGCCTCGTTTTTATTTAAGTATTTAACTACGTCGTCTGCAATATTTTTGTCAACTGCAAGCACCATACCGATACCCATATTAAAGGTATTGTAAATCTTTTCGGTTGGTATATCTCCAAGTTTTTGCATTACCTTAAACACAGCAGGCACTTCGTAACTATTTATATCCACTTTTGCAGCAAGTCCTTTTGGCAAAATTCTAGGAATATTCTCGATAAAGCCACCACCCGTTATGTGTGCAATGCCTTTTACTTCGTACTTCTCTATTAAATCAAGAATGGTTTTAACGTACAATTTGGTAGGCGTTAATAACACGTCGATAGGTTTAGCGCCCAATTCCTCGTTATAAACGTCTAGTTTTGCAATATCTTCACCAAACAACTTTCTTACTAGCGAATAACCGTTAGAGTGAATACCGCTAGATTTTAAGCCTATTAGCACGTCGCCTTTAACGATGTTACTACCGTTTATTATCTTATTCTTTTTAGCGATACCTACTGCAAAACCAGCCATATCGTACTCGCCGTCAGCATAAAAACCTGGCATTTCTGCAGTTTCTCCACCGATTAGCGCACAACCGCTTTCCCTACAACCGTCGCTAATACCTTTTACGATACTTGCTACTTTTACCGGGTCGATTTTGCTTTGCGCAAGGTAGTCTAAAAATAGTAGTGGTTTTGCGCCTTGGCAAACGATATCGTTTACACACATAGCCACGCAGTCAATACCAATAGTATCGTGTTTATCGCTGATAAATGCGTACTTTAACTTAGTACCAACGCCGTCGGTTCCGGCAACTAGCACGTCGCCGTCCTCTTTGTCGTCTAGTGCATAAAAACCTCCAAAACTACCAAGTTCGCCAAGTACGTTTTTGTCGTAGGTGGTTTTTACGTATTCTTTCATTAGTTTTACAGCCTCGTATCCTGCCTCAACGTCTACTCCTGCAGATTTGTAATCAATCATTATTTATCTCCTTTCTCAGTTATTCCATAGTATTTTTTATCAAAACAAGCCGAACAGAAGGCCTTGTTATGTTCCGATTTGCAACATTTTACTAAATCCTCTATTTTCATAAAGTGCAAACTATCGCAACCTAATATTTTTTTCATTTCTTGCGTGGTGTTATTTGCCGCAAGTAGTTGGTCGTAAGACTCTATATCTATACCCGTATAGCAAGGGTGAAGTACCTTTGGCGACGCAAGTATTAGATGAACTTCTTTTGCGCCTAACTTTTTAAGCATCTCCACGATTTTTCTAGAAGTAGTACCCCTTACTAGCGAGTCGTCCACAAGTGCAATACGCTTACCTTGAATATTTGCCCTGTGCCCGTTAAGTTTTATCCTTACGCTGTTTTCCCTTTGATTTTGGCTAGGCTGAATAAAAGTTCTGCCCACGTACCTATTTTTTTCAAGTACGTCCACGTATGGAATACCGCTTTCGTAGGCAAATCCACGTGCTGCAACAAGTGCCGAATCGGGTACGCCTGCTACTATGTCCACTTCTTCCTTGAAGGTTCTAGCAAGCATTCTACCGGAGTTAAACCTTGCATCGTACACGCTAGTGCCGTCTATTACGCTGTCTGCTCTTGCAGTGTACACGAATTCGAAAATGCAAGGGTGCTTATTCACTCCGTCAAGATATACGCTCTTTTCACCGCTAGCGTCTATTTGCAAAATCTCGCCCGCCTCGATATCACGCACGAATTTTGCCTCGGATGCGTCTATTGCGCAACTTTCGCTAGATACGTAGTAGTCGTCGAAAAATTTGCCGTAACAAAGTGGACGCATACCGTATTTATCCCTAATTGCAAATAGTTCGGTCGTCGTAATAAGCACGATAGCAAAACTACCTTCTAGTTTGTCCATTGCATTTTTTATACCGCCTATTACGTCGTTTTTGTCGTAATACTTGTTTACAAGGGCGCTGATTACCTCTATATCTAATCTAGTTTGGAATACGCAACCTTCTTCGATAAGTTCGCTACGCAAATCTTCGCAGTTGGTTATTTTTCCGTTCATGGCAAGTGAGAAAAATCCCATTTTGCCCTTACATACGATAGGTTGAGTATTAACTACGCTGTTATCACCCTTCTTAACCCTAGAATCGTACAAAACGTGTCCTAAACCTATATCGCCTTCTGGCATTTGGTCCAATTTTGATGCAAAAACTTCGCTTACTAAGCCTATGTTTTTGTAGTACTTTATCCTATTGCCCGTAGTTATTGCCATACCCGCCGCCTCTTGACCACGATGTTGCAATGCGTACAATCCGTAATAAAGAGTACTTGCCAAATCTCTACTAGTGCTACTATAAACACCAAATACGCCACATTCGTCGTGTGGTTTATCGTTTTCTAAAAATTCTTCTCTCATAGTTATTTTAATAAATCTTGTAATTTAGCGTTGTCGTTATTTACGCTCGTTGCCATATCCTCTTTGTATTTTGCTAATTTATCGTCCAAGTCCTCGTATTTAAGCGCAAGCATTTGGATAGCAAGTAGACCTGCGTTTAATCCGCCGTTTATTGCAACGGTAGCAACGGGAACGCCGTTTGGCATTTGCACGGTTGATAGAAGGCTATCCATTCCGTCTTCAAGAGAACTTTTTACCGGCAATCCTATGATAGGTAAAGTGGTAAAACTTGCAATTACACCACCAAGATGAGCCGCCTTTCCTGCAACGGATATAATTACCTCTATGCCCTCTTTTTTAGCGGTCGTTGCAAATTCCTTTGCCTCGTTTGGCGTACGGTGAGCCGATATAACTCTTGCTACTACTTCCACGCCGAATTGCTTCAAAACGTCGATTGCTGGTTTCACAACGTCAAAGTCGTGAATACTGCCCATTACGATACCTACTTTTTTCATACTTCTCCTTTTAACAAAAAAGCGGCTATTTCCATAAGGCAGAAATAACCGCAAAAGTCCTATTTTGTATTTTGACGCAATATGCCATCTATTTTTCCACAGCAAACTTGACGCACTGATACTATACGATAGCAGTTGGTAGTATAAAATTTGCGTTGGGAAAATTTATACATATAGCACCTCTTTTTGATAAATAAATCATACCATAATTTGAAAAATAAGACAATCAATTTAAGTAGCATAAACGCATTTTTCCAAATAATTTATAAAATTTTTCAGTAAATTTTTTATTATGCGAATATGACTATATTCTAATATTTATTTATCTATATCCTTTCAAATACTCTACCGACTTAGTATTTGCCTTACCTAAAACGAAACGCACCTTGATAGCCCTTTATTTAGCACGAGTTATCACCACGTATTAACGTACGCAGATTTGCTGATATTTACGTATATTCCTACTTATAACCGCCGTTTATAGCGATATAAAAAATATACAAAAACAATTATTCTATTTTCGTTGCGTTTTTTTAATCTTTTTTGTATTATAAAAATATAAATAAAATACGGAGGCTGTAAAATGAATCTAGTATACAAAGGCAAAACAAAAGACGTTTTCGCACTTGACAATGGCAATTATTTGCTAAAATTCAAAGACGACGCAACCGGTAAAGACGGCGTTTTCGACCCGGGCGCTAACCACGTTGGTTGCACCATAGAAGGACTTGGTCAACACGCACTTGAACTAACCACTTACTTCTACACTATGCTTACTGAAAAAGGTATTCCAAACCATTTCGTAAAGAGCAATCTTGAAGAAGGCACTATGGAAGTTATCCCTGCCGAGAGATTTGGTAAAGGACTAGAAGTCATTTGCAGACTTAAAGCAGTAGGTAGTTTTTTTAGAAGATACGGCGACTTCTGTAAGGAAGGTCAAGACCTAGACTACTACGTAGAAATCACCCTAAAAGACGACGATAGAGAGGACCCACTTATCACCTCTGACGCTTTGGACATGCTTGGCATACTAAAATACGACGAGTACGAAACCTTAAAGAAAAGCACTATCGAGATAACCAAAATAGTTAAAGACGTGCTAGCAGCAAAAGGCGCTACCCTATACGATATCAAATTCGAATTCGGTATCACCAAAGAAGGCGAAGTTATCCTTATTGACGAAATCAGTGGTGGCAATATGAGAGCAGCCGTAGACGGCAAATTCTTAAAACCACTTGAATACGCTCCACTTATTCTTGGTAAATAAATAAAGTTTAATACTATTATTAAAAATCTGCAATACGACTTTTGCAGATTTTTTAATTGCCATTTTTGTTCCTGTTTATGCCTTATTAAACACGTATTTCTCTTTACACACTATATTTTGAACTTTTATTTACTACTTACAAATACGATGATCTAATACTAATAAACTCGATTTTATATTTATGACAAAATAAAAATACCAAAAAAAACTAGTCGTATAAAAGGAAAACAAAATATGTTAAGTGAACTTCAAAAAAATAAATATACCAAAAGAGCACAAAAAGAAACAAAAAAATTACTTAATAAATTAAATATTGCCAAACTAACAAACGATACTCTTTGTAATTTACAAGAAGAACTTGATCTATTAGTTGCTTCACTAGTTAACGCCCAAGAAGACGGCGAAACTATTGATGACGAATTATTAGCGATTTACGATTTACTAATTGATATTATATATGATAACGAAGAGAATTTGGACTTCTTAAACAACCTTTTCTACACTGAAAACTGATTATTTACATAGTACACGTAAACACAAAAAAACTAGGCCTTTCGCCTAGTCTTTTTTAGTTTATTTTATTTGGAGTTATGAGATTATGACTAATTTATTATTCGTTATCACCCGTTTTGTCCGTTTCATCAGGAATAAAATTGATAACTATATCGCTTTCACTATTTTCTTTACTTGCGTCTTTACTTTCAGTAGGTTCTTCCTTTTCGCTTTCGTTATTTTCTTCGGTTTCAGCGTTTTCGCTATCGCCGTTATCAGCCACTTCGTTTGACACTACCTCTTCCTCTCCTGCGTTTACGGTTTCGTTTACGCCTTTTAGGCTACGCAAGAAACCTGCTTGAATTTTGTAAAAGCCCGATGCAAATATAAAGGTAATCACGCTAATAAACGAAAGAATAGTAAGAACTAATCCACCGGCGTCTATTTCTCTGTTAGGGAAGTTTACGGACAAAGATATCATTTCGCAAAAATATACCAAATCCATAATTACTTCTAAGTATATTACTACGAATACTAGCCAATTAAAAGTGCTTTCCTTAAAACACTCTTTGCCGTTTATTCTTTTAATGCTATGCAAACTGCCGATTAAACATAGCACCATTGCCGCACACACCGTAAGCATTGCCAACAAAAATCCGCTAAACGTACTTGTGTTTACCGCAGTTACGACAGCCTCGCAAAAGCCTATTACAAGCATCATTATTGACAAAAATATAAAACTATATTCAAGTTTATAATCGTTAAATTTTCCTTTCATTTTTCTCTCCTATATTCTTTGCTTATACAACAAGCGAGTTTTACAATTTATTAGTACTTTTTTTACCTTTTCCAAAATTTTTTTCGTTTTTGATTTTTTCGTATCCTAAAATCAAATTTTGTATAGCATTTTTTTGAATTTTATTATAAACACGGCTATTTGCTAGGTTTTTTGGAAGAGTACAAATAATAATTTTTCTAAAACTAAAATAAATACGATATATAAATTTGCTATTTATATTAAGCGACTTAAATTAGAAACGAAAAATATAATGTAACTTATTAAAATAAATTATAAACTACGCTACCTATTAACGATATAAAATTCAGTACTTAAATTAGCAAAAAAGCAAGCCTATTTGCTTGCTTTCTCTTCAAAAAATTCTTCAACTTCTTTGTTAAATTCTAACGGGTTTTCCACGGCAATAAAATGATTGCCTTCCATTACCGTAAGCGTTACGTTTTTCCCTTCGCTCATCTTTTTCGAATGGGAATATTTAATCATATCGTCTTCGCCTACTATTACTAGTGTTTTTGCAGTAATACTTTGCATTTGCTCGTAGGTAAAATTCGGCTCGTTTATCATTAGTTTCCACACCGCTTTTTTGCGTTTATACTCACGCTTAAACAGGCTCATAAACGAATAATGCGCATAGGTAAGGTAAATTTTTAAGTTTACGCCAAGTTTTACTCCACTCGGATTTAGGTTTGCACCGTTTAATACTAGTCTATTTACAAGTTCGGGCTTTTTTAGCGCCACGCTAATTGCCACGTTGCCACCATCGGAAAAGCCCAAAAAATTGGCTTTTTCTACCTCAATTACGGCAAGCGTATTTATTACGTCGTCGGCAAGTTTATCAATAGTCAGCTTTTCGCCTTCGGTATAGGACGATTTTCCGTGCGCTCTACTATCTATTGCAATAACGAAATATTTATCGCTAAAATACTCTATTTGGTGGATAAAATAACTACTATCCTCGCTATTCCCGTGTAGTAAAACTAGCGGAAAATTCTCTTCACTGCCATAGGTAGATACGAATATTTTGCCGTCGTCAAGGTCTACATAACGTTCCATATTAGTCCTCTTCCTCGCTACTTTCGGCAAGATTTTTCTTTATCTCGTCCACTATTTTCAGTCCCTTCTTCTCCTCTTCTTCTTTCGGTTTTTCCAAAGGTTTTACCAAAATAGAGTGAACACGTCTACCGTCCATCGCTAGCACTTTTATATACAAGTTTTCAAAGGTAATCTCGTCGTTAATTTCTGGCATCTTGTTTAATACTTCGCTTATCCAGCCACTTACCGACACCGATAAAAACTCGTCGTCGTCCACCTCTAAATCAAAGTATTGGAACATATCTTCAATATTCATCGAGCCAAGCACTTCGTAAGTGCCGTCGTCGTGTTGGGTTATATTTTCTACTCTTTCGTCGTGTTCGTCCCAAATTTCGCCGACAAGCTCTTCCAAAATATCTTCCATAGTTACCATACCTTTCGTTCCGCCGTACTCGTCTATAACGATTGCCATGTGGCATTTTTCTAGTTGTAATTGGCGAAGTAGTACGGATATTTTAATGGTGGGTGCGGTATATATAATTTTTTGTACGATACTCTTTATATTCTTACCCTTTTTGTAAAGTAGCATATAGAAGTCTTTTTCGTGGATAAAGCCTACTACGTTATCTATGCTTTCTTCGTATACGGGCAATCTTGAATATCCGCTTTCTCTAAAAATTTGCGATATTTCTTCAAGTGGAGTATGTATATCTATTGCCACGATATCCACTCTTGGCACAAGTATTTCCATAGCCTCTAAGTCGTTAAACTCGATTGCCGAACGGATTAGTTCGCTTTCGTGCTCGTCTAATACGCCACCACTTTCACTCTCTTCAACTATCGTGATTAGTTCGTCCTCGGTGATACTTCTATTTTCACCCTTATTCTTAAATAGTTTGTTCGTGATTTTTTTAAGTCCTGAAAAAAACATCGTAAGCGGAATAAACAAGTATATAAACACCGTTAAAATAGGCGCTGAAAACATAGCGAATTTTTCAGGGAATTCCTTCGCTACCGATTTTGGCATAACCTCGCCAAAAATAAGTACCACTACGGTAATTACCACGGTGGATATAGTAGGGCCAAGTTCACCACCAAGTAGCGAGGTAAACAAAATAGTACCTATGGTTGCGCTTGCGATATTTACAATATTGTTACCTACTAAAATAGTAGAAAGTACTCTATCGTAATTTTCGGCTTGCTTGTAAACCAGCTCTGCCCTTTTGTTCTTTTTTTGCATCATATTTTTCAGTTTGATTTTACTAAGGCTAGTGTACGCCGTTTCGGTTGCTGAAAAGTATCCCGAAAAGACGATTAACACCAATAATGCGATTGTGAGACCAACTTCCATATTTTCTCCTATAACAAAATAGCCTTACTGAAAAGTAAAGCCAAATTATAACGCTTACTACCCGATACGGATAGCAAGCCAGATTTTAAGTTATTAAAAGTTTCGCCCGGGGGCGCGCTTAAATCTTCCAAAATTGCTCCTAATGTTAACTTATATATAATTTAGCATAAACGAAAGTAAAAGTCAATACATAAAAAGACAAACGCTATTCCTCCACTTGAATTTCTGCATTTTCTCTCTTTTTCAACAATTTATTTACCGTAAGCAAACAAACCGTGCTACTTACCACCATACTATATACGTCGCCTATTGCCTCGGCAGCAACTGTTCCAACAGCACCCATTGCAAACGGCAACGTACCCGTTAATACTGCTATTGCAAGTTTTCTGTTAAATGACAAGCTAGCACTAATAACAGGCGAACCAAGAGCAACCAAGGAATCTACCAATGCGTACTGAACCGACAAAAACATTATGCCCGACGTGTATATTTTTATCCATTTTGACGCAAGTGCAAGCACCGTTTCGTCTTTTGTAAACAAAACTGCAAAACCCGTTGAGGCAAATACGGATACGAACGTCATAACTAAGCAGAATAAAGCGCACGTTATCAAAACGCCGAAAATTGCCTTTTTCACTCTCTTTATATTTTTTGCACCGTAGTTGTAACTTATTATCGGCTGACAACCACTAGTAATACCTGCCATAGGCGTAGTGATTAGTTGCATAAACGCAAGTACTATCGTAATAGCCGATAGATAGGTATCGCCGTTTGCTCCACCCGTTTTTTGCATTACGCTGTTTAGTACTATAATTAGTATGCTGTCGGTAGAGATTATAAAAAACGGACCAAAGCCCATAGCAACCACTTTTTTAATTATGGAAAAATCTAATTTGTTTAGTTTTAGCCTTATCTTAGGTCTTTTGCTAAGCAAAAATCCTAGCAAAGAGAAAAAGGAAACGGCTTGCGCAATCACCGTAGCAACGGCAGCCCCCATAACGCCCATATCCAAAACTAAAATAAAAACGTAATCTAGCAAAATATTCGTAAGCGCCGATGCAATAACTATTGCCATGCTTACGCCCGAGTACCCTTGCGCCGTAACGAAACTATTTAGTCCTAGCCCGCATACTGCAAAAATCGTACCTATTAGATAATAGGTAAGATATTCGTTTGCGTAGCCAAAAGTATCGTCGCTTGCGCCAAACCAACGCAAAAAATAGTCTTTAAGTAGATATGAAATAGCCATTAAAATAAGGGAAACGACTACTAAACTAAACGCACAGTTAAATAATATTTTCTCTGCTCTTTTGTCGTTTTGTTCGCCCATTTTTATTGCCATAATAGGCGCACCGCCAAGCCCGATTAAAAATGCAAACGACATAATAAGCGTAGTAATAGGCGCAGCAACGCCAACGCTTGCAAGTGCTAAATTTTCTATTCCTTTTATTTGCGCAACGAAAAACCTATCTACAATCGTGTACAAAACGTTCACGAATTGCGCTAACATAGACGGCACTGCAAGTTTTAGAATAAGCGAGGAAATTTTATCCTCGCCCAAATTATTTTTTAACATATTATCTCAAATACCCGATTATTTGTCTTTTACTTTGTATCGTTTTTATATTTATATCGTTTTCTAATTATTTTTTCGTTTTGCAATAATTACTACTTTTTTCTTACCGTTACTTCACCGGAATTTATAATTTTTTCGCCGTTGTTTATCTCTAAACTACTGTCGTTAAGTATATTCGTAACCACGCCTTCGTGCCACTTATCCATTTCCAAGTAGCGTATCTCTTTACTAAGCACCATAGACTTTTTGCGATACTCGTCCATAACTTTGTCGTTATCTAGTTCTTCTAGAATATCCAAAATATCCGTAATTACTTTTGCTGCAAGTTCGCTTCTAGTTACGGTAGTATCCTCTAAAACGTTACCTGCAATACTTTCTAATTCGCCCGTAAATTTTACGTGGCAATTTATTCCTACGCCGATTACGACTGCGTCTATTTCGTTACTCTCAAACCCCGATACGCCTTCGCACAAAATACCCGACACCTTTTTGCCATCACAAAATATATCGTTCACCCATTTTATTTCGGTCTTTTTGCTCGTTAAGCTTTCTATCGCACGGCATACTGCCACCGCTACGTACGAGGTAATTTTTAACCCCATATTCGTATTAGGTTTTACAAGCAAACTAAGATATATGCTTTCTCCACTTGGCGAATAAAAGGTTCTACCTAGTCTACCACGACCACCCGTTTGTTCGTCGGCTAAAAATACCGATGGTTTTTCTTCCTGATATATTACTCGCTTAGCCTCGTTATTCGTGCTATCCGTACTTTTGAAAAAGTTGATTTTGATACTTTCGTATTTTTCGGGTAAATAACATCTTACCGACGTTTCGCTAAGAATATCGCCACCAACTAGACTGTATCCTTTGTTGGTTACTGCGTCTATTTCGTACCCGTCTAATTCAAGCGTTTTAATCGCCTTATTCACGCTAGTTCTAGACACGCCTATTTCCTTTGCCAAATTTTCGCCCGAGAAATATTCGCCCCTACCTTTTTCTAGCACTTTTAGTACTTTATCTTTTACGCTACTCATTTAATTTTCCATCCACGTATTTTTGTAACTCAGCAAGCAAATCTTTATCCATACTAGGCACTTTGTCAAGGCTGTACGAAAGCCCAAGTTTAGCGTACTTATCCACCCCAAGCGTGTGGTAGCCAAGTAGTTCGTATTTTTTTAGATTTTTCACCGTTTTTGCAATTTCTACGTACCTATCCATATCGCTTTTTTTATCGTTTATAGTAGGCACTACCACGGTTCTAAGCAAAACTTCTACGCCCATCTCGTTTACTAGGTCTATCATATCGGTAACGGTTTGTATACTGCCCTTGCAATACTCATTATACCCCTTTTCGTCGTAAAATTTCAAGTCTAGTATAACGAGATTTACCTGTGATAATATCTCTTTTACGTTTCTAGGAATAACGCAAGCGCTAGTATCTATTGCAACGTGCAAGCCGTTTTGCCTAAACCCTTTTACAAGTTCTAGGGTAAACTCGCTTTGCAGCAAAGGTTCTCCGCCACTTATAGTAATACCACCGTTTTTGTAATAATTTTTGTACCTACTCAGTTTTTTTACGACCTCGTCGCTAGTAGTTTTCGTGCCTTGCGTTTGCCACGTATCTGGGTTATGACAATATGCACAACGATATTTACAACCCGACAAAAATACCATACCACGAATACCACCACCGTCAAGCGTAGCAAAAGTTTCGTAGGAATGAACGTAGCCTTCCATTATAGCGCCTTGTGGTAAGTCCTTGATATAACTTCCCTTTGTTGCTCCTCGCTTAGTCTATTGAAGTTTACGGCGTATCCACTTACTCTTATAGTAAGGTTTGGATACTTCCACCTATTATTCATAGCGTCTATTAGCATATCACGGCTGATAACGTTTACGTTTAAGTGATGTGCTTTATCTGCAAAATATCCGTCAAGCAAACCAACTAACGCTTGTTTTTGCTCTTCTTCGGTTTTGCCAAGAGTGCCTTGTTCTATCGAAAAAGTATTCGAAATACCATCACGGCAATGGTCGTAATTTAGTTTTGCAACGCTAGATAGGCTTGCAACAGCACCACAACAATCTCTACCGTGCATTGGGTTTGCGCCCGGAGCAAACGGCTCGCCTTTCTTTCTTCCGTCAGGGGTAGAGCCCGTCTTTTTGCCGTATACAACGTTAGAGGTAATAGTCAAAATGCTTAGCGTGTGTTTTGCGTTTCTATAAGTAGGCACTTTGCAAAGTTTTTGATAAAAATCTTCTATTACGAATTTTGCAATATCGTCTACTCTATCGTCGTCGTTGCCGAATTTAGGGAAATCACCAACTATTTCGAAATCGGATATAATGCCCCTTTCGTCCTTTTTAGCGTACACTTTTGCGTATTTAATTGCCGACAAACTATCTACAAGCACGCTAAATCCCGATACGCCAAACGCCATTAGTCTTTCAACATTGGTATCGTGAAGGCTCATCATTAGTCTTTCGTAAGCGTATTTGTCGTGCATAAAGTGGATAATATTCATAGTATTTACGTACAAATTAGCAATCCACTCGGAGTATTTGTCGTAAGATGCAAGCACCTTATCGTAGTCAAGTAATCCCTCTTCAAAAGGCACACTTTCAGGACCTACTTGTATGTTTTGTATCTCGTCCTTTCCACCGTTAAGGGCAAGTAGCAAAGTTTTAGCAAGGTTACACCTTGCGCCGAAGTATTGCATTTGTTTGCCCGTTTTCATAGCAGATACACAGCAAGCAATAGAATAATCGTCGCCGTAAATACCCCTCATCAAGTCGTCGTTCTCGTACTGAATAGAATCGGTATCTATGCTTACTTTTGCGCAAAATTCTTTGTACTTTTGTGGTAATTTTTCGCTCCACAATATCGTTATATTAGGCTCTGAACAACTGCCAAGGTTATACAAAGTATTTAGTAATCTATAACTATTTTTCGTTACCATAGGCTTGCCGTCCAAAGTTAAACCTGCGTCAGACGTAGTTACCCAAGTAGGGTCGCCAGCAAATAGTTCGTTGTACTCAGGTATACGTAGGTGGCGAACAAGACGTAGTTTTAGCACGAAATCGTCCATAATCTCTTGCGCCTCTTTCTCGGTAAGTACGCCGTTTCTTAAATCTCTTTCAAAGTATATATCCAAGAAAGTGATTATTCTGCCTATGCTGTTTGCTGCGCCGTTTTGTTCCTTTACTGCGCCAAGATATCCAAAGTATAGCCATTGAACAGCCTCTTTTGCGTTTTTAGCAGGCTTTGAAATATCGTATCCGTACTCCTTTGCCATATCTTTTAATTGGTGCATAAAACTTAGTTGCTTGTGAAGTTCCTCTATTTGACGGATATTTTCCTCGCACATTGCCTTCTTTTGAAGTTCACGCTTGTCGTTTAGTTTTTCCTCGATTAGCCTATCCATACCGTACAAGGCAATTCTACGATAGTCGCCTATGATTCTGCCACGAGAATAAGTATCAGGTAAGCCCGTAATTAGTCCAACGTGTCTTGCCCTTTTAGTTTCGTCGGGATAAACGTTAAACACGCCGTCGTTATGAGTAGTTCTATACTTAAACTCGTCCTTAACTTTGTCCGATAGTTTGTAGCCGTACGCAATGCACGCTTGCTCGCTCATTCTAATGCCACCGAAAGGTACTACCGCTCTTTTTAACGGAGCGTCGGTTTGCAAGCCTACGATAATATCGTCCTCTTTATCTATATATCCGGGTCTAAAAGAAAGTATTGAGGAAACCGTTTCGGTATCTACGTCCAAAACACCACCTTTTTCGGCTTCTTTTTTGATTAGTTCGTTTACTTTATCCAAAACTCTTAGCGTTCTATCGGTTGGTTTTTGCAAAAAACTTTCGTCGCCGTCGTAGTAGGCAAAGTTATCTACGATAAAATCCCTAACGTCAATAGAATCTTGCCATTTTGTACCCAAAAAATCATACCACTCTTTCATTTTTCTCTCCTATAAAATAAAAAATACCGTCCTAAAGCATCTCTGCCCAGACGGTCGGCCAATCCATACTTACTCCCGTGTAGTTTGTCTACTTATCCGTCAGTCGTAAGTACACTTATAATATAGCACATATATCCCGTTAAACGCTAGCGTTTTAAGGTAAAATATTTATTTTTCAAAAAAATTTTTCAAACCGTATTCTACTAAGAATATTTATAACTATATTACGCTAAGATAATCATAGCAAAAACACCAATCTTTTCGCCTAACAATTTTCGTTTTTATTTTTCAAAACTAGGCTAACAGCATCTAAAATGCGTTAAGCAAGTAAAAAAGGACGCTAGATGCGTCCTTATTCGTTTATTTGTAAAAGTTAGTTTATTCCTTGTTTAGCGAAGGCGCAACTTCGTCTAACGGCATAAGGTCCACGTCAAAACTACCGTCGTCCTTTATGCTGATTATCGTACCGCCACGCTGAGAAGACCACTTCATAATCTTTCTGTATGCAAGATAGTCCACGCTCATACCGTAGGTAAGCCTAATGCCCTTATATTCTAGCGATACGGTATTTAGGTGGTCGTGCCCCATAAACATACCCTTGCAACTACCAAACTTTACCATCTCTTCAAAGAAATTACCCTTGAATTTTGGCACGCCGAAGTAGTCGTTAGTTTCGCCAACTTCGCCAAGATACCACTTCACTTCGCTATCTCCGCCGTTTCTGGTGTACTTTTTCCAAGCCTCCTTAAACTCGTTTACGGGGATATGGAAAAATGCAAGCGACTTTACTTTATCAGCACCGCCAAGTTTATTTATCTCGTCCTTATACCACTCTATTTGGTCGTCGTGGATATTGTCAAAGCCCGAATAAAAACTTGCTAGTCCCTTTTCGATATACATATTGCTGTCTATCATCATAAGTGCGTTGTTGATACTGCCGTCCTCGTTTTTCACCTTGATTAAGTAGTTGCCTTCGCCCGACAGTTCTTCCTTGCCCTTTTGGAACAAGCAGTACTCTGCATTTTCGTACACGCTAGACAACGTAGGCTTGCGATACAAAGCGATAGGCTCTACGTCGTGATTGCCGTACACAACCGCCCACGGAATTTGAAAACTATCAAAAAGTTTGCAAATATCTTCGGTTGCCTTTTTGTTGTTTATCGTACCGCCTATTACGGGGATAGGGAAAATCATATCGCCCGTTACCACTATTAAGTCGGGTTTTGCCTTCTCTACGATAGTGATAATAAGGTTTTTGCAATAAGCGTCTTTCTTTTTCGTAAATACGCTACCGCCGTAATGTAGGTCGGTAAGTTGCAATATCCTAAAATCTTCGCCCTTCTTTTTGTCAAAAACGTAATATCCGTCCTTGTCAAGATAAGGCTTCAATCCTTTATTTTCCACGGGTTTTGCCACTAATTTTTCCATATTATCCTCTTAGCACAACTCTTTTACAAGTTTATCGTACTCGGCTTTTTCCTCCTCGGTAAAGCCTTCTACGCCAACTTCGTTTCTCTTATCTACAAAATAACGTATTCTTTCAAGTTTTTTATCGGTAACCTTGTATCTTACGGCAGCGATAAAGCCGATAGTAAGTAGTACGGCAACCGTAACAGCCAAAAATACCCTTATTGCAATATATACGCTATCAGGTTGAGCAAAGAATTGCTCCTCTTGACCAGGCACTTTTACCGACGGCACGAAACCTGCGCCCGACAATACCCAACCAACCATACCTACGCCAAACGCAGTAGCCGCCTTTCTTGCAAAGGTCATAACGCCACTCATATTAGCAGTAGGACGATATCCTAGTTTTAGTTCGGCAACGTCCACGGTATCTGGGAAGATAAGCCACGGCATTGATTGTGCGCCTGCAAAACCTAAGCCCATAATACCCGAGAAAATAGGTATTAGATAAGGCATATTCCACCTTGGGTCGTAAATTGCAAGTAGTATTGCGCCTATTACGTACAGTGGTAATAGCGTCCTATACGCAACTTGCTTGGAGAATTTTGCCTTTAATACGTATGCAATAACGATACCAACGGCAGCAAACACCATCATAGGCATAATTACCCACATAGAGCCCATCTCTATTTTACCCAAAAAGCCAGGAGCACCTGGGAATAGCATTGCACCCGTACCGTTAATTAGTCCCGAGTGGTCGCCGATATAGTCCGTATAGTAAATTGCAAGAGCCGATACTATATCCATAGTCAAAAACGCCGTAACGTACATAACTATATGGTGCATATAAGATTTAACTTTAAGCCCTGCAAAATAGTCTTTCCACTTGAATTTTGCTTTTACCGTGCGGTCGAACGGTGCTCTTTCCTTTACCATTAAGCCCGCAACGATTAGTGGAATACCAAAGAACAAGCCAAAGCCGAACACGATTACGAAATAGAAATCAATATATTCCATTGCGCCCTTAGATACTTGTCCCCAAATAAGACTTGGGATAAGGTATAGTAGTCCGCCCGAGATAATATCGAACAAAAGTTTGTAGGTATTAGCCTTGTTTCTCTCTCTGTAATCCATCGAGATATCCGAAGCCATACTCATAAACGGCACTTGCGATACGGTACTGATAGTACAATAAATTATATACGCAAATACCATCCATACTATTTTACTTTCAGCGCCAAACCCTTGAATAGGCGCAAATAGAAAGGCAAGACCAAACGGAATAAGAATACCGCCGATAATCATATACGGTCTTCTTCTACCTAGTTTACTCCACCTAGTATTGTCGCTAATTAGACCCATACCCGTGTCGGAGATTGCGTCCCACAACTTAGATACGGTGATAATCGTTGATGCAATAGCCGCCTCTATACCGATAATATTCGTAAAAAACGCTAGTAGTATTACCGATAAAAACGCTGCTTGTCCACCGCCAAATATGTCAGCAGCGCCGTAGATAATCGCCTCTTTTGTAGAAACCCTATCTTCTGGCTTTGCCACGTACTTTGGTTTTTTCTCTTTTTTACTCATAATCTCTATTCCTTGTAGTAAAAGTATTTTGACTATTATATTATATTAAAAAAATACTACTTTGTAAATAACATAACCCATTTTGGCAAAAATATTACTAGAATTTTACATAAATCTTTCTAGAAAATAAAAAACGCAACCGAAGTTGCGTCTTTTTCGTATTTATTTTAGGCTATGCTTTTTTAGCCTTAGATACCTTTAATATTTGCCTTATAAACATCATTAGCATATATACCAAAATGCCTGCAAACAAGATTATCCAACTTTGTGCCCAAATAGGTTTTCCAACTGCTATATCCATTACGATAGAGGTAGTTAGGTATACCGACAAGGTGATAAAGGTTGATAGCATAAATGCGTCGAAAGCCGAGTAAATTCTCTTTTTTGCTCTCATTCTGTACCTTAGGTCGAAGATATCCACAACCACAAGCCCTATTATAAAGGTTACCCAAGTGATTGCCCACACCGACGTTACTTCGTTATCTACCACGTAGTTAAATTGACCGCTGTAATGTAATGCAAGCGACACTACTATATACACTACCGTTACCAAAAACATACCCGACAGCCATATCGTAAACCTGTTTATTGCGTAGGTACTGTGCGCCCTTGCCTTTAAGATTGCCACTAAAATACCTGCAACTATCGGCAAGCCAACTGCTGCAATTATCACGTAGGATGCGTTTGCCCAGCCAACCGTGGATATACCTAGCGAGAAGAATACGACTAGCGTTAGGGCAAGGTAGGTTAATGCGCCCCATACCACCATTTTTACCACTTCTTTGGTCATTTTCTCGTTAGACTTTTTGCCTTTCACTTGTTCAAGTTGCTTAACGACGTCCTTATCGTAGTACTGCTCTATGCTGTCGCAACAGGTTTTGAACGCCTCTTTTTCGCTCATTCCGTTAGAAACAAGGTCGTTGTACTTGTCCATAATAGTGCCTAGCACCTCGTCCTTGTAGTCCTTCATTTCCTCTGTTCTTGGGCAAAACAAAAATACTTTTGCTACTTTTTTGCTAATTTCGTCAAATACGTTAAATTCCTTTTTCATATACACCTCTTATCCAGAAATCAGGTTTGTCAATATTCTCGACAACAGTTCCCATTCCTCTTGCTTTTCCTTGTAATACTTTCTGCCTTTTGCAGTTATTCTGTAATATCTACGCCTAGCGCCACCAAATCCGTCGCCCCAATAGGTCTCAATCAGCCCTTCCTCTTCCATACGCCTAAACGCCGTATAGATAGTTGCGTCCTTTATTTGATAGTTGCCTTCGCTTTTTTCGTTTATCTGTTTAGTTATTTCGTACCCGTAACTATCCCCTTGCATTAGGATATTCAGTATCATAGTTTCGGTATGCCCTCTAAACATATCACTTGATATAGCCATTTCACACTCTCTAACTTAGTTTTGTATCTAATCTGTTTATATACATAATAACATAGTGTATACCCCGTGTCAATTATTTTTACAAAAAATTTGTAAAACACAAATAAACTTTACTACCAACTAAAAGCCCCATTTGTACAAAGAATTGTATAGTACGTATCAAATACGGCTTCCCGATTAAAGAGTTTTATATTACGTTCAAAATAAGGCTCCCTTGTGTAAAGGGAGCTGTCAGCCAAGCTGACTGAGGGATTGTCTTACAATATGTATAAAAAGATACTCCCATAAGCAAAAGGTTTTGATACGTACCTAACAAGGCTCCGCTTAAAGAGTTTTATAATACGTTCAAAAAGGTCTACACGTGTAAGGTGTTTTTTAATACGTATCAAATATTATTCGCATAGTCAAAAAGTTTGATAGTAATAACAAGGCTCCCATGAGAAAGAGATTTGTAATATTACCCAATAAGGCTCCCTTGTGTAAAGGGAGCTGTCAGCTAGGCTGACTGAGGGATTGTT
>ENA-ORTY01001046-ORTY01001046.1-human-gut-metagenome-genome-assembly--contig:-NODE-1046-length-33249-cov-2.980810_pt1 | contig 33249 bp, 20 predicted proteins | sample MGYA00241917_ERZ509198 | MGnify/ENA primary metagenome ERZ509198 (study PRJEB26280, sample SAMEA2338857) | human gut metagenome | biome: human gut; feature: human-associated habitat; material: faeces...
AGTCGTGGAAGCGAGTCGAGCAATCCGCTGCTGTTCACCTCCCCTGTCTCTCCGCTGAGATGGATCTCACAGGAAAGTCCCCTGTTTTTCAGATAAACAAGAAGCGCCGGATCTGCAATGATATAGCTTCGAAATCCAATTCCCATGCACTTTTCTATGATATCTCCGATCTCCGGATACTGTTCCGGAAGATAATACAGGGAATTGAAGGTGAGATGCACCGGCTTTTTATATTTTTTCACCATCCGGGAAAGAATTTCCAGCTCACTGTATGCTCCAAGCTGAACATTACAGCAGAGAACCTCCCTGCGATTTAACGGCATTACTGTGCCGTATTTTTCCGCCCAGGAAAAGGGTACATAGCCACAGAAAAATTCATCTGCTCCTGCCTGCACAAAACGTTCATATTCATCTATGGAGCCTAACCCGGCTGTTATTTTCATACCGTTATCCATGTCCTGTTCCTTTTTCTGCAATGTATTCTTGTCAAACGGATATTCGCGATCCACCTTCGAAGCCTGCTCATCACCTGTCATATATTAACAACAATGCGATCCGGCTTTGTGCCTTTTATATTTTTCCACATTTCCGTTGACTCCGGAAGTGTTTTATCCACACCAAACAGGGAGTTATACCGCCCTGCCATGTGTAAATGTTCCGGATAAAGCAGTGCGTATTTTTCACAGAATTTCGGACAGTGCTCCGCAAGCTGCTGTGTACCGCGATCTCCGGTGGTGCACAAAGCATACAATGGACAGTACTGCGAAGTGTTTGTCTGATAAAAAGGCAAATGCAGACTGTTTTTTCCCGGCGGAAGCTCCTGTGGATATCCGCAGGACTCCCATTCGTATCTGTGGATATGAAATTCTTCAGCCAGAAAATCCCGATAAAACCCCGCATTCAGGCTGTTTTGCTGAAATAATAAGGTATCACCGGATTTATATTTCATTCGCGGATCCTTTTTTCGTTTATTAAGCAATGTGCCCAGAACAGGATGCAGGCGGGATGTTTTTCCACAGAGCATTTCCACCATGGCCCAGTCATTGACTACGATTTCCACATTCACCCCATGAATACAGCACCAGTTATCCACCTTTTCCAGAAGCTTTCCCACAGACAAAAGCATAAATTCCCGGATATAAGAAAATACCAGTGTGATCTCCGAGCCCTCCGAATACGTTTTATCCATGACAGAAAAAAGCTGCTCTTCTGTCGGAAACAGATTATGGCAGAACTGATTTCCAATATAAAGGTGATCCGGTACTCTATGTTCCAGAATAATGCTGCCGCAGATACCGATACATTTTCCGGCATACTTTTTGGAAAATTCTGTCAGGGAACTATTCAAATATTCCTGATACAATTCCGGGCGATCTATCTCCAGCGCCAGTTCCGCAACACCTGATTCAGGCGGTACCTGGCACTTATACCCAGGCTCAAAGCCAGTTCCGTACTGAGAACAATTATCAGTTAAATCTATACGTTTCCCATTATAAGCGGACTCCAATCCATCTGGCGTAAGCTCTCTCCGCCATATTCCCACCTGCTCTTCCAGACTGCCACGCTTGACCTCATCCAGTTCCCCCGGATACCCTGTCAGGCTTTTCGCCAACGCGCTGTCGTCCTCTTCCAGCTTCAGATGAATGTAGTGATTATACTGATAAAGAAGCCTCTGAACCGCCTCTGCATACGCTTTCTGCTTCACCGTCACCTTATATTTCACATAAAATCCGGAGAGTTCTGCGTCCACCATATCAAACCTTTGTATATCGTATTCTGGAATTTCCAATTCACGATAACACCCATTCTTTATGTCATAAAAGCACACCTTCAAAGCTTCTGAATCAGAGATATTTTCTTCTATTGTCCGAAAACAAAATCCACTCTCATCAATCTCTGTAATCCGAACCTCCCGCCCCTCCACAAACCCGGCAAGAAGCCCGAAAGGAATCATTGAAACCATTGCAATCACACCCTGTTCCGTCTACGAATACTGCAAGTATATCTCAGAACATATAAAAAAACAATCTTTCCAGTTTATAAACTTTTTCTCCTTTTTTCTTCACAAAAAAAGATAAAATTAACTTAACGGCTATGAAAACATAATCATTGATTTTTCAAACACGCTCTAGTTCTATCTGGTATGCTTCATATTCGCTCACCGCAGCAGGAAGCAGTATTCCAGCCTCCATAAGTGCAGCTCCCGGATATACTTTTCCGGTAGTTTTTTCCCGATAAAAAGCATCCTCTTCCATTCCTTTTAAGGTAACGTATGCTGCCGGCGGATTGGCTTCTGCTGTAAGTCTTATCACACTTACCAGTGCCTTGGATCTGTCATCTGATACCACCATCCAGGCCGCAAAATTATCCTGGAAAGGATTGGAAAGACGGTAATAATCTCCTTCACGGATCAATTCCTGATACTCCCTGTATTGGGCAAGCTGGGCACGGATTTCTGCTTTTTCCTTTGCATTTAAAAGTGCGGGATTCAGTTCATAGCCAAAGGTTCCAGACATAGCTGCAACGCCTCTTGTATGCATACTGGTCACTCTTCCGGTCTGATGGTTTGGCACTGCTGACACATGTGAACCCATTGCTGCTACCGGATAAAAGAAGGAGGTTCCATATTGAATCCGTGTACGATTAATAGCATCTGTGTTGTCACTGCACCAGATCTGAGGCGTATAATACAACATTCCGGCATCAAATCTTCCGCCGCCTCCGCTGCAGCCTTCAATAAGAATATCCGGATAACGGTTCGTAAGTTTTTCCAGGAAATCGTACACCCCAAGAACATAATCATAGGTCACGTTTGGTGCATAAATATCTGCCAGGCTGCGGTTCATATCCCATTTAATGTACTCCACATTCCCCTGATCCAGAACTGCGCAAATGCGTTTAAATATCTCATCACGTACTTCTTTTCTGGAAAAATCAAGAACCAGCTGGTTTCTGGAACGGACAGGCTTGCGGCCTGGAATTGTGATTGCCCATTCCGGATGTTCCCTGTAAAGATCACTGTCCTCACTGACCATTTCAGGCTCAATCCAGATACCGAATTTCACGCCTTCCGCGTTTACTCTTTCGATTAATTTTGTCAGAGTTCCGCCTAATTTTTCCTCGTTCACATACCAGTCGCCGAGAGAAGAATTGTCGTCATTTCGCTTTCCGAACCATCCATCATCCATAACCACCATATCGATTCCAAGCGCTTTTGCCTCCTTTGCAAGCTCTACGATGGTGTCTCCGGTGAAATCAAAATATGCGGCTTCCCAGCTGTTGATCAGGACAGGACGATTTGCATGGACGTATTTTCCCTGGCAGATATGATTCATAATGCAGTGATGGTACTGCTGGGAAAGCCTGGAAAGACCTTTGTTTGTGTAGGATAAAATAACCTCTGGCGCGATAAATTCAGCTCCGGCTTCCAGGGGATATGCAAACAGTTCATCAGTCAGACCCATCTGGATTCTGGTCTGATCATACTGGTCCTTTTCTGCTTCTACAAGGAAGTTTCCACTGTATACAAACAGCATTCCGTAGCAGCTTCCGCTGTCTTCATTTGTGTTTTTTCCTGCAAGGATTACCCCTGGATTATACTGGTGGCTGGAGGTTCCACGGCGGCTGCCAATTCGAGTGCTTTCATGGGAAACCGGCATTCTTTCCATGTTTCTTTCCATAGCATGTCTGCCATAAAATTTGATCAGATCATAGTCTCCGTGAAGGAAATCCAGGCATGCAGACTGGGCTTTTTTTACTGTTACAGGGGCTTTTCCAGCATTCTTAATTATCACACTTCTGGTGATAATATCTTCTTTTTCCAGTACTCCGTAGAGCAGATGAAGCTCTACTTTTGTAACAGGATCTTCCAGTATAATCTTCAAAGTTTCCGCTTCATTTTCTTCTGCACGGACGAATGGAAGACCTTTCAGAGTGTATTTTCCAGCCGCAATTTCATGTGTTATGTAAACCGGGTTGCAGCACTGGGAACCATCTGCATTCTCTATATTTAACGCATAATTTCGGAAATCTCCTGTGCCAAGTGATGGATATTCCTGTGGCAATGCATCCAGAGAATAGGTTCTGTCGCTGCCTGCTGAATTCGGATTTCCAGAAAAGCCACGGTCTCCATAATTCAGAAGATAGTCCATTTCTCCTGCAGTTCTGGCACCATAATACAGGTGCAAAAGGCACCCTTGAGCATCCGCCTGCATCTGATAGGTAGTGTGGGCAGTGGTGAGGGTAAAGATCCGGGTTGTTTCGTTGAAGGTGATTGCCATGAGTGGGGCCTCCTTTTTTTATGATGTATTAAGTATAGCATACCAAAATCAACACTTAAATAGCTTAATTTTTCTTATTTTATGCCTTTATGATGGTTTTTTATGGTATAATGAAATATATTATCGCATTATGATATATTGTCAGCAAATGTAACAGGAGGATTCCGGATATGGATAACAACTTTCACATTTTTCCGAGCGAAACTTTCATTGATCTATGCCTTTACCAATATGGACATGAGAAGTGTACTCCCGGACATTTATTTGGTCCGGCAACGCGGAATCACTATCTTTTTCACTATGTTCTTTCCGGAACAGGCACCCTGATGGCCACGAATTCCAAGGGGCAGAATGTAAATTATCAGGTTCGGAGCGGACAGGGATTTATGATTTTTCCAGGACAGATCACCACTTATGTGGCAGATATTCAGGTACCATGGGAATACGTCTGGGTGGAGTTTGACGGGCTGCGTACCACAGAAATCCTCAACGTTTGTGGCTTTTCCAAGGATGCGCCAGTCTATATGGCCCACTCCAGGGAGGCACGAAAAAAGATGGTGGATGAACTGATTTACATTTCTCAGAATTCAGAGCAATCTCCTTTTCATCTGATGGGACATTTCTATCTTTTTGCGGACCTGCTTGCGCAATCTGTTGCCAGACCGCAGCCTGCCGCCACCAGTAAAATGAGTGATTATTATATAAAAGAGGCGATAAATTTTATCGAACAGAACTTCCAGAATGATATTTCTATTGAGGATGTGGCAGCTGTATGCGGTATTAACAGAAGCTATCTGGGACGAATTTTCCGCACCAGCACAGGACACTCTCCACAGGAATTTCTCATTCATTACCGAATGACAAAAGCGGCGGAATTGCTGAAGCTGACCACATTATCTATAGGAGATATCGGCTCTGCCGTAGGCTACGAAAACGCCCTCCACTTCTCCCGGGCTTTTAAAAATGTGTATGGGGTTTCACCGCGGGCGTGGCGGGAGCAGCATAGATGAAATTTTGATTATACAAAAAGGACTTTCCGATTTCTCAGAAAGTCCTGTATCTGCTTGCGGTTATTGAATTTTAGAAGTTAAATCCTACGGATTTCAGTGTTCCGTCTGCGGACTGTGCGGTTACGTCCTGGGCAACTACGCCAGCTTCTGTCTCCTGGATGTAGAGGGCGCTCTGGGTTTCGTTTTCCTCTGATGCAACATTTTTGAATTCCATATTAATTACAACAGCTTCATCTGGAACTTCGATCTCAACGCCATCTGCGATAAAGGTTACGTCGTAGAAAGTATACTCGTCGTCTTCTGTTGTTCCAAGGTCTCTGATGGAAGCCTGTTTTGCTTCTTCATATTTCTCACTGCCAGCTTCAAGCTTTACAGCGTTCATTTCAGCGTTTTCTGGAAGAGCTGTCTCATCAAACACTTTTGCAGTGATAATGACTTCTTCGTTCTCGAAACGGAAATCGGAATCTACGGTAGTTTCTACTGCATCTCCAACCTCGCCGGTTCCATCGGTAAACTCAGCTGGATCAGATTCTGCAGAGCTATCTGTGAATCCATCAACAAAAGCGGCTTCTTCAGCAGATTCCCCGGTCTGGAACTCATCCTGAGATTCTTCTGCCTGAACTTCCTCGGTCTGTGCAACCTCCGGCTGAACCTCTGTCTGAGTCTGCTCTGGCTGAACCTCCTCAGTCTGTGCAGCTTCCGGCTGAACTTCTTCCACATATACAGCTTCATCACCTGTAGTAAAAGCATCCATCTCTGCAAGTGCCTCCGCATCTGTAAATCCTTCTGCGGAAACTACTGTATATCCTGTCACCAGCATTGTCGCTGAAATCATAACTGCCATTGCTTTTTTTAATGTATTCTTTCTCATAATGGAAACCTCCTGAAATCTATAAAGTCATTCCCAAATGTAATATCCTTTAATTTGACTTCATTATACCAGTAGGGCTGTTTCGTCAACTCTTTCTTCGGGATGTTTTTCCACTTTTCAGGAAAGTTTTTTTACTTTTTTGCAAAACCAGAACCACAGGGCTGTTCTGTAGTTTTCCTTAATTGAGCAGAAAACTAAAGTGAATCTGCAAAAAGGCGATCCGCTTTGTGTGCGGACCGCCTTCATTTGTACTTGCTTTGTTATGGTTCCAATCTGATCAGAAACTTTGTTTTGCTTTACTGTCTTTTGTTTCTTCTGCGGCGTCTTTCAGTCTCGGCTGCAAGCATTGCAGCTGCAAGAAGAAGCATCAGATAAGTTCCGATCGGGGTATCATCTCCGGTCTTCGGTGATTTGCCACCGCCGTAGCCGCCGGAATGATTTTCGGAGCCACCGCTATTTCCACCATCGGAAGAAGGAGTAGGTGTTGGTGTTTCTGTTACTGTGCTTTCTTCCTGGTTGGTGATGACAACTTCTGCTGTCATATTCGTTTCATCAAATATAACAGAATCTGCACTTACGGTAACTTTATATCCAAAGCCTTCGGAGCCTGCAATTGGTTTTCCGTTGGAATCAGTTTCCGTTACATACAGGGTTACCTTTGCTCCTGACTGGGCAAGACCAACATTGATGATCTCACTTACTTCATAGCCACCGTCCATATCAAGCTTGATAATGTTCTGCTCAACCTGCTGGGAAAGCTGTGTATGAGCTGCATCATCAAAGATACCTGCATAGAATACCTCGTTGCTGTTTCTGGTGCCTCCATCTGCACCAAGAACCTTCTTGGTAATTGTCAGCTGACCCTGTTTGTAGAATCCATCTGGCGGGAAGCTGCTGAACACGTTTTCAAAGGAAACGGTTGTTGTTCCATTGGCTTCGGTTACTGTTGTGGAGTTACCATTGCCAAATACAGCTTCATAGACGGTTCCATCTGCAAGAGCGCCGATCGTCTGAGAAGTTCCATCCTGTGTACACTCTGCAATGTAGTATGTCTTGCCTGCCTTAATATTCTCTGAGAATACTACGGTGGAAGCATCTGCATTCTTGAACACAAGAGCTTTCACATCAGAAACTCTCTGAGTGCAGTCTTTATCAGAATACAGGGCTACATAGAAGGTCTGATCTCTTGCTGCCAGATTTTCACCAATATAGGTAAGTTTCTTGGTCACTGCAATAGATGCTGCGGTTGCCAGTTTATCCTGTACAAGTAAAACACCATCCTTGGAAACAGCTGTTGTTTTTTCTGCATCTACTGTTCCGTCTTCTTTCAGAACAAAAGTAGTGTCGCTTGTAAGTAAATATCCGTCTGGCGCTACAGTCTCACGAAGAGTGTAAATCTTACCGGTTTTCAGTTTCTCGGTAACATGAGCTTCCTTGGTGGAATCCCACTCGTCTACTACGTTTCCATCCTGGTCAATGATCTGGATGTGAGCACCTTCCAGCTCTTTCCCATCGGAAATATCTACTTTGCTTACTTTTACAGAAGTTCTGCTGTCTTCTACCAGAAGGGTTCCATTATCTGATATGGTTGTTGTGGTAATATCTTTGTTAACGGTTCCATCCTCTTTCAGGGTAAAGGTGGTATCGCTGGTCAAAGTATATCCCTCTGGTGCTACAGTCTCGCGAAGGGTATAGGTTTCGCCAGGCTTCAGGCCAGTTACTTCGTGAGCTTCCCATGTGGAATCCCACTCTTCTACTACATTTCCATCCTTGTCGATCACCTGGATATGAGCACCTGCCAGTTCTTTCTGGTCGGTGATGTCTACCTTGCTGATCTTCACGGAGGTAATGGTGTTGGTAATGATAAAGCCTTCTTCTGCATTTCCGGTTACTGTGGAAATGTAACCAACTGCTTTTCCAGTCTCTTCTACGGTATAGGCAATGTCCTTACCGGCTTTCTTCTGGTCAAGGTCAGACCATGTGTAGGTCCAGTTGTTCTCTGCATTCAGGGTAATTTCCTCGCCGCTGTTTTCTCCATCGGCTTTCAGCTGAACCTTGATTTCCTTCGGTCTGTGACCACCGCGGTCATCGTTATCAGCCCATGCCTTGGTAACTGTGACGCTGGTCTTTCCTGGCGCATAGCTGTTGGTGATATCGTAGCCGGTGATCTCAGTTGTGTAATCTGCAACTGCATCCTCGGTTACCGTGTATAGAATTTCTTTTCCAGCCTCATATTTCGGCAGTTTTTCGAAGCTGTAGGTCCAGTTTCCATTTTCGTCTGCGGTTACGGTCTGGCTGTCCTTCTCCTCGCCGTTTGCAAGAAGTCCTACAGTGATGCTCTCCGGACGTTTGCCATCCTGATTGTCGGCATCGTTCCAGGTCTTGGAGCCCTTCACCTCAGTTGTCTCGGTTGTGTAAGTGTTGGTGATGTTAAATCCGTCTACACTTGTTTCATAACCTTCCACGGCTTCCTCGGTTACGGTGTAGGTAATTTCCTTGCCATTTGCATATTTCGGCAGGTCTTTAAAGGTGTAGGTCCAGTTTCCTGCTTCGTCTGCTTTTACAGTCTGGCTTGCTACGATCTCTCCGTTTGCAAGAAGGTTGACGATAATGCTCTCTGGACGCTTGCCATCCTGATTGTCTGCGTCATCCCAGGTCTTGGTTACGGTGATGGAAGTTGTTTCTGGAGCGTAGGTGTTAGTCAGAGTAGTTACAGTTCCGTTCTTGCTGTTGTCGGTAAGTTCGTAACCTTCTGGGAGAGTTTCCTCTGTCCAGGTGTACTCGATTGCTTTTCCGTCTGCTTTTTCCGGAAGGTCAGATATAGTCTGTTTCCAATTGTTCTCGACGCTCAGGGTAACGGTCTTTCTGGTTTCTTTACCGTCTGCAAGAAGACTTACGGTAATGCTCTCCGGACGTTTTCCATCCTGATTTTCAGCGTCGTTCCAGATCTTGGTTACTGTTGCACTGGTCTTTCCTGGAGTGTAGCTGTTGGTGATGTTGCTGCCATCGTAGGTTGTAGTGTAATCAGTTACTTCCTCCTCAGCTACGGTGTAGGTGATTTCCTGGCCGTTTGCATATTTCGGCAGATCTTTGAAGGTGTAAGTCCAGTTTCCTGCTTCGTCTGCAGTTACGGCCTGGCGAGTTTTCTCTGTGCCATTTGCAAGAAGGATTACAGTGATGCTTTCCGGACGCTTGCCATCCTGGTTGTTTGCATCGTTCCAGGTCTTGGTTCCGGTAATCTCGGTGGTCTCTGGCTGATGAGTGTTAATGAAATTATAGCCATCACTCTCGGTTGTGTAGCCATCGACTGCATCCTCAGTTACGGTGTAAGTGATTTCCTGTCCGTTTGCATATTTCGGAAGGTCTGTGAAGCTGTAGCTCCAGTTTCCGTCTGCATCAGCACTTACACTCTGGCTCTTAAGCTTAGTTCCGTCTGCAAAAAGGTTTACGGTAATGCTCTCTGGACGTTTTCCATCCTGATTATCTGCATCTTTCCAGGTCTTGGTTCCGGTGATGGAAGTAAGCTCTGGAGTATGAGTGTTGGTCAGAGTGGTTACCGTTTCGTTCTTGGAAGTTCCTGTCAAGCTGTAGCCTTCTGGAACATTAACCTCGGTCCAGGTGTAGGTGATATACTCTCCATCTGCTTTTTCCGGAAGACCAGTTATCGTCTGTGTCCAGTTGTTCGCAGCAGTAAGAGTAACAGTTTTGTTAGTTGGCGTTCCATTTGCAAGGAGAGCTACGGTAATGCTCTCTGGACGAATGCCATCCTGGTTGTCAGCATCATCCCAGATCTTGGTTACAGACGCGCTGGTCTCACCTGGGGTGTAGCTGTTGGTGATGTTGTAATTATCATCAATAGTTGTTGTATAACCAGGTACGGTAAGCTCGCTTACCGTGTAGGTAATTTCCTGACCATTTGCATATTTCGGCAGATCGGTGAAGCTGTAGGTCCAGTTATCGTCAGCTGTTACGGTCTTGGTGTCTGTAATTATGCCATTTGCAAGAAGGTTGACAGTGATGCTCTTTGGACGTTTGCCATCCTGGTTGTTGGAATCGTTCCAGGTTTTGGTTCCGGTGATGTCGAGGGTTTCTGGTTTATGAGTGTTGGTGATGTTGTAGCCGCTTACGCTTGTTTCATAACCAGCTACCGCACTCTCAGTTACTGTATAAGTGATTTTTCCTTTTGCATCATACTGCGGCAGGTTCTTGAAGACATAGTTCCAGTTTCCAGCCTCATCAGGAGTTACCACCTGACTTGCAGCTTCTGTTCCATTTGCAAAAAGTTTTACAGTGATACTTGCTGGTCTGATTCCGTCCTGGTTGTCTGCATCATTCCAGGTCTTAGAGCCGCTGATATCAATTACTCCTTTATAAATGTTTTCAAAAGCAATTGCATCAACAGTATCATCACCTTTCTTGATCGTCTTGCTTACCTTCAGTTTTCCGTTTCCTGCATCTGCTACAGTTACTTCAACAGTATACTCAGTAGTATCATAAGTAACTTCGGTATTCTCTCTCTGAACTTCTGATACTGTGTAAACATGAGTTCCAACATCTTTAAGAGTATAATTGAGCGGACTGAATGTTACATTTCCATCTGCATCGTTGGCAACGGTCTGAATAGTCTCTCCGTTCTTGTCCTTCAGCACGAAGTTAAAGGCATCAGCTTCAAGAGCTTTGTTCTTCAGAGTCTTACTTGCCTCCAATGTCAGAGATCCCTTTGCGTCGTAGGTATTGTCGAATATAAGCTCCTGACTATCCTCAGCAAAAGCTGCACTCATTATTCCAGTTGCCTGGTCATAGCTTACAATTACTTTCACAGTAAAGATACTGTTATCGTAAGTTACACCATTTACAGTATAGTTATTCTCAGCGGTTGCTCCCTCCGGGATCACCTCGTTTACGGTGTACTCATAGGTCTTCTCGGATTCATAGCTTCCGTCCGCTTTTTCCAGGTCGGACAGTTTATAATTCAGCTTATTATTAAAGCTGATGCTTCCGTCTGACTTGTTGCTTCCGGTTGCTACTACCTTTCCGGCCTTGTCTTTTACTTCAAATGTAAACTCGCCATCCTTCAGGGTTCTTCCTTCCAGGCTCTTGGTTCCTTCCAGGTCAATTCCAGTCTCGGTGTCATAGCTGTTTGCAAATGCAAGTTTCTGGTCCTTGTCTGCCAACTCCGCTTTCATCGTTCCGCTTGCCTGGTCATAGCTTACTTTTACCTTTACAGTATACTCTTTGTCATCATAAGTGATTCCGTCTCCGGCGTTTCCCTTTACCTCACTTACCTTATAACTGTAAGTCTTCTCAGATGCATAGCTTCCGTCCCCTTTCTTCAGGTCGGACAGTTTGTATCCGATCCTGCTGAATGCGATCTTTCCGGCTGCATCGTTCGTTCCGGTTGCCACTACGGTTCCGACTTCGTCTTTTACCTCGAATTTGAACTCTCCTGCCTTTAGATTTCTTCCGCTCAGGCTCTTGGTTCCTTCCAAGGTTATTTCCGTTTCCTTGTTTTCTTCACTATTTGTAAATTCAGCACCTATAGTACTAGTTATACCATCCTCCCTACTATAAGTTACTGTAGGTGTACTAAAGTCAGCTGGCACAGCTACAGTCACAGTCCATCTATGATTATCATATGTAATTCCTGCTGCCTGCTCTGAAGAATCTTCAACAACCTCATATCTATAAGTTCCTGCTGTCGTATATTTGATTTCTCCAAAATTCTTCACACCATCATTTTGAGCAACACTAATTGTTTTCTTTCCATTTACAGCACCTTCTGGCATTGGTGCATTGTTAATTGGAGTTAATACAAAGTTAAACTTCTTATCTGCTGCACCATTAGTAAATGTTTTCTTAACCTTAATGTTTGCAGATGTTTCATCTTCTTTTTTAATATTATTAAAGGTCGCAACTGTCGCTGTATCTCCAGTCTTAGTCCCTTTATGATAAGTAACTTTTGCATTCTTGCTAATAATTACTCCATTTGAAGGAGTTGCATTTACCACAACTTCTGCATAGTAAACAGTTGTATCAATAGTATAACCCGCAACAGTTCCCTCTTCTGTTATCTTATACCAATAAGTTCCAGCCTCTGTAATATTTCCAAATGTATCAAATGAAACGAGTCCACCATCTCCATTGGATTTTGTATCAACAAGCGTTTCATTTCCCTTGTCATCAATCTTATACAACTTAAATGTAAATTTTCCTGCTTCGTTACCGGATGGGGCTTTGCCATTTACAGTCTTCTTAGCTTTTATTGCATAAGAAGTCACAACAGGAATATCTCTTGAAAGACAATGCCATTCTGTACCGCCACTTGTTACAGAATCTGCAACAATCCAACCTGCACCTACAGCTTTATTTTCAAAAGAACCATTTGGTACTAATACTACACCATGTATTGTTTCAGAAATAACAGAACTTGCATTGTTTAAATTGAAGATAATATTTTCGCAAGCCTTTTCACCAATTCCACCATTTGCGTATCCACCAATATTACAATTCTTCCCATCGATATTAAGTTGATAAGTTTTCAATGTGGCTGTTTCGTCTGGTATGTTTAATACAATATTTTGATCTCCAGTAATTTTAAGATTTAAATTAGAATTTGCATATTCTCCTATCTCAAAATCAATATAATAAGTTCCAGCTGGAGAGGTTGTTAAATCAATCACACCATTTTCATCAGCAACAGATGAATATTTTAAACCTTTTGTATGAGCATCAGAAGCTAGTTTATTACTAGTCATTCTTGACTCATCAACCATACTTCTAACAATATTCTGAATTTCCTCTTGGCTATATGTTTCTGTATCAATTACTAAACCTTTACTCCATATATCATTTCCAAATCTGTTAGCAGCGTCTGGTGTTGTATAAAGGATTAAATCACCCTGACCACCTTCAGAGTTCTTAAAAATATACCAACCATAATCAACATATGCACCAATTAAAGTAGTTCCATTACCGCCATAATTTTTACTACTCTTCATATTTCCAGAACCATGCAAAGTACCTACTGCAAGGTTTGCTTCCAGATCTCCATTACAAGTAAAATCATTAGCCACAATACCAAAATGTAATGAATTTCCTAAAACGGATTTATAATCAACTGTAGGTCCTGGCTGAAATACCACTTTTTCGATATTTACGTTGAAATTATTATTATCTGTTGTTACTGCTATTTTATAATTTACATTACCTTGTTTAAATTTTGAATCATTGGTCAAATTACTATTTAAATTATAAGTATCCCTTATAAAATACAGTTTTAAATCATCTGCATTTTCATCTTTATCAACTTTTAACTCTACGTCTGTTGTGTTGCTATCGATTTGTTCAATAGTAGAAACCGCCTCAACTCCAGAAGAAGTGGTCTTTCCAAGCATCACATACTTATACTGATTTGTAAATGCTGCAAAGTCAAGATCTGCATCAGCTACTATCTGAACATTGCGAGAAATAAATTCTACCTTATTTATATTTACAGTCAAACCACTTGCAGTTTCACTTACAGAAATTTTAAATTTATTTTCACCCTGTTGAAAAGTATCGCCAGTAGTTTTATAGGCTCCCCACTGCCAGCTCTCTTTTCCTTGCACAAAATAAATTTTCTTCTCTGTACCTTCTGCAACATCATTCAGTACAACATTTTCTGTTGTACTTATTTTTTCAATTGATGATGTTGCCCCAATCCCTGGCCACTTGTCGGGAGTCTCCGTTCCAAGCATTATATATTTGTAATCATTCAAAAATTGTTCCACGTCAAGTTCTTCTGCAACATTGATTTGAACATTGCACTGACTGCTGCTTTCCGCGGCCGCACTCTTCTGCTTCACCCTTCCCACCGTCGCCGCAAACGTCGTCACAGATGAATCAGCCATGATCATCACGAGAGCGAGAAACAGTGCCAGAAATCTTCTTAAATACCCATTCTTTTTCATAATGTCTCATTCCTTTCTTTGGATATGTAGATTTATTTTAACCGAATCGGGAATTATTTTCGGTTGCATGATAGATAGTATATGATTTTTAAATATATTCTATCACTTTGCCTCTTTCTCCAACTCTTTCATTTTCCGAAAGAGTTGCAAAAACGAGCGATTTCCTATGGCATTTTTAGCATTTTTCAAGTCTTTTCCATAAATCAGGAGCAAATGAGTTCATACTCATCACAAATCACATCGTAGACCATAATTTATCCCTCCATTTCACACATCTCTCCAATGGATGCCACATAGAAATCAACCTGAGTGAATTTCTTATCGCCAGAGAGCTTATTGAATTTTTTTGCAATTCGTTTGGAAACGATGGGGCAGTTCTCCTGGCTGATTTCGATCAGCATGACAATATACTGCCGGACATTGTATCTGGTGTAAAAATCACCTTTTCGTATGGATGACTGGATGGCCTGTCTGAGAAGTTCGGACTTTTCACGTTCCTTCTCCTCCGAAACATGATCCGCCTTATAGTCCAGTGTGCAAAGCATAACAAACACGGATAAACCAGAGCGCTCCACCATACGGCTGAATACATGATAGATGTCAACAAAGCTGGGAAACGGACAGAAATATGCTCCTACTGCAGCCTCTTTTTCCCGAAGTCTTTCCTTGATATCGCTAAGGGCACCTGCTGCCTGTGAAGTCCGTTCTCCCATCAGCTTGAAACGCTTTAACAATCTCTCCGAAGGGGCCACTCCCATTTCATCGAATAAAAGCTTTTCGGTGTTTTGGTAAACTTCAAGGCCTTCCTTATATCGTGACATTCCGATCAGGCTGTCGATTTCCCAGACCTGCCACTCGTCAAAAGGATAAATTTCGGCGGCTCTGTGCGCCACTTTATGCAGATCTTCATACCGTTCATGCCCCTTCAGCCAGCGGCACAGCTCCTCTGTAACACGGAAGTACTCATCTCTGCACCGGACATTCTCCACAGCGACCCATTGCTCCCCGATCATATCCGGGAGAAATTCACCTTTATAAATTTTCCAGGCCTGCATCCAGAGATGGAGCTTGTCCTCTTCCCGTTTCTCCTTTTTTTCTTTCTCTATCAGTTTCCGGAACTCATTTACATCAACCTGAACTTCAATATTTCCGTCCCAACAGCACATTCCGGACTGGATATTTATGTATTTGCTATCTGGAAGTCCAATATCCTTCAGCTGTTTACGAAGTCTGAAAATGGTGTTGTTCAGGCTTCCGTTCTTATTCTCCACCTCAACTCTTCCATAAAGGGCATCTATCATAGCAGCTTTGGAAATTCCGCCGTCTTCGGTATGAAACATAAGCAGCTGAAAAAGCTGTGTAGTCTTCGATGCTTTATTTCGATCCAGTACCAGTTCTTTTCCCTTATATTCCAACGAAAAGGTTCCAAGCATGCGAACCTTTAATACGTTTTTTTCCATATACTTTTCTCCATAACTAAAATAATTCTAGAACGTATTTATTGCAGACGTAATTAGCAATAGCCTTTTATTTCCTTATTAATTATAATACGACTTTTTTACATAATAACACCAGAATAAAAAAAGAACTATTAACATTTGGTTAAAAAAAGGCAGAAGTTTTCGTTACATGTACTGAAAACTTCTGCTCTTACTGCTTCTTTATTCTGTTACTTCGTACTGCCTCAATTCATATTTCAGTTTGGTGCCCTCTTTGATTTCTATTAGCAAAAGGACTCCGGGCACCGGCTTCTCACCGGCATGTCCTCGCTTTTTACGTATCTTGCGTTAAATTCCATATTGATCTGGCGAAGCTCTTTCTTCCCGTCAATGTATTCCTGATACATCTCAGCCAGTCCTGCCATGCAGCCGTCGCAGTTCGCCTCAATATTTCCAAGGGATTCTGCAACGATTTTCTCCCGTTCCTCACGGGTAGTTTCTGCGATTAAATATCCCGCCATCTTTACGCCTCCACTTTCTTAGGTAAATTTCATTATCTCTATTATAGCGTACTCCTTAACAAATTCAACTTTAACTTCCATAACCACTTTGGATTTATTTGATAAATCCACCTGCAAAAACTGTTTATTTTTTCGTTTATGTGTTATATTATATCTACCTTATATTAGCCAGGAGGACTTTATGCAGAAAAAACGAGTAGGTGTGATTACCTTCCATAACTACGACAATTACGGTGCCATCCTGCAGAGCTATGCGCTCCAGAAAAAACTGCGGGAAATCGGCACTCAGCCAGAAATTATTGATTACCGCTGCGACTATATCAGCAATCCTTTCCGTCTTGTAAACCTGAAAAAGAAGGGACTTTTTAACTATATTTACGGGGCAATCGGCCATATCTGCTACATTCCCCGCCGTTTCAAATGCAACAGATTCCGTAAGCATATGCGTTACAGCCAACCGGTAACTCAGGGTAAAATGCAGCCGGTAGCAGGCAAATACGACATTTACATCGCAGGAAGCGACCAGATCTGGGATTATAAGCTTACCAATTTTGATACCACCTATTTCCTTGATTTTGTAAAAGAGGGAAAAAAGAAATGCAGCTATGCTGCAAGTATCGGCGAAAATCTTCCGCCAGAAGAATACCAGCAGAAATACAAAGAACTGCTTTCCGATTTTGATGAAATTCTAGTTCGTGAAAACTATGGAGCTGACATTGTTGAGAATCTCACAGAGAAGCGTCCTGAAGTGGTCTGTGATCCTACCCTTCTTCTCACTGCGGAAGAGTGGGATAAGCTTCTGGTTGAACCCAAATATAAAGAGAAATACATTCTGGTTTACCAGCTTGGAATTAATAAAGAAATCGTGGACTTCGCCCGCCGTCTTCATGATAAAACCGGCTACCGTATTGTATACATTCCTTTCCCATTAGTAGGACTTCTGAAATGTGACTGCAAGATCACAGTTGGTCCTGCAGAGTGGATGGGACTTTTCAAAAATGCAGAATATGTAGTTTCTGATTCTTTCCATGGTGTTGTTTTTGCCCTTATTTTTAACCGCAAATTCTTCGCCAAGGTAAACGGTCACCACATGAACCGCCGTGTTCAGCAGCTTCTTAATCTGGTGAAGCTTACCGATAGAACTATGGATGATGTTTCTTACGAGAAGCTTACCGAAGAAATTGATTTTACTTATGCAAATGAGCAGATTGCCCGCTTCCGTGAGCACTCTATGGAACAGCTGCGCCAGATGACATCTGAGGATTAAGCAGCGATTACCAATAAATGGAGATTTTTAGCAAATGAATAAAGAAAAAAATGTAAAAAAAGCCTTTTTATGGAATATGATCGGAAGTACCTGTTACTCAGGCTCCTCCTTTTTGTATCTCCTGGTGGTAACTCGTGTGTGTGGCGCACAGCTGGCAGGGTTTTATTCCTTAAGCTACGCTACTGCACAGCTGCTTCTGCAGGTGGGACGCTATGGTGTCCGCACCTATCAGGCCACGGATCTGGAGCACAAATATATTTTTTCCGAGTATAAGGTTTCCCGCATTATCACCTGTGCACTGATGATGCTGTTTGGAATTATTTACAGTTCCTTCAGCTTCAAAGGCGAATATATTATCATCAGCACTTTTATTATTATGATGAAGATGATTGATGCGGTGGAGGATGTTTTCCACGGAAATCTTCAGCAAAAGTACCATGTTGAGCAGATGGGAAAAATGCTGGCGGCGAGAAATCTGTATTCCGCAGTTTTTTTCACCGCTATGCTTATTATCACCAAGAACCTGTACTGCACCTGTGTTGCTACTTCTACAACCTCCCTTATTCTGTGTCTTATCATTAACTCACAGATGACCAGAAAATACGTTGGTCATGAAGAGGATGGACGCAAGCTTCAGATGTCTCATGTGTGGGAGTTACTTCGAACCTGTACCCCTATGTTTATCGGTACTTTTCTTTCCCTGCTGCTCTACAACATTCCAAAATACGCAATGGCTGGCGTTATGACAGATGAATATCAGACTTACTATAGCATTCTGTTTATGCCTTCTTTTGTGATTTCGCTGATGTGCGAGTTCGTGTTTAAGCCTACCATCACCACCATCGCAGAATTATGGTGGGAAAATAATGTGAAAAAGTTCACACTGTACATACTGCGGATCATTGGCATCATCCTTGTCTGCTGTGTGGCTGTTGTGGCCGGAGGGCATCTCATCGGTCGAACATTGCTGGAGATTATTTACGGTGTAGATCTTTCCCCATATAAGCTGCATTTCGTAGTTTTACTTATCGGCGGTGGAATCAGCGCGGAAGTCTACATGATCTACAATATCCTTATCGCTATCCGCTGGGGAAAATGCCTGCTTCCAGTTTATTCCATCACCGCAGTTATTACCATCGCAGCTGCCCGGATTCTGGTGCAGCAGTGGGGAATTATGGGCGCAGCATTGAATTATGTACTGTCCTGCTCCATTTTGTTTGTGCTGTTTACTTTGATCCTGATTTATGTAATTCTTCGTAAAAAACATCAGAACTAGTTCAATTAATACAACATCCCCCGGAAAGGAAATGTCCGTTTATTGGGACTATTCTTTCCGGGGGATGTTTTTTTATTTTCCTTTCGGATTTATGCGTGGAAGCTGATACTCTCGTATATTTTCATAGCCCGATAACGCCAACAGCAAAAGCAAGTCACGCTGTGGTCCTTTCCAGGATTCTACAGGTTCGTACCATTCGTGGATGGTATGCTCTCCACCGCCTTTTCCTCCCCAGCCCACGGTGATGGCAGGGATTCCAAGACTGATGGGGATGTTGGCGTCTGTGCTGGCAGCACCGATGTACAGGGTTTCCATGCCTATGGCCTGATTTGCAGCATTTGCAGCCTGGACAATCTGGCAGGATTTGTCCTGGGTACCAGCGGGGCGCCTGCCCTTTTGTTCGAAGGTGACTGTAATGCGGTCATCTTCTGCTGAGGTTTCCCTGTCTCCATTATCAGCATTCACTGGCACTGCACCAGCTGTATCTCCCACACTGCTTTTCGCCGTCATATTATTGTCGTCAAAGGTTCCTGTACTCTCAGAACTTAAAGTTCCATATCCCCAGCGGGCGTTTTCCTCATTCACGGCTTCTTCTATTGCCTGGTGGAGTTTTGCAGATAATTTCTCAAGTTCCCCTGCATCCACAGAGCGCATATCCACCAGCATAGAACACTCTGCCGCGATTACATTTACAGACGTGCCGCCGTTTACTACGCCTACACTGAAAGTAGTTTTCGGATTCTTTGGTGTCTGGAAATCGCTGATTTTCGCAATAGCCCTTCCCATTGCGTGAATCGGGTTGGGAATTCCGAAGCCGGTGAAGCTGTGTCCGCCGGTTCCGTGGAAAGTTACCAGATAGCGTTCGCTGCCTACTGCCTGGTAGATGATTCCGGAGGTATTTTTATCATCGATGGAGACGAAACCGTCGTAGTGTCCTTCTGTATTTGCCATATTCTTAAACACATGCTTAATTCCCCTCAGGTCGCCGAGCCCTTCTTCACACACATTCGCACAGAACACAATATCTCCCTCGCCGCGAATTCCTGCAGCATTCATTGCTCTTGCAAGACTGAGAAGCTCCGCTACCGCCCTGGTATCGTCTCCGATTCCCGGACAGCTGTAGCGTTCGCCTTCTTTCTTCAAAGTAAGGTCTGTCTCCCTTTGGAAAACAGTGTCTGTATGTCCCGCAACCATGATTCGCGGTCCATTCCCAGTCCCTTTCCAGGTTCCCAGCACATTTCCCACCTCATCAACGTGCACATCTGAAAGACCGGCATCCACCATCTTCTTTCGGACATATTCCGCTTTCTCCCCTTCTTCATAGGAAGGCGCAGGAATCTGGCACATTTCCAGGTGCTCCTGCAAAGTTCTTTCATCATCTTCGCGCAAAAATTTTAGTGCTTCCTGCACACCATTATATTTCAGTAATTTATCCATAATCTTTCCCTTTCAACTATAGAAAAAGTCAGCAAGTTCCAGCCTTCCCAGCCCAAACCTCCTGACTCTCATACGTCTGATTATTATCTTTTTATCACCATACAGCGGTTTTCCACTCATCTGGTCAACACTACATTTGAAATGATTTTTTGCAGAATCGGATCCACTGAACATAATTATAATCTCTCCAGCAGCTTCTCCAGATCCGCATAACTCTCAATATTATTGGACTCCCTGCGAAGCCCTGCACTGTGGGGCATCCCTGCTGTATACCATGCCACATGCTTGCGCATCTCCCGGATTCCGATGAATTCACCCTTCATTTCAATCTGAGCCCGCGCATGCTTCAGAATCATCGCTTTCACCTCTGCCAGAGAAGGTCTTGCCAGCTCTTCCCCTGTTGCAAAATAGTGATTCATCTCCCGAAATATCCATGGATTTCCTTCCACAGCACGCCCGATCATCACCGCATCACATCCGGTCTGCCGAAAAAGTTTCTCCGCTTTTTTCGGCGAATCCACATCCCCATTTCCAATCACCGGAATGGAAACTGCTTCTTTAACCCTGGCAATGGTCTCCCAGTCTGCTATCCCGGAATAATACTGCTGCCGTGTCCGTCCATGAACTGCAATAGCTGCTGCCCCGGCATCCTCCACGCGCTTTGCAATCTCCACAATATCCACCGGCTCATTCTCAAAACCGATACGAACTTTCACTGTCAATGGCTTCTGAATGGCAGAAGAAATGCTTTTCACAATCTTCACAATCAGATCCGGATTTTTCAAAAGAGCTGAACCTTCACCGTTATTTACCACCTTCGGCACTGGGCATCCCATATTGATATCCAGAATGTCAAAAGGCTCCTCCTCGATTTCCTTCGCCACCTCCGTCATCAGCTCTGGCTCACTTCCAAAGAGCTGCATGGAAATAGGATGCTCCACCGGGTCGATTTCCATCAGAGCCCTGGTATTTTTGTTCTTATAGGAAATAGCCTTGGCACTGATCATCTCCATGCAGAGAAGCCCAGCGCCCTGCTCTTTGCAAAGCCTGCGAAAAGCCAGGTCGGTAACGCCCGCCATTGGTGCCAGGACGAACCGGTTAGGGATCTCCACAGTTCCGATTTTCCACTTCATCTCCTTTGGAAGCTCATATCTCAACTTAGAATCTAAATTACTACTCATATCACCTTAATTACTTTCATACTTGATGTGTAACTATTCAATCCTTTCAACAATTACTCGCTTCGTGAACTCAAATGTCACATCTGATGAGCTGCTATTTTCCCTGTTTATCAGTTTATCCACACAGCTTACGCTTCTGTCTTCTCTTTATCCACATCTTCCCCAAGGAAGAACACACGATAATACATTTCCAGAGATTCCAGAAGCTCCTCTTTCTCCACACGCAGCTTTTTAATCTTCAGTGCACCGCCAATATCATCATAAAATCCATCAGCTTCCGTAGCCTCTGTTTTAAACTGCAGGTTTCCGTGATCATCAAATTCCAGTGTGAAAATTCCGCCAATCTCTTCTGTGAAAAGAACACACATGATCTGCAGTTCCTTCTTCACATGATCTGGCAGAGAATCAAAGTCTTTATTAAAGTAATATTTCTGTTCATAGGCGCTTGCGCCGCAAAGCACTACATTCTCCTGATACAATTAAGTCCCACCTTTCTGTTTTCATCTGTGTCAACAACATTTTCGCAAGTGATATGCCCCATTCACTGTAGGATTATCGCAATCAGTGGGGAATATCATTTGCGAAAATGTGCCTAAACAATGGCCTTACACATAGCTATACAGCCCGCGAACCGAAACCTCACCGGCGCTGACAGCTACAATCGTTCCATCAGTTTTCTCTACCAACAGCTCTCCGCCATCTGTAATCCCTCTGGCCACGCCCTCGTACGGCTCTTTCGCCAGCACACGCACCGGCTGATTGTAATTAGCAAGAATACTTTCATATTCCTCTTTCAGCCCACTGAGGTCACAGGTCGCTGCAAATTTTTCATAGTATTTCTCAAAAGCTTCCATCACAAGCCCGGGAATCTGGCTTCTGTCAAATTCCTTGCCGCTCTCCAGATAAAGGGATGTAGCCTTGTCTACCATCTCCTCCGGAAACTCTTTGATATTTACATTAATTCCCACTCCGATGACTGCATAGTCAATTTTTCCATCGCGAACCCCCATTTCGGTAAGGATTCCGCATATTTTTTTGTGGGAAACCACCACATCATTGGGCCATTTGATACTTACGTCAAATCCAAGACTCTTCACTGCTTTCGCCACAGCCATCCCCATTACAAGGGTAAGGGTTGGTGCATACTGAGGTTCAAATTTCGGTCTGAGAAGAATGCTCATCATAACAGAAGTTCCCTCCGGCACTTCCCAGGAACGGCCAAGGCGGCCTCTTCCAGCCGACTGAAACTCTGCCAGTGCAAGAGTTCCCTCTGGTGCGCCTTCTTTCGCCAGACGCTTGATCCACAAATTGGTAGAATCTATTTCTCTTGCAAAATGGACGGTTTTGCCCGCCCATTTTGTATGTATCTGATCTGCAATTGTGGTTTCGTTATAGATACTGCCCGTGACAATTTCTTCATATGATTCTTTTTCGGAAATCATTTCAGATACCCTTTCTATAACTCCCAATCGTCCAGGTTCTTTGAATAAATGATACATCTTATCCAGAGGATAAAAAGTAGTACATAAGAACGTAGAAACAATCGGAATTCATTAATTCATTGTTATCTGGAAGCCGAATTATTTATTCTCAGGCTCCCCCAGTGTAGCAACCATAACCGCTTTAATGGTGTGCATACGGTTCTCAGCCTCATCAAATACCTTAGAAGCCGGAGACTCGAAGACTTCGTCTGTTACTTCCATATCTGTCAGATTGAAGCGCTCGCCCATCTCTTTGCCAATCTTTGTCTTAAGATCATGGAATGCTGGCAGACAGTGAAGGAAAATTGCTTTCTCCCCTGCATTCTTCATAACTGCAGATGTTACCTTGTATGGTGTCAGATCATGGATTCTCTCTTCCCATACTGCATCCGGCTCACCCATGGATACCCATACATCTGTGTAAATAACGTCTGCGTCCTTCGTTCCAGCCTCTACATCCTCTGTAAGAGTAATGGTTGCGCCGGACTCTGCTGCGTACTCTTTGCACTGAGCAACCAGCTCCTCATTTGGGAAATATTTCTTACTTGTGCAGGCTACGAAATGCATACCAAGCTTGGAGCAGGCTACCATCAGGGAGTTACCCATGTTGTAACGGGCATCGCCCATGTAAACCAGCTTGATTCCTTTCAGATATCCGAAATGCTCACGGATGGTAAGCATATCTGCTAACATCTGTGTTGGATGATATTCGTTTGTCAGACCGTTCCAAACCGGAACTCCTGCATATTTTGCAAGATCTTCTACAATTTCCTGACCAAATCCACGGTACTCGATACCATCATACATTCTTCCAAGAACTCTTGCAGTATCTGCAATGCTCTCTTTCTTGCCGATCTGGGAGCCAGTTGGATCCAGATAGGTGCTTCCCATTCCAAGATCATGGGCTGCCACCTCGAAGGAACAACGTGTTCTGGTGCTGGTTTTCTCAAAGATCAGGGCAATATTTTTGCCTTTGTAATACTCGGTAAGCTCACCGGCTTTTTTCTTTGCCTTTAACTCAGCGGATAAATCAAGAAGATACAGAATTTCCTCTGGTGTAAAGTCTTTCAGTGTCAAAAAATTTCTGCCTTTTAAGTTCATAATAATCCTCCTCTGGTGCCAGGTATAGTGCCTGGCACCATTTTTCTTTCTGTCATGCTTTACAGTAAACTGTCATACAAGTCTTTCAATTTTTCACTTTTCAGACTGACCATAGTCGGCTTTCATCTCATTAATTTCTTGTTTCAAGAATGTTACTCTTCTTTTTTATCCTTCTCATCCACAACAACTTCCTTCAAAGAAGCTGCCAGTCCTGCCAGGTTCTGGATCTCTGACGGGATAATGATCTTGGTAGATTTGCCGTCTGCCACTTTCGCAAGAGCTTCGAAGCTCTTCAGGGTAAGAACTGCATTGTCAGCACCTGCCTCCTTGATCATACGAAGACCTTCTGCATTCGCCTTCTGAACCTTCAGAACTGCCTCTGCCTGACCTTCTGCCTCTTTGATCATGCGCTCTTTCTGCGCTTCCGCGCGAAGGATAGCAGCCTGCTTCTCAGCTTCGGCATCAAGAATTGCAGATTCCTTTTTACCCTCTGCAACAAGGATGGTGGACTTCTTCTCACCTTCTGCGATCAGAATTGCCTCACGTCTCTCACGCTCTGCCTTCATCTGTTTCTCCATGGCTTCCTGAATAGCAGCCGGAGGAATGATATTCTTAAGCTCTACACGGTTTACCTTGATTCCCCATGGATCAGTTGCCACGTCAAGGGAAGCACGCATCTTGGTATTGATCACCTCACGGGAGGTCAGGGTTTCATCCAGTTCCATATCACCGATAATGTTACGCAATGTAGTCGCGGAAAGATTCTCGATGGCCATGATCGGATTCTCAACGCCGTATGCGTACAGCTTCGGGTCTGTGATCTGGAAAAATACAACAGTGTCAATCTGCATAGTTACGTTATCTTTTGTGATAACCGGCTGTGGTGGGAAATCTACAACCTGCTCTTTCAGATTGACTTTTCTTGCCACACGCTCTACAAATGGAAGTTTGAAGTGTACGCCGGTTCCCCATGTTGCCTGATAAGCACCTAAGCGCTCAAGTACGATCGCATATGCCTGGGGTACGATGCGGATGCAGGATGCCAGGATCCACAGCACCAGAATGATGACGATCAGCAAAAATAAGATACTTCCCATATTACGCCTCCTTTGGCTCCACGATCAATTTAACACCGTGGACTGCTTTTATGATTACTACAGTATCAACCGGAATTGTTACGCTGTCATCGGATGTCCGGGCCATCCATTCAATGTCATTGATGCGGACCTGACCTGTCTGGGCCAGATTATTGATCTTCTGGATCACGACAGCCTTTTTTCCAAGAAGACCTTCCACATTTGTTTTCTCTGTGTCTTTTCTCATAAGCTTCAGAGCTGCCGGTCTTGTAAAAAACAGCAGCACCAGTGAAACACAGAAAAACAGAAGAAGCTGCGGCACGATTCCCATTCCAATGCCGGCTGCAATAGCGGCAGCAAGTGCGCCTCCTGCAAACCAGATCGTAGTAAGTGCCGTGGTAAGCCCTTCAATAACCAGAAGCACAGCCAGGACTCCCAGCCAGATAATTGGTTCCATAAGACTCCCCCTTTCAGATAAGCGATTGTCAAAATCTGCCATACGTCATCAGATATACTTAAGCAGACAGATTCCAGATCAGCTAACCCTACCGTCTCTGCCTTGCAGCCTCATACATCAAAATTCCTGCAGCCATAGCTGCATTCAAGGACTCCACCTTGCCGCACATGGGGATCCGGATGAGACAATCAGCAGCTTCTGCTGCCTCTTCCGTCAACCCGTTTCCTTCATTTCCAATAAGAAATGCTGTGCCGCCCTGATAATCCTCCTGATCATAGGAATTTTTTCCTTTCAGGTGGGCTGCAAAGGTACGGATACCTTTTTGCTCCAGTTCTGCTTTTAATGATACCACATCCTCCACATATAGGAAAGGCATTCTGTAAACAGATCCCATAGTTGATCGGATGACCTTTGGATTTGTAATGTCTACGCAGGTTTTCGTAAGAAAAACACCGGAAACACCAGCGCCCTCACCTGTTCGGAAAATAGTCCCTGCATTTCCCGGATCCTGAAGATCCTCAAGAACCATTACCAAAGGAGCTTCTCCTTTTAAAATATCTTCCACAGTCCACACCGGTTTCTTCAGAACTGTAAGAATTCCCTGTGGAGTCCTGGTATCACACATCTGGCGGAAAACATTATCTGCCACGATTTCTCTTTTTTCTTCCGGAAGCTCCATGACCTGCTTCATCAGGGACTCATCTGCAGTCAGGGATTCTGTCACATAAACCCTGGAAATCCAGTCCTTTGGAGCTTCCCCGAACATTTTCCGTCCCTCAGCCACAAATAAGCCCTGTTCCCTGCGGGCCTTGGCCTTCTGGTTTAACTGTATGATATTTTTTACCTGTGTATTATTTGCACTGGTTATCATAAATTATCCTCCCTGTTACAGCGGCTTTCGGAATTTATTCAAATCCTCGTTCTTTCCTACTGCAACCAGAATACAACCCGCTTCCAGCTTCTCCGCAGGATTCAGGTTTACATTTACAGAATCTCCATGCTTCACTGCAACCATATTTATATGATGCTGTTCACGAAGCCTGATCTCTGAAAGACTTTTTCCCACCCATTCACCCGGGATCCGGAATTCTGCCATACTGAACTCCGTAGAAAGCTCAAACACATCCTCAAATCCACTGGCTGTAAAATTACGAGCAACGCGGATGCCCATGGAACGCTCCGGATATATTACCTGATCAGCACCAATTTTCTCCAGGATCCGGCCATGAAGGGAATTCATTGCCTTCGCCAGAACAAGCGGGACGCCCAGGTCCACCTGCATGGTGGCTGTAATACTGGCTTCCATATTTTCTGCAACCGCAATAATCGCAACGTCTACATTCTGCACGCCCAGAGATTTCAGAATTCCAGGCTCGCGCACATCTGCACGAACTGCATAGGTGACAGTATCTGCAATTTCCTGAATATTTTCATCTTTATCATCAATTGCCAAAACATCATAATCTGCATTCGCAAGCTCTTTCGCCAGGGTCATTCCAAACTGCCCCAATCCAATGACTGCAAAGGATTTTCCGCTCATTCTAATCTCCTTTAAAATCTGCTATGAAAGCAACGGACTTTCATGCGGGATAATGTCGTCCACAGACGCCATTTTCTATCCTATCATAATATTCTCTTCTGCCAGATGTACATCTTTAGTTCGCTTCTGCGCACGGGATACAACTGCCGCGCCCAGTGTCAGCGGACCGATTCTTCCAAGATACATGGTAAAAATAACGATCCATTTGGCCGGTGTATTCAGGACCGCGGTCAGTCCTCTGGAAAGACCTACGGTTCCAATTGCAGAAGTAAGCTCATACAGCACATCCACAAAAGGTGCATCCGGCATAATTGCAAAAATCCCCAGCACGGAAATAAGCAGCACACTAACCGCCATTCCCACAACTACCTGCGCAGAACGGATATAACTGCTGCGAATCTTTCTCCCATAAACCTCTACATCCTTTTTTCCCCGAAGGTTGGCAATAATACTCATCACAAGCACTGCAAGTGTAGTCGTCTTCACTCCGCCGGCAGTCCCCATAGGAGAACCTCCAACCAGCATAAGAAACAGACAGATCATTACACTTCCGCTGGTCAGCGCCCCCTGAGCAACTGTAAAAAACCCTGCAGTTCTTGTGGTCACAGACTGAAATGCCGCTGCCATCAGCTTCTGTCCAAAGGACAGACTTCCCAGTGTGTCCGGGTTCTTATACTCAAACAGTAAAATACAGATTGTCCCACCAAGGAGCAAAATCCCGGTTGTAGTCAAAACCAGCTTGCTCTGCAGACGAAGGGTCCGGAATAATCTGCCAGGAGAAAGCTTCTTCTGAAAAACCAGCTTTATTCTTTCTCCAAGATCCCACCATACGTTAAAGCCAAGTCCAGAAGCAATAATTAATCCCATAGTTGTCACATTCACCAGAGGATTGGTTACATAGTCTGCCAGACTGTTCTCTCCCAAGAGATCGATCCCTGCGTTACAAAAGGCTGAAACTGCTGTAAAAACAGCCTGCCCCAGACCTTTCACCAGTCCAAGCTCTGGTACAAAGCAGAACGCATAGCCGACAGCTCCGATTCCTTCCGCTGCAAATACGCAGAGAACCACTTTTCTCACCACTGTTACCAGACCGGACATCTGCTCCAGATTATAGGATTCCTGGATCATTCTGCGGTTCTTCAGACTGATCTTCTTATTCAGGGAAATAAAAATAATGCTGGCAAGAGCGATCAGACCAATTCCGCCAATCTGGATCAGCAAAAGGATCACCAGCTTGCCGATCAGGCTCCAGTGAGTGGCTGTGGTCACAGTCACAAGGCCGGTTACACATACGCAGGTGGTGGCTGTAAACATAGCGTCGGAGAACGAAGTGGTCTGGCCTGCTGCCGTACAGAAAGGCAGCCACAAAATTAATCCTCCTACAAAAATTACCCCCGCAAAGCTGAGGGTAATGATCTGTGCTGTATTCAGTTTATGCAATTTATATTGCAGGTTTTGAATGAACATAAGCTTCCTTTATGTCACTGCCCCTCAGCATCTTTCGCAAAATACTCTGCTGTAGAATGTTAGGAACAATGACTCTTTTATAATTACGGTTCACCTGCCGCCGACACATAGCTCTAAGGATTTCTGCAAAATGTGTATCACAGACTGTAAAACCCAATCGGAGATATGCCCTGAGACAAGTGAACCGTATTATCACTGTTATTTCCTATAATTATGAGAAAGGGACTCACAAACCTCCCACATATATGGAGTGACGCTCTTCTCCATTGCAAGAGCTTCATTGATATCGAAATCAACGAAATCACCATGGCGGTATCCAACAACACGGCTCTTCTTGCCTTCCAGAAGAAGGTCTACTGCCATAGCACCCATCATGGATGCATATACACGGTCTTTACATGTTGGGCTTCCACCACGCTGCATGTGACCAAGGATAGTAGCACGTGTCTCGATTCCTGTAGCAGCCTCGATACGAGTTGCCATAGCCTGTGAATGGCCGATACCCTCTGCATTGATGATGATGTGGTGTTTCTTACCCATCTTACGGCTCTCAATAATGTTATTGATCAGCTTCTGCTCATCATAGTCATACTTCTCAGGGATCAGAACATCCTCGGCTCCGTTGGCAATACCACACCACAGTGCAAGCCAGCCGGCTCCACGTCCCATAACCTCGATGATACTGCATCTCTCATGGGAAGTAGATGTATCACGAACCTTATCAATTGCTTCCATAGCTGTATTAACAGCGGTATCAAAACCGATGGTGTACTCTGTACATGCAATGTCAAGGTCGATGGTTCCTGGAATTCCGATTGTGTTGATTCCAAGGTTAGCAAGCTTCTGCGCTCCAGCAAAGGAACCGTCTCCACCGATTACAACAAGTCCGTCAATACCGTGCTTGCGGCAGATCTCTGCACCACGCTGCTGTCCTTCCGCTGTGCGGAACTCGGCACATCTTGCAGTGTAAAGAATTGTACCGCCACGCTCGATGGTGTCGGATACATCTCTTGCTGTCATATCGATGATCTCTTCGTTTAAAAGGCCGTTATAGCCCTTCTGGATACCTTTTACTTTAAGTCCGCTGGAAAGTCCACGTCTTACAACTGCACGGATTGCAGCGTTCATTCCAGGAGCGTCACCGCCACTGGTAAGGACACCAATGGTCTTAATTTTGTTTTCTGCCATAATAATCTCCTCCATCTTATGAATCGTCGGGAGCTGTGTCTCCATTTTCAGTGGAAACGCCCTCGTTTTTCTATACACATATTCAGCATTAGTTTATAGCATTTTCAAAGGTTTTTCAAGACTCTTTCCTTAAGTAATTGCCGAAATTACACTCTGTTTTCCGTGATTTTACCATAATTTTCCATATACCTGTCTGATTCTTCACTTTAAAGCGTTTTCAGAGCTCTTTCTACAACCCGGATATTGCCTTCACCATATTTTTTACTCATCTGTGCAAGCCATTCATCCTGCAGATTTACATGGTATGCAGCAGACAGTTTTTTCATTGCTTTTACATCTTTCAGATAAATAACGACAGTGTCTGTACCCTGAGAATTCCGTAGATCCTCCAGAAGCCCTTTTTCTTTCTGGCTATAATCGTCCTTACTTTCAAACTGGATCCAGAGTTCTCTCGGAATATCGGAGAAAGGCCGTACCTTTTCCAGGATCAGCTTGCTGGCCTTGTCATCCTCGGCAGATACCCGTCCCTGGATGAATACCCTGGCATCCTCATTGATCATATTCTGCCATTTCTCATAATCTCTTGGAAAAACCATGACTTCTACAGTTCCAACCAGATCCTCCACGGTAAGGAACGCCATCACTTTGTTTGTTTTGGTATACTTCACGTTTTTCTCTGTGATCATTCCTCCGATGATGACTTTCTGATTGTCCCGTACTTTTGACTCATCCGGTTCACCGCCTTCACGGTCGTCTTCATCTGACGGCTGGAAATCAATAGTTCTTGCGGAAATCATTTTCTCCATCATATTACGGTAGCGATCCAGAGGATGACCGCTCAGGTATATGCCAAGGACTTCTTTTTCGTAGGACAGAACCGTCTCTTTGTCATATTCTTCCAGATTCGGCATACGGATCTCAAACTCTTTTTTTTCATCTTCGCTGGCAATGTCGAATAAGCTGAGCTGCCCTGCCATAGACTGCTTCTTGTTTCGGGAAATGTCATCTACGATCTGACCAAAAACGACCATCTTCTGATGACGGTTTCCTTCCAGACAATCCAGGGCACCTGCCTTGATAAAGTTCTCAATGGCACGCTTGTTCACAGCTTCAATATTCCGCTCAATAAAGTTCTTCACGGAAAGGTACTCGCCATGTTCTTTTCTCTCTGCAACAATAGCCTCAATAACCGGACGACCTACGCTCTTGATTGCGGAAAGTGCATAGAGGATCGAGCCTCCTGATACGGAAAAGCCATACTCGCCTTTGTTGATGTCCGGCGGCAGGATTGGAATGTTCATCTGGCGGCAGACCTGAATATACTCGGCAACCTTGGTAGGCTTGTCGATTACGGAGGTCATCAGCGCAGCCATATATTCTACCGGATAATAGTATTTCAGGAAGGCAGTCTGATACGTAACATAGGCGTATGCCGCAGCATGGGATTTGTTAAATGCATACTGTGCAAAATCGATCATTTCATCGTAGATCTTATTTGCAATTTTCTCATCAATTCCATTTTTAATACAGCCGGGAACACCTTCCGCTTCGTTTCCATAGACAAAAGCCTGGCGTTCTTTTTCCATAACGTTAAGTTTCTTCTTGGACATGGCCCGGCGGAGAAGGTCACTTCGTCCCAGGGTAAATCCGGCAAGGCTCTGTACGATCTGCATAACCTGCTCCTGGTACACAATACATCCGTGGGTGGCCTTCAGAATCGGCTCCAGCTGCGGACAGTCGTAGTGGATGGTGTCCGGACGGTTCTTGCCGCGGATATACTGGGGAATAAAGTCCATAGGGCCTGGGCGGTACAGGGAAATTCCGGCGATTACATCCTCAAGGCTATGTGGCTTCAGTTCTTTCATGAATCCTTTCATTCCGCCGCTTTCCAGCTGGAACACACCGTCAGTACGACCTGTTCCAAGAGAATCCAGCACTTTCTGGTCATTATAATCTATCTTTTGCATATCAAGGGATATGCCGTAATTTTTCTTTACATTTTTTACTGCGTTGTTGATTACAGTCAGGGTTCGAAGGCCAAGGAAATCCATTTTCAAAAGTCCCAGCTCCTCAAGAGTTGTCATGACAAACTGGGTGACGATGGTTCCGTCCTGCGCGCGTGAAAGGGGCACATACTCGGAGACGTCTTTCTGGCTGATTACAACTCCGGCAGCGTGCATGGAGGTATGTCTTGGAAGACCTTCCAGACGTTTAGCCATGTCAATCAAATGATGCACATCCGGCTGCTCGTCGTATGCTTTTTTCAGTTCCGGGTTTACTTCCATGGCTTTATCAATTGTGACAAGCTTCACATTCGGTATTTTGGCAGGAACCATTTTCGCAATGGAGTCTACCTGGGCATATGGCATATCGAGGACACGGCCTACATCACGGATAACACCGCGGGCTGCCAAAGTACCGAATGTAACAATCTGAACCACACAGTCTTTGCCGTATTTCCGTACAACATAGTCGATTACTTCCTGTCTTCGCTCAAATCCGAAATCCACGTCAATATCAGGCATGGATACTCGCTCCGGATTCAGGAAACGTTCAAACAGAAGGTCATATTTGATTGGATCAAGTAAGGTGATTCCAAGGGTATATGCAACAATACTTCCGGCTGCGGAGCCTCGTCCGGGGCCTACTTCAATGCCATTACTGCGGGCATAATGGATGAAATCCCACACAATGAGGAAGTAGTCAACATAGCCCATATTTTTGATAGTGTTCAGCTCGTATTCCAGTCGCTCCCGTAGCTCTGGGGTAACCGGATCGTACAGGCGCTCCAGCCCTTCGAAGCAGAGCTTATTCAGGTATTCCCAGGAGGTGTAGCCCTCGGGAACGTCGAATCTTGGCAGCTTGGTAACTCCGAATTCAATTTCTACGTGGCAGCGCTCTGCTATTTTATGTGTGTTCTCCAAGGCTTCCAGTGCATATGGGAAAAGTGCCGCCATTTCCTGCTCGGATTTCACGTAGTACTGACCGCCTTCGTAGCGCATACGGTCTGTATCGGACAGCTTCTTCCCTGTCTGGAGACACAGAAGAATGTCGTGAGGATCAGCATCTTCTTTGTAGGTGTAATGAATATCGTTAGTGGCTACCAGGTCAATTCCAGTCTCCTGGTGCATGCGCAGAAGCTGCTGGTTTACATTCTGCTGTTCCGGAATTCCATGATCCTGAAGCTCTAGGAAAAAATTGCCTTCGCCGAAAATTTCCTGATAGCGGAGGGCCGCCTTCTTAGCGTCCGGGTACATTTCTCTGTTAAGGAACCGGGCTACTTCACCGGCCAGGCAGGCGCTCAGCGCGATGAGACCTTCGTGATATTCCCGGAGAAGCTCCAGGTCTACTCGTGGTTTATAGTAAAAGCCTTCTTTAAAGCTTTTGGATACAATTTTCATAAGGTTCTGGTAGCCCTGGTTGTTCTCGGCAAGAAGTACCAGATGGTAGTAACGGTCGTCGCCACTGCCGATCTCGCGGTCGAAGCGGGAACCAGGGGCTACATAGACTTCGCAGCCAAGGATCGGATTGATTCCGGCTGCTTTCGCTGCCCGGTAAAAATCGATGACGCCGTACATGACCCCATGGTCTGTGATGGCCGCGCTGTCCATCCCAAGCTCCTTTACACGGGCAACATATTCTTTTATTTTATTGGAACCGTCCAGCAGGGAGTATTCGGTGTGGACGTGGAGGTGGGTAAAAGCCATT
>ENA-ORTY01001052-ORTY01001052.1-human-gut-metagenome-genome-assembly--contig:-NODE-1052-length-33148-cov-7.419877_pt1 | contig 33148 bp, 28 predicted proteins | sample MGYA00241917_ERZ509198 | MGnify/ENA primary metagenome ERZ509198 (study PRJEB26280, sample SAMEA2338857) | human gut metagenome | biome: human gut; feature: human-associated habitat; material: faeces...
GCGGAGCGCAAGCACCTCGGCGTGTGCCGTCGGGTCGCCGGTCGTCTCCCGCTCGTTCCTTGCCCGTGCGACGATATTCCCTTCGTGCACAACGACCGCGCCGACCGGCACTTCGCCCGCAAGCTGCGCCTGCTTCGCCAGCGCCAGCGCTTCGCGCATCCAATCCCGCCGCGTCATCCGCGATCCTTGCCTCTGAAAAACAGTGCGACCGTTCCGGGGCCGGAATGGCTGCCGATGACAGGCCCGACCGCGCTGAGGATGATCCGCTCCGGGTCGCACCCAAATTCCTTCACCAGCGTCTCCTTCACCACCATCGCGTCCTTCTCGCAGTCGCCGTGGCTAATGAAAATCATCTGATCCTTATCGGCTTCCAGCTCGCCGAATTTCATCGCGATTGCGCGAAGCGCCTGCATGCGGCCGCGCACCTTGCTTCTGGCGATCAGCCGCCCCTCGCTGTCCACATGCAGCACGGGCTTGATTTTCAGCATCGTACCGAAGAAAGCCGCAGACGGCGAGCAACGGCCGCCGCGCTTGAGGAAGTGGAGATCATCCACCGTAAACCAGTGCGCGTATTCCTGCAAATGCGCCCGGGTATACGCGGCGTTTTCATCAATCGCCATCCCCGCGTCGCGGCGCGCAACCGCGTCATAGACCACCATGCCCTCGCCCGCGCTGGCCGCCAGCGTATCCACCAGCTCGATCACCGCGTCGGGGTAATCCTCGTGCACAATGTCCCGCGCCATGCATGCGGAGGCATACGTGCCGGAAAGCGCGGAGGAAAAAATGAGGCCGAGCACCGCCTCGCCCTTTTCGGCATGCGGCTTAAACGCCTCGACAAAATCGCCCGGCGAAACTTGCGAGGTTGTGCACGTCTCGCCCGCGCGCAGCCGGTCGTAAAAGGCGGAGCAGCGCTGCGCGTCGTCAAACGGCTGGAAGCTCGTCTCGCCGGAAATGGTATATGAAAGGGGAATCACCTCGAAATGATCGAACTTTGCGGCCACTTCCGCATTCAAATCGGAACACGAATCCGTCAGAATGGTATACATGGTAGTCCTTTCCCGGTTTTGATTGACCGATGGTTTTTCCTTTCTTTTTTCGACATGCACAGGTGTTTTTCCTGCTTTTCTACGAAAGACGTTCATTTTTTAGCAAAATCTGTATGCAAAGCCCCTGCCCCTGCGCGTGCATGCTGGCGCATGCGGGGATGCCCTGCGCATTGAGCGCGTCACTCAACCGCTGCGCTTCCTCCGCCGCGCGGCGCACGGCGCGCCTTTTTCCGCATGCCTGCGTCTCCTCCGGCCGGTCAAGCAACCGCCGCGCCTGCTCGGTCGTCAGCCCGCGCTGGGCGATGATCTCCGCCGTCTCCAGCCGCCTCGCCTCGGGCTGCACCCCTTTGAGCCATTCGGCCTGCTCCATGGAAAGGCCGCCGCGCTCGATGACCGCCTGCGTCTGCGCGTCCAGTTCGAGCATCGAAAACCGCCGCCGCATCTCCCCTTCGGGCATGCAGCACTTTTGCGCGACGCCGTCCCCGCTCAAAAGCCGCGCCTCTTCCAAAAACGAAACGCCCTTCCGCGTGAAATGCTCCTCCAGAAAACAGGCGACGGCCTCAGGCTTGTCCCCCGGAATATTCACCGCGTCGATTTCCTCAAGCCCCAGCATCCGGCAGGCCGCCAGCCGCCGCGCGCCGCACACCAGCATGTAGCGGCCGTTCGCCGGATTTTCCTGCACCACGATGGGTTGGAGCAGACCGTGACGGGCGATGGACTGCGCCAGCGCCGGCAGCGTTTCATCCTCCCAAAGGCGCGACGGAATCATGCCGCCGTAGATATCGGCTGTGCGCAGGCGCATGAGCTGCGCGCCCTTTTCCTTTGAATGGCCAGCCTGTCTGCGCTTCAAAAGCCCTTCCCCCTCGCTTGTCCTCTGTCAGGGAGTATATGCGGCGGGAAGCGGGTTTGATGATGGCGCGCGGCGATAAGTTTGCGCCGTGATCCGCCCTTCCGAGAGCCACAGGGTGATGCAGCCGCTTTCATCCGTTCTGTAAACCGAAGCGCCGACCGCATCCAGCGCCTCGAGCACACGCGCCGTCGGGTGGCCGTATCGGTTGTTTGCGCCGACGCTGATGAGCGCGATTTTCGGCGTCGTCTGCCGCAAAAATTCATCGCTGGTCGCGTATTTGCTGCCATGGTGCGCAACCTTGAGGATGTCGCAATCCGGCGGCGATTCCATTTCGCTCTTTGCGGGCAGGTCGCCCGTCGTCAAAATCCGCGCGCCCATGGACTGCGTATACAGCACCAGCGAACGCTCGTTGTCGCCCTCCATCCCATCCTGCGGCGAGAGCACGTCAAACGCAAAGCCGCCCGAAACGATTTTCGCTCCGGCGGACGCCGTTTCGATTGAAACGCCCCTTTCGTTCGCCAGCTCGAGCGCCTCCCGCACCGCCGGAGATGCGTCGGATTCCGATACGCCCGACGGCATGACGATCCGCCCGATCTCGATTTCGGAAGCCAGCAGCGCGCCGAGCGCCCCGGCGTGATCCTCATCCAGATGGGACAGGATCAGCGCATCGACGTACAGCCCCTCGTGGCGCAGATAGCGCAGCACATCGTAGCAGCCCGCCGGCCCGACGTCCACCAGCGTCGCCTGCCGCCCGTGACGGAGAACCGCCGCGTCGCCCTGCCCCACGTCAAGCTGAACATAGCGCGCATCGGGCGCAAAGCGGGGCAGATAGCCGATCAGAAGGATGCAGAGCGTTGCCGCGAGCGCCCTCCTTCTGCCGCGGCCAAACCGAATACGGCGGCTGCACAGCATCATTGCGGCAATCGCCACCGGCAGCGCCCAGCCATACGGCGCGGGCAGGCGGCAGATTTTGATTTCCAGCCCGGCAACGCCCAGAATCAGGCGCTGCGCCGCGCCCGAAACCGCTCCGACCGCCGCGCCCAGCCATCGTCCGACAGTCGGCAGACCCGCGCCGACTGCCATGCAGAAAATTCCACCCAGCATCAGCAGCGACATCAGACCGCCGGCAAAGCTGTTCACCGCCAACGCCAGCAGCGGCACATAGCCGTAAAAGAGGAGCTGTATCGGCAGTGCCGCCGCCTGCGCGCTGAAACTGACCGCCAGCGCTTCCGCTGCCTGCGGATGGCGGCGCATCCACGGCATGAACCGATTCAACGCCGACAGGCACGCGCCGCTGAGCAGCAAAATGCCCAGCAGAACAAAAAACGAGAATTGGAACGACGCATCCAGCGGCCATGCCGGACGAATCAGCGCCATGCTCCACGCGGCGACGGCCAGCGCAGTCAGCGGCTCATACCGTCTGCCCCTGCATCCGGCCAGACTGCGAAGCGTCGCCATCATCAGCGCGCGAACCGTTCCGGCCGCCGCACCCGTCACGCCTGTGTAGAAAAGCAGAATGACCGTCTGCGCGGCAAAGCGCGTCCACCGGCCGCACGGCAAGCGCCTCAGCAGCCTTTCGAGCATCAGGGCAATCAGGGATAGATGCATGCCGGAGACCGTCAGCAGGTGCACAATGCCGGTCAGTCGCATCGCCGTCACCAAATCATCGTCCAGATTTTCCCGGCTGCCGAGCAGCACCGCCTGAAAGAGCGGCGCTTGCCGGCCGAACACCGCTTCGGCATGCCGCATCAGCTTCTTTTGTGCGCACCGAAACAGCTCGCGGAGGGAAAATTGGCCGCCGCCCTCCGCCGTCCATCCGGGCAGAAGATAGCCGGAAAGCTCGTAATCCCGCGCCAGCGCGCGAATCCGCCCGTTGACCCCGCCGGGATTGCGCGGCTCGCTCGGCGCAAACAGCCTGCCCGTCCCCTTCACCCGCTGGCCGATTCGAACGGCGGGCGCGGCCTCGTCCTTCTGCGCCATCAGCGTAACCAACACGCGCCGCGAGCGCGTTTCGCCGTCGCACGTCGCGTTCTTCAGCCAGACGCGGTTCTCCCGCTCAATCGCGTCGATCTCGCCGATAATCTCGGCCTTCGACCCGCTCGGCGCATCGCGAACAGCCAGCACCGAGGCCGTCACGCCGTTGCCGAGCAGGAAAAGCGCCAGTGCGACACAAAAAAGCGCGCTTTTCCGCCGTCTCAGCCGAAAAAGACCGAGAACCGCCGAAAAAGCGCACAGAAACCCAATCCAAACCGCGGGGAACGCCGCAATCTGCGCCAAGTAAACGCCCGCCAAATAGGCGCAGGCGAGCACAGCCAGCCGACGGCGAACCGGAAGCAGAATCACGCGCCTGCGTTCGTCCATCAGCCATGCCTCGCTTTGCTTTGGTATGACGGGCACAAAATGCCCGTCAGCTTGTTGACATAAGCAAACTTGGCATGAATAGCAAAATCAAGAAATTCAGCTATTCTTTCATTTGCGGAAAGGGCTATTTTTCCCCCCCTTCGGGGAGAGAATAGCTTTTTGTCTACAGTCTGACGAACACAAAATGCCCGTGTTTTTATTGTAACCCAGCCTCCGCATCTTTTGACACATCGCGTCAAGAAGCATCTATCCCATTGGGATTCAATTCGTTTAATTTTCCGCGTTCTGCAAGGCGATGCAGCGCTTGAGCCATCTGCCGCGCAGATAATAGACCATGAACATGCCCGAGGTCACGATCCACGTAATCGGATAGCTCAACAGCAGCACGTTCAGTTCATGGTGCGCCGAAACAACCACCGTCACCCAGAACACGCGCAGCAGGCAGACGCCCGTGAGCGTCATAATCGTCGGAATCAGCGAATCGCCCGCACCGCGCATCGCGCCGGAAAGGATTTCGATGAAGATGTAGGTGATATACGTCGGCACAATCAGCCGCACGATGGACAGGCCGATTTCAAGAACCTGAGCGTCGTCGCTAAACAGACCGAGCAGGGGTTCGGCAACGACCATCAGCACCCCGCTGAGCAGGAGCGTCACCGCCGCGGCAATGCCCAGACAGACGTTGATGCTCTTCTTCATGCGGTCATAGAGCCGCGCGCCGAAATTCTGGCCGACAAAGGTCGTGATGGCGACGCCGAACGCATTGATGACCATCCAATACATGCCGTCCACCTTGCCGTAAGCGGTGTACGCCGCCATGACGTCCGTGCCGAAGCCGTTGACGCTCGCCTGAATGATGATGTTGGAGAGCGAATACATGACGGATTGCAGACCGGCGGGCAGGCCGATGCGGACAATGCGCACGAGCATATCGCCGTAAAAGCGAATTTTTTTGAGCTGCACGCGGTAGACCTGCGGCGAGCGGCACAGCGTCATCATCACCAGCACGGCGCTGACCACCTGACTGAGCACCGTCGCCGCCGCCGCGCCCGCAACGCCCATATTGAGGCCGATGACCAACACGACGTCCAGCACGATGTTCGTCATGGTCGCGCTGATCAGGAAGAACAGCGGCCGTCTGGAATCGCCGACGGCGCGCAGGATGCCCGAGCCGATGTTGTAAATCAGCGACGGAATCATACCAAGAAAATAGATGTTGATGTAGGTCACCGCGTGCCCCAGCACATCCTCCGGCGTGCCCATCATCACCAGCACGGCTCTGCTCGACCAAATGCCGAGCACGGTCAGCGCAGCGCCGCTGGCCAGCGCCATCGCCATCGTCGTGTGCACCGCACGGGACACGTCGTCCGGCCTGCGCGCGCCGAAAAACTGCGAAATAATGACCGACGCGCCGGAAGACAGGCCGACGAAAAAGCCGACCAGCAGATTGATCAGCGTGCCCGTCGTGCCGCCGACCGCCGCCAGCGCCTCTTTGCCGACAAACTTTCCGACGATAATGGCGTCCGCCGTGTTATAGAGCTGCTGGAAAAACGTGCCCAGCACAATCGGGAAAAAGAACAGCAGGAGCTGTTTCCAGATAACGCCTTCAGTCATGGCGTTTTGCAGGTTCTTCTCTTCCTTGGTCATACTCATTCCTCAATACAACAATCCACAATCCATTCATCATTCATGCATGTGCCGGGTCTTTCGCCCGTTTATGCTCGATATGTTCCAGACCGACGGTCGGTTTATTTTGTAATCAGGTTTTTGATTCGCCGCATCGCGCCGGCCGGCAGGTGCGCGATGCGCTTTGCCGCCCGTTCCGTCGCGCTCGGGCCGCGGAGCAGCTTCATCACCCGTTCGCTTTCAAAGCCATGTGACCGATACCGCTTGAAGAACGCCGCGCGCTTGTCGTGCGGTTTCGACGGCTGCACGAGACTCGGGTTCATGCGCGTCATGCTTTCCATATTCTGCACGGCAAAGCGGGTTACCTGCGCCCCAATCGCGTCAAGCGCCTGCCGTCCCTTCTGCGTATGGGTCATCACGAGCGAAAGCCCGGTGTCGTCATCCCGTTCAGGGCAGATCGTCTCCGCGCCCCACAGATCGGCCAGCGTGATATCCGCCGCATGCCGCTTTCCGCGCAGTTGGCCACATTCATGGCAGGACGGACGCAAATATAAATTTTGCAGAAATCCGTACAGATACGGATCGGTTGTCTGCGTCCCCGTGTGCGTTTCGCCGTTCTCAAATGTCGCGACGACGGAAAAATTCTTCCAGCCAAGGCGCTTATCGCGGAACGCATAGGCGCGGACGCGGCTGCCCCGCTCCTTCTCCAGCTCCGCCAGATAGGATGCGAACACCCCCGGCGACGGCACGCCGTGGCAGACAAAATCCACCGTCAGCAGCTTATCCGTCTTTGTTCCGCCCAGCGCCGCCATCAGGCCGCTGATCTGGCAGGGCGTGCCGGAAAACAGCACCGGAATATCCCTTTTCAGCAGCGAAACCGCGTTTCCGATCGCGTCCGCCGCGTCGCTCTGCACATATTTGGAGCCGCGCATGCCGGAAAGCTCGCTCTCGTCGAACGCCCCGATGTGCTCGACGTGCAGCGCCTCGTCAAACGCCGCGCCGAACACCACGCCACCCTGCCGAATCACCTCGCGCGCAAGCAGCGTGAACACGCCGCCGGAGGATGACTGCCCCCGAAGCGCCTCGTCCTTGGCCTGCGCGCCGAACAGATGCGCGGGGCGTTCCGGCATTTTCCGCCCCGCCGGACAGCGCTTTTCGCACAAGTCGCAGGAAACGCACTTTTCCCCGTCCACCTTCGGATACAGAAATCCCTCCGCATCCGGCTGCATGGTGATCGCCTGCTTCGGGCATATGCTCACGCACGCGCCGCAGCCCGTGCATTCCGCCGGGTTCTTTCGTACCGTCTGCCTCATGCTCATTTTCCTTTCGCCAAATTCAACACAGCGTCCAGCGTCTCCTCCTGCCCCGCCATATACGACGGCATCCGTCTTTGAAGCTGTTCGCGCTCCGCGTCCCCGCGCTTCATCAGCGCGTCATACGCCGCAATCAGCTCCGCCTCGCCGGAAAGCTCCTGCGCGGGGAGCAGATGCCCCGCCTCATCGCCGAACAAATCCCGCGCAATACCCCGCGCCTTGACCGAATAGCCGATCACCAGCGTCGGCACAAACGTCGAATAGGCCGCGATGGAAACATGCGTCCGCGCCGCGACCAGCCCGCTGAGCCGCTTCACATAGCCCTTATACTGCATCGCGTTGAGGCAATCCGGCAAAAGGAACACGCGCGGCTCATCCGCAAACTGCGCCTTGATGGCGGAAAGCGCGTCCACATCGTTGTCGTGCGCCCATGTGACATGCGGAATCAGCGCGACGGCGTTCTCGCTCGTCCGCAGAATATGGCGAACCAGCGCGACGAATGCGTTCAGCGCCGTATTTTTATCCTTCGTGTGATCCAGAATCAGCGGACTCACGTTCAGACCGACGGTCTGTTTTTCCCGCCAGCCGTCCGGAAGGGGCAGTTCCTCCGCTGTCAGGGTGAACGCCGGATCGCACCACGTCCGCACGCTCAGCCCCGCGTCGCGCATCGCCTGCGTCGTGATGGATTCGCGCGCGACAATCATATCGTAGGCCTTCAAATCCGCCAGATAATCGCCCCCAATCAGCTCCGGGTTCACCGAACATCCCCAAAGCACAAGCGGCTTACCCGCCCGGTGCAGCCTGCCGTTGATGACCCGGATATGCTCCTGCGGCCCATAGCAATAGGTGTCGCCGCCGACGGCAAGACAGACGTCCGCCTTCCGCCCCGCGCGAATCACCGGCAGATACTGGCGCGCCACCTCGTGCTCGCGCGGCATGCCCAGCCGAAAGCCAATCGAATTGATGAGGCGGCTGACGCTGTACGGCGAAATCTGCTCGGCGACAACCCGCTCGACGTCCGGCAGGCGCAGCCCGCCATCCGATTCGGCCTGACCAGAGGTGAGAATCGTTCTCGCTCCCCTTTGCGCAAGCAGCGCGGAGGTCGAGCGCACAATCGCTTCGCAGCCGCGGTTTTCGCAGCCGGAATGGTTATACAGCAGCACCCTCATCGCCGAATCCCCCATTTCTTTTTCGTCAGCTTTTCCCGCACACGCAGCAGGACGTATAACTGCGGAAACCAACCCTTGACCACCGCGCGGTACACGCGCAAATCCCACTGTGGAATCCGCTCCTCCTGCACACCGTCGAGCACAAGCGGCCGAATGTGCGCGTTAAAACGCTTCATGCAGGCAAAAATGCCGGTTTCCTTTTCATCCACCCAGACGCAGCTTTGCAGAAAATCGCGGAAATACAGCTCCTTGACGCCCTCACGCAGCAGAATCGCGCTCATGCTCCTGAGCATCGGCTGATGCGCCTCGCTGTAAAGCCCCATGTTCGCCATGGCGGAACTGCCGTGTACGCGGTAGACATAGGTTCGATCCGGAATATGCGCGATGTTCTTCGCGCGCAGATATAGCTGCAAATTGAGCAGCGCGTCCTCGCCGATGCGCACGTTTTCATCCAGCCTCAGCCCATCCTCAAACAGCTCGCGGACATACAGCTTGTTCCACAGGTTGTTGTAGATGCGGTGCATATGGATGATCTCGCGGACGATCTCCGAGGGCTGCGGCACGACCGGCTCGATTTCCACCGGAACCCGGCAGCCCCTCTCCACATCGAAGAGCGTATGGTTGGCCGACGTGATCTGCGCGCCGGTGCGCATCGCGGCCTGATAGAGAATCGACAGCGCGTTCTCCTCCAGCACGTCGTCCGCGTCCACAAAAGCGATATACCGCCCCGTCGCCATCGAAATGCCGCGGTTCCGCGCCGCCGAAACGCCCTCGTTGTGCACGTGCACCACCTTGGCGCGGCTTTCCGTTCGGGCAAAAGCGTCGAGAATCGCCCCGGTCGCATCCGTCGAACCATCGTCAATAAAAATCATCTCGATGTTCGGTGTGCGCTGCGCCTTGAGACTTTCCAGACAGATATTCAAATAGCGGTTGGCGTTATAACACGGCACAATCACGCTGATGTCGCAAACCTCGGTCACAAGAAACCCCTCCCGTTACGGCAGAAAATAAGATGTGCGCGGGCAGACCCGCAGCGCGATATAATAGGCCTTCTGTTTCGCGCCCAACTTCGAAAAACGAACGCCCTCCGTCACGCAGGCGGCAACCGCCCGATCAAACGCGGACGCCGCCCCCCTGCGGCCGCGGTCGTTGCGGAGCGTCCGGAGATAAATGTCGATATGCGCGCGGAAAAGCGCCGTTTGCAGGCCGTTTTTCCGAATAAAGCGCGTAATGCCGCAAAGCATCGGTTTGGCGCTCTCGTAAACCTGCCCCTTTGCGCGCGTCATGGCGGAATCGCCGCCCAAATCATAGCGATAGACCGATTGGCGCGTCATCCGCCAGCTCCGCGCGGCATAAAACGCATCCAGATTGAACAGCACGTCCTCGCCGACCTTCACGCCTGGCGGCACGCAAAGCCCTTTTTCGCGAACCATCGCCGCCCGGTAGAGCTTGGCGCACATGGAATTGAGTGTGCTGTCCGTCCGGACGAGGCTTTCCAGAATCGTCTGCCGATCCCCTTCCGCGCAGGCAAGCCGCTCCTCGCGCCCGCCCTCGTCGGTGTAGCGGATGGTATACGCGCCGCAGAGGATATCCGCCCCGCCGTCATCCAGCGCAAGCAGGGTTGCCAGCGCGTCCGGCGGCAAAACGTCGTCCGCGTCCGCAAAGGCCAGCCATTCGCCCCGCGCCGCTGCCATGCCCGCGTTTCGCGCGCGCGATACGCCGCCGTTTTCCTGATGAATCACGCGAATCCGCGCATCCGCCCGCGCAAGCGCATCGAGCGCCGCGCCCGTCCCGTCCGACGATCCGTCGTCAACCGCGATCAATTCCCAATCCACCATGGTCTGCGCCCGTATACATTCCGCCGTGCGCACAAGGGATGTTTCGCAGTTGTAGCACGGCATCACGATGGATATCATTGCGGCTTCTCCCTTTCCGCGCGCAAAGCAAACGCCGCCTCGCCGCATTTTCTCTTTATCATCTGGCAGACGGCAATCAGCGGATAGACCTCCGGATAGCCGCCCTTCCGGCAAAGCGCCAGCACGGCGCGCCCATACTCCGTCATCCGTCCGCGGTTCAGGCCGTCAAGCGCCAGTTCGGGCTTCGCCTTCCCGTTAAATTCCCGCATAACGCCGCCGATGCCGCCGTCCTTATACAGCCGAAGGACGAAGCTGTTCAGCAGCGGCGCATAATACGGCTCCAGCTCGCCGCGCCGCAGGAGCATATCCCGCATGGCGATCAGCCAAGGCCGATGCGTCTCCCATTCGCCGCCCCGGCGGCTTCCCGTCGCGGATTGGCTGTGGATGCGATAGCGATACGCGACGCGATGCACATACGCGATCTCCCGCGCGCACAGCGCCGCCTCCAGATTGAACAGCGCGTCCTCCGCCATTTTCAGCCCGGAAACCAGCCGAAGCCGCTCCCGCTCGATCATCTCGCGGCGGATAAGCTTGCCGCACATGATGTTCAGCACACTGTCGCCCTCGATCAGCCGAAGCGCCGCCGCGCGTCTTTTATGCGCGGCCGACCCGCGATACCATCGGGTTTCCGGCCAGACAGCCCGCACCCGCCCGGTTTCGTCAAACGTTTCATGGGGACAGACCACCATATCCACATCCTCCGCCGCGCCGGACAGCAGGGTTTCAAATGCATCCGGCGGCAGCAGATCGTCGCCATCCACAAACGTGATCCACTCGCCCCGCGCATGCGCAAGACCGAGGTTGCGCGCCGCGCTGACCCCCTGATTTTCCTGCGAAAAGACATGGATGCGCGCGTCCCGTTCGGCATAGCGGCGCGCCAGTGCCAGAGAATCGTCCCGCGAGCCGTCGTCCACGAAGATCACTTCAAAATCCCGCATGCTTTGGGCGAGCAGGCTGTCCAGGCAGGCGCTCAAATACGCGCCCGCGTTGTAGCACGGCAAAATGACGCTGATTTTCACGCCTGTTCCTCCCGCCCCTGCACGAGCGCCGCCGCGCCGCGCACATCGCCGCGCAGCCATCTGGCCGCAAACACACGCGCGCGAACCTGCGTGCGGATGCCCTTGCCCGTTTTCAGCGTATACATCGCCAGCGGACGCACGCCCATCAGCGCATGCAGCAGCGCGCGCAGCGTCTCGTTCCGCCCTGTCTCCCGCATCGCATCTTCAACGTCCGCCATGCTCGGGTCAAGCCGAATCCCCTTGCAGATCAGCTTGTCGTAGCAGAGCACGGGCAGCACGTCGGAAAGCTCCTTCTCCCGTCCGCATGCGCGCACATATTCCGTCAGTCGGATGCTCAGACAGATGAGCCGCCGGCAGAGCTTCGGCTTGCGCATGCCCATCAGCGAATCGCCGCGCTGCAAATAATTGACGTATGGCTTTGAAAGTGCGGCCAGCGTATGGACATGCATCAAATACATCGCCGAAAACAGCGTATCCTCGGCAAAAACCTCGTCGTTCGGCGCATAGCGGAGGTGATGCCGCTCGATGACGTCGCGCCGATACAGGCGGCACCACGCCTCCTGCCCGTGCACATACGGCATCCAGTAGCGATAAAAATAATGGGCCAGCCCGAATTGATCCAGATCAATGGTTTCATCCCGCATGGGCAGATACGCGCCCTGCGGCCCATCCTTCGTCACGAGGCGATAATTATAAATCACCAGTTGCGCGCCCGACCGCTCCGCCGCGGCCACCGCGTCCGCCAGCATCGTCGGTTCAACCGTGTCGTCCGAATCGACAAACGCGATATACTCGCCCCGCGCGATGTCCAACCCCGCGTTTCGCGCCGAGGAAAGGCCGCCGTTCGCCTTGTGCACCTGACGGATGCGCGCGTCCTTCGCGGCGTATTCCGCCATGATTCGCGGGCAGTCGTCCTTCGTGCCGTCATCCACCAAAATCAGCTCAAAATCCTCGAAGGTCTGCGCAAGGATGCTGTCAAGGCACCCCGGCAGATACGCCTCCACCTGATAGACCGGCACGATCACACTGACGCGGCACATAGCTTTTCCTCCACCCCTGCACGTTATAGAGCAATTATACCATAAAACGTATAGGGTTGCCATCCCTAAATCCGCGCGCCTGCCCGGCGGCGGCGTTTTTCCGCATCAAAAAAGCCGCTCCCTTCCCTTTGCGGAAAGAAGCGGCCAAGCAGCCTGCGTCTTCAGCCGACGTCCTTAGCGGCGGAACCGCCGAGCACATCCATCGAATCGACCATGCGCTGCACCGCGTCGTCGATTTGATCGTCGCCCAGACGCTGCGGATACACCGCCTGATACACCAGCGCGCAGCGATCCGCCGACACGAGCACCAGCGCCACGCGCACGGCCTCCTCGTCCTCCGGCTCGACGCTGAGCATCAGCCCCTTTGCCGCGTAGCCGCCGACCGTCTCAAGCGCCATGGACTGAATATCCGTCGCGCCCGGCCAATCGCCCGCGACAATTCCATCGAGCGTCACGTCCCCCTGCGCGTAGCGCAGAAGCTGCACATACGCGCCGCCGCTGAGCTGATAGGTCTGAATAAAATCGCCGTCGTCAAAGGCGACGTTCTCCACCATCTGCGCGTCCTCCGGCAGCTTCACAAGCATCACCGGCGCATTTTCCTGATCCGCAAAAGCCGCGCCGGTGAGCATCAAAGCCAGCACCGTCAGCCACATCAAAATCTTTTTCATGTTATCCTCCTTGCCCCTCCACGGGATTCGCGCCATATTATAGCATGAAGCCCGCCGTTCGTCAAACCGCTTTTCTTTTTTTGCTGCCTGTGCTATAATTTCTTTTACCACCTCACAGGGAGTGTCTTTTATGAAGCATATTCTGCTGATCGCAACCGGCGGCACCATCGCCAGCCGTCCGACGGAAAACGGGCTTGCGCCGCAGCTTTTGGCGGACGATATTCTGCGCTGTGTGCCCGCGCTCGGTTCGCTCTGCCGTATCGACGCGGTGCAGCCCATGAACATTGATTCCACCAACATGTCGCCGGATTGCTGGCTCGCGCTGGCCGACTGTCTGCGCGCGCATTACGATCAATACGACGGTTTTGTGATCGCCCACGGCACGGATACGATGGCGTATACCGCCTGCGCGCTGTCCTATCTGGTGCAGCAAAGCGGCAAGCCGATCGTGCTCACCGGCGCGCAGAAATCCATCTACGTGCAGGATACGGACGCGCGGCGCAACCTGTACGATGCGTTCGTCGCCGCGCAGGATGATAACCTCGCCGGGGTTTACATCGTCTTTGACGGGCGGGTGATTCTCGGCACGCGCGCCCGCAAGACGCGCACCAAGTCGATGAACGCTTTTTCCAGTATTGATTACCCGGACGTCGCGCTCATTCGCGACGGGCGCATCCTGCACTACATCCGTCAGCCCCGGCCGCAGACGCCGCCCGCCTTTTACGGCAGGCTGGACGCAAGCGTCTTCGTGCTCCGCCTCATCCCCGGCATGAACCCGGAGGTTCTGCGCCTGCTGGCCAGCCGGTTTGACGCGCTGGTGATCGAGAGCTTCGGCGTGGGCGGTCTCCCGTGCTACGAGCAGGCCGATTTTCTTTCCGCCGCCGCCGCGTGGAGCAGCGCGGGCAAGCCGATCGTCATCACAACGCAGGTGCCGCACGAGGGCAGCGATCTGGCCGTCTATCAGGTCGGCGCGCGGGCAGCCGCCCAGCCCGGCATTTTGCAGGCGTACACGATGACCGCTGAGGCCGTCGTCACCAAGCTGATGTGGATTCTGCCGCAGACGCGCGATCTTACGGAAATCAAGCGGCTGTTTTACGCCCCGATTGCCTGCGATTTGCTTCAGTTCGAAGAACGCGGTCAGGAAATAGACGAATCACATTGACATTTTCTTCCTGCATAATTGAGTAAAAAGCATATTCTGCACAAAACGCGGGCGCGCGATGCGCGCCCCTACAGGTACGGCGTAACTTATTGCTTAGACGGAAAATAACCTGATAAGAGCTCCCTCTTCGAGGGAGCTGGCACGGCACAGCCGTGACTGAGGGAGTTCGGTAGGCGCGCATTGCGCGCCTGTTATCGGAATTTGTACAGGATTTGGCCTTGCTTATTTACTGCTGTTTGCGAAAATTTACACAAAAGCGGCGAGCTTTTTCGGGCTCGCCGCTTTTCTTTTAATATCCCGCTTCCATCTGCTTTACCGTATCGTAGAGCCAGCGGTTCACCGGCACATCCAACCCGAACTTCTCTGCACGGCGGATGATTGTGCCCGCGAATAACTCGACCTCGCTCTTTCTGTGCGCTTCGCCGTCCTGCCGCATACTCGGCTTGCCCGCAGGCGACAGCGAATCCGCCAGATTAACCCAATCGTCAAACTCCGCGTCGCTGATGGGATAGCCCTCCAGCGCCGCAAGCTTCTGCACCTCGCGCATGGCGGCCAGCATGATTTCGCGCGGCTTGCCTGGCTTCTGAACCGTGCCGTAATCGCCTTCAAAGACCATCACTGTCTGGTTAATGCCGACGTTGAGCATCAGCTTGCCCCATTGGCGGCGCACCATGTCGCCGACCGGCTGCGCCGTCACGCCGTGCGTATTCAGGAAATCGGCGATCTGCTGCACCCGCGGCGAAATCCCGCCCGGCTGCTTTTCGCCCAGCACAATCATGCCCGCATGCGCGTAGGTCAGCGCATTGCCGACCTTCACCGCGTCCATGCCCTGCGCCGTGCAGTAAATCACGTTCCGTTCGCCAAAGCGCGCGGCAATCGTCTCCTCGCTGCTCACGCCGTTGAGCACAGAGAGCATCAGCGTGTTTTCTCCGATAAATCCGGATGCGGTCTCCATCGCGCCGCGCAAGCCGCTCTCCTTGGTTACAAAGATCATCAGATCGACGGGCTTTTCCGTCTTCGGTGTTTCATATCGAAAGTTCACGGGCGTGCCGTTGCAGATAACGCCCTGCTTTTGATATCTTTCCGCGCGCGCCTCGTCTGCAATCACGCGCACATCCGCGCCGTTTTCAAGCAGCCGCTGACCGAACAGCACGCCCAGCGCGCCCAAGCCAACGATTCCAACCGTCTGCATGTTTCATTCTCCTTTGTAAAGCCACCGCAGCAGCGCGATTTCCCGCGCGTACCCCTCCGGCTCGTTCGGCGTTTCCAGGTAGAACGGCAGGTTTCGCAGCGCCGGATGATTGATGATCGCCGCGATTGCGTCCAGCCCCAGACTGCCCTTGCCGATCTGCTCATGGCGATCCTTTCGGCTGCCCATCGGGTTCTTGCTGTCGTTCAAATGAATCGCCCGAAGCCGCGACAGGCCGAGCACGCGGTCAAACTCGCCGAGCACATCGTCAAGCCGCCCAACCACGTCATAGCCCGCGTCGTACACATGGCAGGTATCCAGACACACGCCGATCCGATCTCCGTCGCGTGTGGCGTCCACGATTTGGCGCAGTTCCTCAAAGCTGCGCCCGACCTCACTTCCCTTGCCCGCCATGGTTTCCAGCAGAATCGGCGTGGCCGTCCCCTCCGCCATGACCGCATCCAGCATGTCCGCGATGTAGCGAACGCCGATCTCCACGCCCTGCCTGACATGGCTGCCCGGATGGAAGTTGAGCATCGCGTCGGGGATATGCGCGAGGCGCTCCAAATCCTCCCGCATGGTGCGCACGGCAAATTCGCGGATGGACGCATCCGCCGCGCAGGCGTTGAGCGTATACGGCGCATGCGCGAGAATCGGCGCGAACCGATGCGCCGCAAGGAAGTCGTTCAGCGCGTCCGCATCCTGCCGATCAAACGGCTTGACGCTGCCGCCGCGCGGATTGCGCGTAAAGAACTGAAACGTGTCCGCGCCGAGGGCGAGCGCCTGTTCGCCCATCGACAGATAACCCTTGGCGCAGGACAGATGACAGCCGATATGCAGCATGTTACTTTTCCTCCGCCGCGTCCGCTTCATCCGGCGTGGCCGTCGTCAACACCGGCGTGCCGCCGAGCAGCTCAATCGCCTTTTGGAGCTGCGCGTCGTGGTCATGCGGCAGGTTGTTGATGCCGTAGCGCGTCACCGCATCCTCGTCCAGCTCCACCTCCACGTCCGGCTCAATGCCGATTTCATGGATGCACTCGCCGCTGGGCGTGTAATACCGCGCGGTCGTGACCTTCATGCCGCTTCCGTCGGCAAATTCCAGAGAGCTTTGCACAACGCCCTTGCCGAAGGTCTTGGTGCCCACGAGCAGCCCCGCGTGGTTATCGCGAATCGCGCCCGCGAGGATCTCCGACGCGCTGGCGCTGTAGCCGTTGACCAGCACGGCCATCGGCACGTCATAATATTCGTCGTCGATCTTCTCCTCGGTCACGTTGCCGTCCTTGTCCTTCATGGATACGACAACGCCCTCCGGCAGGATCAGATCCGCCATTTTCACGCAGGTATCGACCAGCCCGCCGCCGTTGTTGCGCAGGTCGATAATCATGCCGGAAACGTTGGCCGCCCTGAACGTGTCAATCGCTTCGGCGAATCCTTCGTAAGCGTCGCCCAGGAAGTCGAACACCATCACATAGCCGATGTTGCCCTCCAGAATTTCGTATTCAACATAGTTGATGTTGACGTTTTCGCGCACCACGTCGAAATCGAGGGTATCCAGACCGCGCATCACCGTCACCTTGACGCTTTCGCCCGGCGTTCCGCGCATGATGCTGACGGCCTCCTGCATCTCATAGGCGGAATAATACACGTCGTTGACGTAGACGATCTTATCGCCCGCGCGAATACCCGCCTTTTCGGCCGGGCTGCCCTTGAACACGCGCGTCACCGTAATCAACAAATCCGAGGGATCGGCGAGAAGCTGGCAGCCGATCCCGGCGTACACGCCCTCGGTTTCCTCGTTGAACTTTTCCATTTCCTCTTTCGTGTAATAGACGCTGTATATGTCGCCGATGCCGGCCATCAGCCCGGCGGCGGCGCTTTCCAGCATCGCGTCCTCGTCAACGTCTTCGTAATAGTAGGCTTCCACAATCTGAAACAGCGCTTCCAGCTTCTGATACCGCTGATAGTTTTCGTATTCCTCCCTGCTGATGGTGACAGTCTCGCTCTGCTTGAACATCGGAAGCGTAGCCGCTTGCGCGGGCACGGCGGACGTCAGCATCGCGCCGACGATCATCATGGGGACAATTTTCCGTTTCATCGCGTTCACAATTCCTTTCGATTCAAAAAGAGCCGGCCATTTCTGGCCGGCGCAGCCTGCGGAATAGCCGAGGCCAAGGACAGTTTAATACACGGGACGCGGCTTATCCTTGCCGCTCTTGCCCAGAAGCATCATCATCTTGAAGGTCACAGCGTCGTCAAACTTGCGCAGATCCAAACCGGTCTGGCGCTGCACCTTGTCGAGGCGATACACCAGCGTGTTGCGGTGGATATAGAGCTGACGCGCGGTATCGGACAGGTTGAGATCCTTCGCGAAGAACATCTCAATGGTATGCAGCATTTCGTCGTTGAACAGGCGCGCGGTCTTGCGGTTAAACAGAATGCCGTGATAGCGCGTGCCCATTTCGCGCGGAATATCCATCAGGAAGCGCTCCAGCACGAGGCTGCGGTACACATAAATGTGCTGCTCGGTCAGGAAGATTCGACCCACTTCGACGGCGCGGCGGGATTCGCGATAGCTCTCGCCGATCTCCGGGAAGGTCTTCTTCGGCTCGCCGATGCCCACGACGCAGCTCTTGCCCGCCTCGTCGAGCAGCGTCTGCTCGATGGCCTCGGCCAGCTGGAACAGCTCGTCGAAGGCTTCGACGTTCTCCATGCTCTTGAGGAACACGACGGTATGGCGATCCATTTCCACCAGCAGATCGCCGCCCGCGCGCGGCACAAGCTCTTCGAGCATGTTGAACGCGGTTTCCGTCTCCGTCTGGAGAATCTGGAAGGTGAGCACACAGCGCTCACGGTTCATCTCGATCTGGTGCTCGTGCGCCAGCGCTTCCAGCTCAGAACCGGCCAGCTCCTCGCGCAGCACGCGGCGATACACGTCATAGCGGCTCTGGATCGGCGCCTCGCCGCGACCCATGGACTGCACCATCGCGCCCGCAAGCACGATGCAGTCGTGCGTTGCCGCGCCCTGCGCATCCGCGCAGAGGATCAGCTCCGGCGTGATGCCGATCATCAGGAAGGTTTTGCCCTCAAAAGCCACCGGCATGCCCGGCTCCATGAACTCCGGAAGGTTGATCTTGCTGCGGTTCTCTTCCGGCAGAAGCACGGTGCCCTCCGTATCCAGCAGCCAGAGCGGCTGCATCAGGCGGGCCAAAACCTGCTGAATCTGATTTAAAAAACGCTTCTCAGGAATCATACTTCTTTTCTCCTCTCATCAGCGCGCAAAATGGCTAAAACAAATATAGTTCATTATAGCGTATAACCGGGCAAAAATCTATATCTAAGAAAAAATATCTCCCCTAATTTGGCAAAATATACCGTGTTTTTATGGAAAACATACAAAAAACGCCCGCATCGAAACGATGCGGGCGTTGTATAATCCGTGAATTAGCGGTTCAGGATGCTCAGCTCGGTATCCTTGTCGAAGAAATGCAGGCGGTTCGTCTCGAAAGCGACCTTCACGGTATCGCCGGTGCGGGACGTGCTGCGCGGATCGACGCGGGCAACGACGTTGCTCTCCTTGCCGTCCACCTTCAGGTAGAGATAGGTCTCGGAGCCCATCAGCTCGACGACCTCAACCTTCGCCTCGACGAGGTTGTTGTCCGCGGCGGACAGGAAGCGCTCTTCATCGTGGATGTTCTCCGGACGGATGCCCATGACAACTTCCTTGCCGATGTAGGACTCGTCCACCAGCTTGCGAACCTTCGCATCCGGCACCTTGATGGCGTTGCTGCCGAACTCGGCCCACACGCCGTCCGCGCGCTTGACGAGCTTCGCGTCGAAGAAGTTCATCTGCGGGCTGCCGATGAAGGAGCCGACGAACAGGTTGGCCGGATAATCGTACAGGTTCTGCGGGGTATCGACCTGCTGGATGAAGCCGTCCTTCATAACAACGATGCGGGTGCCCATGGTCATGGCCTCGGTCTGGTCATGGGTAACATAGATGAAGGTCGTCTGCAGGCGCTGATGCAGCTTGGTGATCTCGGTACGCATCTGCACGCGGAGCTTCGCGTCCAGGTTGGAGAGCGGTTCGTCCATCAGGAAGACCTTCGGATCGCGGACGATCGCGCGGCCCAGGGCGACGCGCTGACGCTGGCCGCCGGAGAGCGCCTTCGGCTTGCGGTTGAGAAGCTGCTCGATGCCCAGAATCTTCGCGGCCTCGCGAACGAGCTTGTCGATCTCGTCCTTCGGCTTCTTGCGCAGCTTCAGGCCGAACGCCATGTTGTCATAAACGGTCATGTGCGGATAGAGCGCGTAGTTCTGGAAGACCATCGCGATATCGCGATCCTTCGGCGCCACGTCGTTCACCAGACGGTCGCCGATGTACAGTTCGCCTTCCGAAATCTCTTCAAGACCCGCGACCATACGGAGCGTCGTGGACTTGCCGCAGCCGGAAGGACCGACCAGAACGATGAACTCCTTGTCCTCGATATCCAGGCAGAAGTCGGAAACAGCGGTCACGTTGCCGGAGTAAATCTTGTAGATGTGGTTAAGCTTCAAGCTCGCCATAGTAAAATCCCCCTTGTTCATTCTCACGCAACAACCAGCTTGAGCCGAATCTTTCGTTCATCGGCCTCAACAACTGAGTTCATTATACGGGTCGGGCGTGTATTTTGCAATCGAATAAGTTCACAAAAAATATTCGGATGCGGGTCGATTTATCCCCTTTATTTCAACCCGTTTTTTTGTAGGTTTTAGTCATTCCCGCCACATCGTCTGCTGATTGACCCCTTCGTTTGTGCGAATCGTTTTCCCCTGATTTTTCGCATTTCTTTCACATTTTTTCCTTTTTGCTCCCTTTTCGAACTTTTTCGACATATTTTATGCGTCCATTTCGCCGACTTCCTGCAATTCTTTTCCTCTTTTTCAAATTCGCACATTTCATTCGTTTTTCCTTATGCGTCGGTTTCCGAACCGTTCTTGTGCACCTTGCACATATTGATATTTACACAGTCTTCTTCAAAACTTTCGCACTTTTCCATAGAAAAAACGCTATGCAGTAACATAGCGCCATCGGTATTTTTCTATCTGTCGATTTTATTCTTCGACGCGGATCACGCTTTCGGCGCTCGCCTGCGCGGGATCCATCTTCTCAAGCGCACGGCGCACGGCATGCTCGCCCGCCCGATGCGTCAGGAAAATCAGCCGGACAAAGCCCGCTTCATCCCGCTCGCCCTTCTGCACCATGGAGGCGATGCTGACGCCCTCCGCCGCGAAGCCGCCCGTAATCAGCGACAGCACGCCCGGTTCATCCTTCGCCCGCATGCGGACAAAGTGCACGCAGCTCCAGTCCTCCGCCATCCTGCACGGCGCTTCGCTCACCGCGGGCAGTTCGTGCCGCTTGGCCTTCGCCGCGCAGATCAAATCCGATACCAGCGCGCTGGCCGTCGGCAGATCGCCCGCGCCGCGCCCGTAGAACATCATCTCGCCGCAGGCATGCCCTTTGACGAACACAGCGTTGAACGCATCGTTCACGTTGGCCAGCGGGTGGCTGTTCGGCACAAACGTCGGGTGCACGCGCGCCTGAATCTCGCCGTCTTCTTCCTTCGCGACGGCCAGCAGCTTGAGCGTCAGCCCAAACTCCTTTCCGCATTGCACGTCCAGCGGTGTAATGCCCGTGATTCCCTCCCGGTACACATTCTCCACCGGCACGTGGCGGTGAAACGCCAGCGTGGACAGGATGCTCAGCTTGTAGGCCGCGTCATAGCCCTCCACGTCCGCGGTCGGATCCGGCTCGGCCAGCCCCAGCCGCTGCGCGTCGGCCAGCACGTCCGCATAGGCCGCGCCTTCGTTGGCCATTCGGGTCAGGATATAGTTCGTCGTGCCGTTGATAATGCCCATCACCGAACTGATCCGGTTGGCCTGAAGCGAACCGTTGATCGCCCGAATGATCGGCACCGCGCCGCACACGCTCGCCTCGTAATACAGCCCGGCGGCATGCTCCCTCGCAGCGCGGACAATCTGCGTCCAATGCGTCGCCAACGCCATCTTGTTGGCGGTGATAACGCATTTGCCGTTTTCCAGCGCGCGCACCATATAGGAAGCCGCCGGCTGCTCGCCGCCCATGAATTCCATCACCATGTCGATTTCCGGGTTGTCGAGCACGTCCTCCGGGCGATCCGTCAGCAGCGCCGAGGGAATCGCCCACGCGCGGTTCTTGTTCAGCGAACGCACGAGAATTTTTCGCACCTCAAAGCCGACGCCTTCGTTTTCTTCGATCTGCGCCCCATACGTTTCCAGCAGTTTATACACGCCGCAGCCGATGTTGCCGCAGCCCAGAAAACCCACGACGATCTTTTCCATGCTTTCGTGCGTCCTTCCTTCAAATGAATGTTTACAGGTTTCTCTCGTAGATCAGGCGCAGGCCGGTCAGCGTCAAATCCGGATTGATTTCGTCAATCACGTCGGAATTGCTCTTGACCAGATGCGCCATGCCGCCCGTCGCAATCACGCGGATATCGCTTCCGCCCAGCTCGTGCTTCATATGCTTGATGATTTTCTCCACCGAGCCGATATAGCCGTACAAAATGCCCGCCTGTATATTGGAAACGGTCGTCTTGCCGATGACCTGCGGCGGGAGCACCAGCTCGATGGAGGGCAGCTTCGCCGTGCCCGTCGAAAGCGCGCGGTTCATCATCCGCAGGCCGGGGCCGATTGCGCCGCCGAGAAATTCCGATTTGGCGGAGATCACGCCATACGTCGTCGCCGTGCCGAAATCAATGAAAATCGCAGGGCCGCCGTAGAGCGCGGAGACCGCCACCGCGTTGGCGATTCGGTCGCTGCCCAGCTCGCGCGGGTTCTCGTAGCGGATGTTCAGCCCTGTTTTCATGCCGGGCACGAGCAGCCGCGGCTCGAGATGAAAGTAATCCCGGCACATGTGCTCGATGGTGTAGTTGATGGTCGGCACAACGGAGGAAATCATAATCCCCTCCACCGCCTGCATATTCAGGTTGTGATAACGAAACAGATCCGCCATGATGATGCCATATTGATCCGATGTCATCACCGGGTCGGTCGCGCAGCGCCAGCGCTTGACCAGCCGACTCCCTTCAAACACAGCGGCTTTGATATTGGTGTTTCCAATATCCATTGCAACGATCATAATTCTATCCCCTAACCGGCGTAAGATTTAGCGGTGCCCGTTCATCCTGCCCGTCACCTTGAGCAGCGCGCCGCCGATGGCCGTGCCCGCAACCGAGCAGACAATCGCTTCCACGAGCCCCTGTATGCCCGTCAGCAGAATGACAAACATCAGCGGGTTGCTCGCGCCCTTGGCCAGCACGAGGCTCTGGACGTAATCCGTATGATAAAACGCAAGCACGATATAGCCCATGAAGAACAGCGTGTTGAGCAGCGGCGCGGACAGCGAGGCCACAAAGCAGTTGGCCGTCGCGTTTTTGCACGCCTTGTCCATCGCGCCATAGACCAGCCCGACGCACAGACCCATCAGCAGGCGCGTGACAAAACACAGGATGAACGTGTGGATGGCCGACACACCCAGCAGCGTCGAGGTCATAATTGACGCGCCCTTGATCGCGTCCATGAAGCTCACAAAGCCGAAAACGCCGCCAAGCAGCATGCTCGCCAGCGGCCCGATGACAATCGCGCCAATGGCAATCGGCACGGTCAGGAACGACATGTACAGTGGTCCGACCGGCACGCTGCCCAAGCCGATGAGCTTCATCACCACTTCAATCGCCACAAGGATGGCAAGCTGCGTCAGCGTCTGCACGCTGATCTTCTGTTGAGGCTGAGTATTCATTTTTGATCCTCCGTTCGGGTTCGCACAGGATACCCGACAAGTCTTTGCCGCAAAAGCGGCGTCGTAAAAGAAAACAACCTTCTCGGTCTGCCCTGCATGCAGCGGCAGCCAGAATCGCGTATATTGTACCAAACAGGCGCTGATTTTGCAAGTTTTTACGCGCAAATTGTCGTTTTCGGCCATTCCTCCCATTTTTCTGTAAAAAAGGGTTGACTTTTCACAAGCCGTATCGTATAATACTCTTCGTCGCAAGACAAAACGGCTTGCGGGAATGGCGGAATTGGCAGACGCGCTAGATTCAGGTTCTAGTGAAAGCAATTTCATGCAGGTTCAAGTCCTGTTTCCCGCACCAAACCAGTATAATCCGAACCAGATTTTCCAAATCGGAAATGGGTTCGGATTTTTTCTTATCTCCTAATCACAAAGGTATAACACACTAGACCTTGCAAGCAAGGTCAGTGTGCCAAGGGCTGAGATTCCTTGGGATCCTTGCGAAATAATGATACAGCAAAACAACCGCATTCTTCATATAGGGATATGCTTTCATTGAGGAATATGGTATACTTGGCTCAATAAATCGGAATTGTTAAACTGCTATTTTTTTAAATAGGTATTGACTTCTACGTAACGTAATAGTTTAGAGTGTACTTGTCGAGAGGAGGGAACGACAATGATGACGGTAAATGAGGTAAGTAAATTAACAGGAGTAAGTATACGCACTCTGCAGTATTACGACACCATTGGACTCTTAAAACCTATTGAATATACAGAGTCAGGTTATAGGTTGTATGACGATACATCCTTGGAAAGGCTGCAACAAATTTTATTGTTTAAAGAATTGGAATTTCCTCTTAAGGAGATTAAAAAGATAATTGATGCCCCTAACTTTGACAGGAACAAAGCATTAGAGCAGCAGATTGAATTGCTTACTATGAAAAAGAATCATCTTGAAAATCTTATTAGTTTCGCTCGAGGAATAAAAGGAATAGGCGTGAAATATATGGATTTTAAAGTGTTTGATACAAGAAAGATTGATGAGTATTCTAAACAAGCAAAAGAACAATGGGGACAAACCTCTGAGTACAAGGAGTTTGAAGAGAAAACAAAGAACTGGACGAAAGACGATGAAGCTACTGTTGCAAATGGGTTTATGCAATTATTTGTTGAATTCGGACAGATGAAAGAAATGGATCCAGCAGATGAACAGGTGCAGTTACAGGTAAGGAAACTTCAAGATTACATTACAGATCATTTTTATACATGTTCTGATAAGGTTTTATGCGGTCTTGGAAGAATGTATGCTGGTGGAGGAGAACTTACGGAAAATATTGATGATGTCGGAGGAGCTGGCACAGCAGAGTTTGCAGGTAAGGCCATTGATATATTTTATATGAACAGAAGTTAAATTCCAGTTTGTTGTATTCGCCCATAATACGGGGCTGACAGGTATACCTGCTATTCTTCCGATGACCCGCGCGTAAAATCCATCGAAGAACAAGTCACGGAAGCAGGCACTTCTGGTTCAGATTTGGTTTCATCTGCTGCACCATAAAAGAAAGCTCGGCGAAAGCGCTGAGCTTCTTTTTTGCAAACTGGGAAACAAACTTGAAAATAGCGCTAACCCTCAATCGTCGGAATGTGTTTTGACTGCGTCATTTTCGCCGATTTTCTTTTGATCCCACAATCCGTATTGTTCGCTGTTTTTCAAAGCCGAAAGCATATGATCTTTCAAATTCGGATAGGTTTTGCACATGGACGCAATTAACTGCTTGATCTCCTGTCGTCTGGAGTGACCGTCCATGGGGCAGGGATTATGAACAACGGGCAGATTTAACCGTCTGGCCACATGGATGACGTGCTTTTCGGGCACATACACCATGGGACGGATAACCGTCACATCTGCGCCGGGCAAAAACATGTTCGGGTGAAAGGTGTGAAGCCTTCCTTCAAAAATCAACGACATCATCAGGGTTTCAATCGCATCTTCCCGATGATGGCCGAGCGCAACCTTGTTGCAGCCCAGTCGTTTGGCCGCGTCATTCAGCGCCCCGCGCCGCATTTTTGCGCAGAGCGAACAGGGATTATTCTCCTTGCGAAGATCAAAAACCACCTTTGCGATATCCGTCTGAATCACATCAAACGGAATATTCAATTCCTCGCACCAGCGCATAACGGGCGAAGCGTCGAAGGCTTCAAATCCCATATCGAGCATAATCCCGCGCAGTTCAAAATTCTTGTGTTCAAATTTGCGGTACAGCGAAAGGGCATAGAGCAGAAGCAGGCTGTCCTTTCCGCCGGAAACGCCGACCGCCACGCGATCTCCCGGCGCAATCATTTCAAAATCCTCGTCCGCTCTGCGAATGTCGCCCAGCACGGTTTTCATCTCGTCGTCGCCTCCTTGTCGCAAAGAGTATATCAGCCGACCGCGAAAACGTCAATATTCTGTGCGGATCGGCACACCCGCCAAGCGAATGTTAAATTCTCGAAGAAGCGATTGACGAAAACCGCGCTTGCTGATACAATAGCAAAGAAAATATTCCGCAGGACTCTGCCGCCGAGGGAACAACGCACCGTTTTGATGTACAGACAATCTTTATCCGGCAGAATCCCCCGATCAATCCGAAATTTGAGGTGGAGGAAAGCATGAAAACGATTTTTGACATTCTGCGCGGCGTGGTTATCGGTCTGGCCAACATCATCCCTGGCGTAAGCGGCGGCACGATGATGGTTTCCATGGGCATTTACGACACGATCATCGGCTGCATCAATTCGCTGTTCAAGGACTTCAAACGCTGCGTCAAAATGCTTTGGCCGTATGCGCTGGGCATGGTGCTCGGCATTTTGGGTCTGGCCAAGCTGATCACGTTCCTGCTCGGATCGTATCCGCTGCCGACGAACATGGCGTTTATCGGTCTGATTCTCGGCGGCCTGCCGATGATTCTCAAGAAGATGAAGGGCGAAAAGAAAGGCGCGGCGGGCGCAATCGCCTTCGTTCTGGCCTTCGCGCTGGTTGTCGGTCTGAAAATCGTCGGCGGAGGTAACAGCGCGGACGCTTCCATCACCTTGGGGCTTGGCCAAATGATCATTCTGTTTGTGATAGGCGTCATCGCCGCGGCGACCATGGTGATTCCCGGCGTCAGCGGCTCCATGATGCTGATGCTGCTGGGCTATTACAATCCGGTCGTCGGCTCCGTCAGCGGGCTGGTCGATGCGCTGCTTTCCGGCAATATGAGCGCTGTCCTTCGCTGCTGCGGTGTGCTGATTCCGTTCGGCATCGGCGTTGTCGTCGGCATCTTCGCCGTGGCAAAGCTGATTGAAATCCTGCTGCGCCGTTTTCCCGGCCCGACCTATTGCGCCATCATGGGGCTTGTGACGGCCTCGCCGGTCGCTATTTTGATGGGGCTAAGCTATACAGGGCTGACCGCTGCGGCTGTGATCTTCTCCGTCGTCATGCTGGCGCTGGGCAGCGTGGTCGCTTATAAGCTCGGCGGCGAATAATTAATTGACAAAACAGGGTTTACCTGCTATAATCACATTGTTTTTTGAATTACATACAACCTTATTGAGAGCGGCGGAGGGAATAGGCCCAATGAAGCCCGGCAACCGGTTGAATTCGGTGCTAAATCCTACGGCTCTGGCCGGCAGATGAGGTATGGTTGAAATAAAACCGCCTGATTTGCGCAATTGGGCGGATTTTTCATGCCGCAAAGCAGCTCTCATCAAGCGAGAGGAGAAGACAAATGAAGCAACTGTTTACATCCGAATCCGTTACGGAAGGACATCCCGACAAAATCTGCGACCAGATCAGCGACGCGGTGCTCGACGCGATTCTGGCGCAGGATCCGTATGCCCGCGTGGCCTGCGAAACCTGTACGACAACCGGCATTGTGATGGTGATGGGCGAGGTGACCACCACCGCCGACTATCGAGTGGACGATATCGTTCGTGAAGTGGTCTGCGATATCGGCTATGACCGCGCCAAATACGGCTTTGACGGCCACACCTGCGCCGTGCTGACGGCGATGCATGGTCAGAGCCCGGATATCGCCATGGGCGTTGACGACGCGCTGGAAGGGCGCGGTGTGGGCGATATGGACATCGGCGCCGGCGATCAGGGCATGATGTTCGGCTTCGCCTGCGATGAAACGCCCGAGATGATGCCCATGCCCATCGCGCTGGCGCACCGCATCACGCGCCGCCTTTCTCAGGCGCGCAGGAGCGAGGAGCTGCCTTGGCTGCGCCCGGACGGAAAGAGTCAGGTGACGATCGAGTACGACGGGGACAAGCCCGTTCGCGTCGATACGGTCGTCGTTTCCACCCAGCATGCGCCCGAAATCAGCCATGAGGCGCTTTCCGCCGCCATCATTGATAAGGTGATCTGCAAATCCATTCCGGCCGAGCTAATGGACGAGAATACCCGATTCCTGATCAATCCGACCGGCCGCTTCACCATCGGCGGCCCGATGGGCGATTCCGGCCTGACCGGCCGTAAAATCATCGTCGATACATACGGCGGATATGCCCGCCACGGCGGCGGCGCGTTCAGCGGCAAGGATCCGACAAAAGTTGATCGCAGCGCCGCGTATGCCGCGCGCTACATCGCCAAGAATATCGTTGCGGCGGGATTGGCCAAGCGCTGTGAAATCGAGCTGGCTTACGCGATCGGCGTGGCCAATCCGGTTTCTCTGCTGGTCGATACGCAGGGCACCGGCGTCATTTCCGACGACGCACTGGCGAAAATCGTCAGAGAGCAGTTTGATCTTCGTCCGGCCGGCATCATCGACATGCTGAATCTGCGCCGCCCGATTTATCGTCAGACGGCCGCGTTCGGCCATTTCGGCAGAACGGACGTCGATCTGCCGTGGGAACGTGTGGATCGCGCCGAGGCGCTGCGCGCGGCGGCCGGCATTTAATATTCCCTTACGCAAAAAGGCATTGCTGCGGATGGTTCGCATCGGCAGCAACGCCCTTTTTCTTTTCCGAAAATTTATTCGCGCAGAAGCTCAATTTTCTTGATTTCCGCTTCGCTCGGGGTGATATACAGCGTTCTCTGGTGGGTGTAGGTGACAAAACCGGCGGGGGTTCCGCCCGGTTTTTTGATATACCGGCGCAGCGTCGCGTCAATCGGCACCTGTGCGCTGCGAACGCCTTTTGAATAATACGCCGCGAGCATGGCCGCCTGCATCAGCGTAGACTCCGGCACGTCGCCCTCCGTATGAATCAGCACATGCGAACCCGGCATCTTCTGCGCGTGCAGCCATGTTTCGTTGCCGCGCGCGCCCATCGTCAGGCGCTCGTTTTGCAGCGCGTTTTTGCCCACTTCCATTTCAATGCCGTCGCAGGAACGGAATTTCATCGGCTGGGACGGCGCTTCCTTTCTCGGCTTTACGCGGGAAGACGGCTGGCGCACATGGCCGGAGGCGACGAGCATCTCCCGCAGTTCCGACAGCCCGCGCGCATCCGTACATTTGCGCAGATCGTCCTCCATCTGCTCCAGATATTCGAGTTCCTGCTCGGCTTTTTCCTTTTGTTCTGCCGCAAGCGTCCTCGCGCCGCGCGCCTTTTGATACAGCTTGAAATATCGCTGGGCGTTTTGCGCAGGGGAGAGCGAGACGTCCATCGGGATAGAGACCGGCTCGCAGTTCTCGCTGTAATAATTTTCCACGACAGCGACCGGTTCGCCCTTCTGAAGCCGATACAGATTGGCCTGAAGCAGCTCGCCGTTTTGCCGATATTCTTCCATGCGCGCCGCACCTTCCAGCGCTTCATTCTGAATGGCGATCTTTTTTTCACATCGCTCAATATGGTTTTTAAGGGCATGCGCAAGGCTGGCGCTCCGCTGATTCAGCCGATCCCGTCGATCCCGCTCATAGAAATACGCATCCAGCGCGCCGCTCGGATCAGCGTACTGCGCCATTTGCGCCGTCGGCAGATGCACCTGCGGGAAGGGAAATACGTCCGTCGGCGTACCCGCATCATCCAGCGTCACCACACAGGGCGAGAGCGAGGGCATCTCCCGCAGATAGCTGTGCAGCGCGTCTGCGGCCGCCTGAACGTCGATTTCACTGACCAGCGACGATCCGTTCATGCCGATTCGGGCAGCCGCCTCACGGGCGGCCTGCGGCGAAAAACCGGCGACGCATGCGCCGATGGCCTTCTCCAGTTTGCCGCCCTCCTGCGCAAGCCGCAATGCGATTTCCTCCGCTGTCGCCGTTTCGGGGTTCAGCTTTCCCTGTGCGGGCGGATAGGCGTAGGTCAGACCCGGCAGAACCTGACGTACCCGAGAAATATCCTGCCCGACGTGCCGCACCGCATCGACAATGCGCCCATCCGCTGCGCGCAGAATGATGTTGGAATGCCTGCCCATGATCTCTACAACCATCGTCCGCGTCACGGGATCACCCAGCTCGCTCAGGTTGCTGATGTCGATTTCCAAGATACGGTCGCCCGCAATGCGGCGCACCGCCAGCACACGGCCGCCGCAGAGGTATTTCCGAAGCAGCATGCAGAACATCGGCGGCTCCATCGGCCCTGTTTTCGCGTGCTCGCTCAGGTGCACGCGCGCCGCGCTGGCCGCCGCGCTGAGCACAAGGCGATGGTTGACCCCCTGCGCGCGAATCACCAAATGAATTTCGTCTTTCTCCGGTTGAATCACGCGATCCACGCGGCCATCCCGAAGCACCGTATCTAATTGCCGGGCAACAAAGCCCAGCATAACGCCGTCCATTGGCATAAAAGAGATTCCTCCTTTGGCGAGGGATATGATATGTCTTTGGCATGACCGGCCAAGCCGATACATAGGATGCACCGTGAGAAAGGGCGGCGCGCCAAGGCTCGTTCGCATACCACAACGGTCACGCTCGCCGCCCGTGCGCAGCCCAGCCACGCCCGACGAGTCTGCCCAATCGGTATTATACCATCTTTTGCCCGCAAAGCAAAGAGGGGAAGGGCAGGCATGTGCGCGCAGAACGAGTCATAAACTGGGGCGGAAATCAACCGGCAAGGAGTGATGGCTTGTGAAATGGCCGAAAATCAGGATTCGGCGCGAAACAATCGAGCGCACGCTGATCGTATGCTCGGCGGCGCTGGTGCTGCTGCTTTCGCTCAAACGCGGCGGCACAAACGGCGAACCATACGAAGAACCGCTGGAGGATATTCCGCAGGGAGAAATCAGCGTTTCAAGCGCACAGACGGCGGATACCCGAGAAACCGTTGTCTATTACGAGGACGGAGACGGCTATCTGGTGCCCGTGCAGCGCAGCATCATGCGTCAGGACGGCATCGCGAAGGCCACGCTGGAGCTGATGGTGCAAAACCCGAGAAACGACATGGACGCCGCGCGGCTGGGACTTGTCCCCGTTGTGCCGGAAGGGACAACGTTTGACCTCGATATTTCCGGCGGACACGCCCGCGTGGACATGAGCGCGCAGGTTCTGAACGCGCAAGATAAGCAGCAGGAAGAAAATATGCGCACCGCCATCGTCTGGGCGCTCACGGAGTTTGACACCGTAAAGGACGTTCATTTCCTCGTCGATGGTCAAAACCGCGGAACGCTCACCCACGGAACGAACATCGGCGGCTCTTATACGCGCGTCGGCCTGAACCGGGAAGCAGTTAGTCAGGAAACGTTTGCGGACAGCGACGAAATTCAAGTCTTCTTCCCGACGCAGAACGGGCGATTGCTCGTGCCCGTTTCCAGAACGATATATGGTTCCGATGACGTGGCTACCGCTGTTTTTGAATTTCTGCGTGGACCCAAGGCGGACAGCGGGCTTGAAACGCCGCTTGCGCAGAGCGTTCAGCTTTTAGGCATCGACGTCAGTGACGGCACGGTCACCATCAATTTCAGCGGCGATTTCACCAAGATTGCCGAACAGAGCGACGGCGGTATACAAGCCATGCGCGCCCTGATGATGACATGCACGCGATATCCCGGCATTAAAAAGGTCAAAATTCTGGTGGATGGAAAACCGTATCAGTTGCCCGTCACAGACGTGCCGACGTTCGCCAATATCGCAAGCGAGGTTGAAAGCAGCTATCCCGAAGTGATGATGATTGAATAGGCGCAGAGCCGGGCGCATCGGGCGTTTCGGCTCTTTTCTTTGCCGCTCGATTATGCTATACTGTTTGACATACAGGATATTCCATGAGGAGAGAGCATGCCATGACTCATTCAAAAATGCGGCTGATTGTCGCCAGCAACAACTCAAATAAACTGCGCGAGTTCCACGAAATTCTGGGAGAGCGGTTTGACATCGTTTCCATGCACGAAGCGGGCATTGACGCAGACATCGAGGAAAACGGAACAACCTTCGAGGAAAACGCGCTCATCAAGGCCAATTATGTGATGAACGCCTGCCACTGCGCCGCCATCGCCGACGACAGCGGGCTTGAGGTTGACGCGCTGGGCGGCGCTCCCGGCGTATACAGCGCGCGATACTGCGGCCGACACGGCGACGACGACGCGAATAACGCGCTGCTGCTGCGCAATCTGGAAGACATTCCTGCGCCGAGAAAAGCGCGATATGTCGCCGCGATTGCGCTGGTTCGCTCCGGCCACGCGCCCATCGTATGCCGCGGCACATGTGAGGGCGAAATTCTGACGGAGGGCAGAGGAAACGGCGGTTTCGGCTATGACCCCTTGTTTTTGTGCGAAACGGGGAAGACCTTTGCGGAGATTTCGCCGGAAGTCAAAAACGCAATCAGCCACAGAAAACGCGGAATCGAAGCCGTATTGCATGCGTTGGAGGCAGAACAATGACCCGCATCGGCGTATTTTCCGACAGCCACGGGGATCGCGACGCGCTGGAAAGGCTGCTTGAAGAAATGGGGCACGTTGACGCCGCCTGTTTTCTGGGCGACATTTCATCCGACGCGATGTTTTTGAGGGAAAAGCTGGAAGAAATGGCGCATCAGCCTGTTTTGTATGCCGTAAGGGGCAATAACGATTTAGCCTCCATGCTGCCGGATCAGCTTTTGATCGAATTGGGCGGCCACAAAATCTGGATGGAGCACGGACATTTGGTTCCAAACCTGATGACGCTCGCGTTTCGCGCAAAGGATCATGGCGCCGATATTGCGCTTTTCGGCCATACGCATGAGCCGCTGTGCGAATATGCCTACGGCGTGATGCTGCTCAACCCCGGATCGGCGGGGAATCGGTGCAGGGGAGGCGCGGCGCGCGCCAGCCTGCTGCTGCTGGATAAAGACAAAATCCGCGTTGAAGACATCCTTTAAGAAGCCCGTCTATCTACTGTGCAAATGCCCGTTTTTCCTTTTCAGGAAAGGACCATTTGGCGTTGCTTTCAACCCGGATTTGGCGCGGCAGGGGAACGTTTGAACACGCTGCGCTCAATCCGGCGATTCATAAGTTTCACAAAAATTCAAAAAATGTCAAAAAACCTATTGACAAAAGCGATTCGAATCTGTATAATTAGTTCTCGTCAGCGGGAACGCCGCAGCGTCAGAGGACAGCGAAGCCTGCGCCTGTAGCTCAGTCGGATAGAGCAACGGCCTTCTAAGCCGTGGGCCGTGGGTTCGAATCCCTCCAGGCGCGCCATCGTGGTGGGTATAGCTCAGTTGGTTAGAGTGCCAGGTTGTGGCCCTGGAGGTCGTGGGTTCGAGCCCCACTACTCACCCCATTTTTTTCTGCTGTTCATGCAGGGACGTTGGGGTGTCGCCAAGCGGCAAGGCACGGGACTTTGACTCCCGCATTCGCAAGGTTCGAATCCTGCCACCCCAGCCATTTGATCCATTAGCTCAGCTGGTAGAGCACCTGACTTTTAATCAGGGTGCCTGGGGTTCGAATCCCCAATGGGTCACCATTTTGGGGTGTGCGGGTGTGGCGGAATGGCAGACGCGGCAGATTTAGGATCTGTTGCCCAAGGCGTATGAGTTCGAGTCTCTTCACCCGCACCATTATGCGGTAGTAGCTCAGTGGTAGAGTGCCACCTTGCCAAGGTGGATGTCGCGA
>ENA-ORTY01001059-ORTY01001059.1-human-gut-metagenome-genome-assembly--contig:-NODE-1059-length-32860-cov-3.962963_pt1 | contig 32860 bp, 29 predicted proteins | sample MGYA00241917_ERZ509198 | MGnify/ENA primary metagenome ERZ509198 (study PRJEB26280, sample SAMEA2338857) | human gut metagenome | biome: human gut; feature: human-associated habitat; material: faeces...
TTGACCCCACCCATGTGTGCCACATGGATGGGGAATGCGCGGGGAATCCGTTCAAGGGCATGCGGCGACCGAGCTCGATTCAACGGGCGACCGCTGGAACCTCCTGATACGGCACCATGCGTCAAAACCTGAGGTTGCGAACAGAAGAGGCCTGAACGCTTAGACGCGCGACAAAGATGGGGGCCTCTTTACCCCGAACATTTTGGACTCATAAAACCTCAGGTAGAGCAGAGGTAATGGCGCTGTTATCATGCAGATAGAGAGAAATTGAGCCGAGATCCTACACTTTTGCGGCAAAAGTTGCTATCCTTATCTTTTCCCTTAATGCCCGCCAACGCCGGCACAAAATCCTGCGCCCGAGGTCCGAATGCGTTCGAGCTCAAGCTCACGCCTGGCCAGTCGGGCGCTCGTCTTTTTGGAGAACAAGAATGACCAATACCGCCGCCCCTCTCGAATCGTTTGGCAAGATCTTTCAGGGCGATTTCATTGAACGCAACGGCATGAGCCTGCTGCAGCTCGCCTCCGCCTCCGGCATCCCGGTCGCCGAGATCGAAGCCATCATCAAGGACGAACGTCCGCTCACGGACGACGATGCCGAACGCTTCGGCCGCGTCTTCGGCGTCTCCGGGGAGTATTTCAAGAACCTGTACGCCCAGTACGCCAAGTAATGGCTTGAGAGGACTTGCCGTCAACCTACCCTCTTGTTGTTATCGATGGAAACCTAAAAGGTAGGCTGTCCACCTGACCCTGCCCTTTTGTTTTCTTCTGGGTTCGGCTGCACTTTTCAGCACGCTGACGAATAGCTTGTTTGTCCGTCACATAGTCAGCAGTCTTGTGTCTCGGCCGTCGAGCTCCGAATGAACTTCAAGTGAGTCCTGGTGCCAAGCGGGCTGCCTTGTGGAATCCAAGACCAGCCAACTGTTGTTCTGATCCCTGACACTTTCTTCGAGTCTGCTCATTCGCAGGGTAGCCACTTGTCTGCAGAATCCCGGAAAAGGTTTCGACAGCAATCTTACTACGCATCATTAGGTGGTGACTGCTCCCCGTCCGATTTGAAAACAAATCGGGCGAGGCTTCCTGCTTCTTCAACATAGCCCGGACAATCGTTCGGGTCTTACATGTCTCCACAGGCTTCAGCTCGTAACGTTACGAGCGTAAGACGGTCATCCCAGCCGCCTTCAACATTCTTATGCCTTCCTGTTTGATATTCAGGGAGGCGTTTAGGTCTCGGTCATGATGTGCACCGCAATGCGGACACGTCCAGCTGCGGGTTGCAAGGCTCAGGTCCTTGAGCTTGTGACCGCAAGCGGAACACGTCTTCGAAGACGGATAGAAGGTGCCGATCTTTGCAAAGATCCTGCCTTCATGCTTCGCCTTGTATTCGCACTGGCGCATGAATTCACCCCATCCTGCATCGGCAATCGCCTTTGCAAGATGAGATACAGCGCCTTGTTGAAGCAGAACCGCACAGCACCGAAAAGGCCGGCCAGATATTTCTTCTGGTCGGGTGTCGGATAGAGTCGAACTCGGATGGCGCGGATCATTCGTGACAGAGGCAGGAAAGTGATTATATGAGGCTTCCTATTTTGGCGTATGCCTCGCATTTCGCCGTCTTTTCCGCCATTCCTCCCCGCCTCACCGAGACGAGGGTTCCTGGCGGATTTGGCTGAGTCAGTCGTCAAATCTGGACGCACATGATTCAGCTTCATGAAGTCCATGATCCTGATTGATTCGACGGATTCTGTTCATTGGCCAAGATTTGGATCATCCGCAATTCGATATTTTCCGGAAATCGTCGACAGATCCCGAAGAGTACGAGAATATGACGGAGATGCAGGATCGTTGTGCGGTTCGTAGTAAGGTTGATCCTGTATGTCGAGAAGACCACAGACGAGGTCAAAAACCATGTCGTTGGTGAAAAATTTGCCGACGTTCTCCTTCAGCGCCTGAACTGCCTCCGGTGCCGACTGAATGAAACCATCAGAGAATGCGACCCACAAGGGAATTCTCACCATCTTCCAGGTGAAGGGATCGAGTGTATGACCGTGTTTCGGATCTTCGCCATGGTCTGAAAAGAAGAGAAGTGCCTGAAAATCCGACCTGGTTCGGAGATATTCGTATACCTGTCGTGTGAAATCGTCGCTGAAGCGGACGGCATTGTCATAATCCTCGCTAGGTTCGCCGTCCCGAGACGCATACGAGGACGGATATCGCTGTTCATAGTTGCTGTGACAACCTAGGACATGCAGAAAGACCAGTTGTTTGGCGTCGTGGTTCACAGGTATCTTTCGAAGTTCGTCCACAAGTGCATCGTCGTAATGCCGGCTCTGAATTTTCTCACCAATGGTTTCGTTGATCCAGACCTGATGGTCTGCCTCGTTGGCGATAACGGTAGTTGGAGAGTCCCAGCCGCCCAGCCTGTTCTGATTGCTCAACCACGAAACATGGTAGCCGGCTGCTCGGGCAATTTCCACGATCGAGGGGCTCTCGGCGAGAGGTCTGTCGGTGAATTGTGAGCGAGCCGTAAGTGCCTGTTCAAGGGATCGAACAGTATTCGGGTAGCAGGAATAGGCATTCTGCATGAGAACGAAATGATCGTCTACCGCCTGACGTGTCAACCACGGGGTCGTCTCTTTCTCATAGCCGTAGGCAGACATCCTGTCGCGAGTCTGGGATTCCCCGACAATGACGACATAAAGACCGTGGCGCCCCTGCTCTCGGATGCCCTCGAGGGATGCAATCAGGGACTTCCGTTCCTCCAGCTTGCTTTCAAATGAATTGAGTTCCTGCACTTTTTCTACAGCTGCAGTCACGATGTTCGTGGTGAGATTCCCGGCGTTTTTCATGGCTGCTGCGATGCTTGTGGCCAGCATGATGACGGATATGACTGGAACAGCCCGGCTGAAGATGCCAATGCTTTGACGACAGGTTAGCGCTCTGATTGAGATGGCGGACAAAAGGACGGCAAAAATACAAACGCCGACCGTAAACATCGCGCCCTTATACGAGAAGTATTCGACCGCTTCGCTGGGATTGGTCTGCCAGATCGCAATCAACGTGTCGGCGTTCATCAAGCCATCATGAGACAACCAGTATGCAATGAAAGCAAGCGGCAATGAGACGGCAGCTCCCCAGAGTACTGCGGAAACCAGACGGATCAGCCTCTGTACGAATCTGTTCTGGAAAAAGCACGAAGATGCCGTAAAAAACATAATTGATACGGCAAGCGAGATCGCACAACAGTTGTTCTTCGTGAGGCTCCTTGGCAGATCGAAGACATCTCTAACATTCGAATCTGCATCCCAGAACATCATGGCGCCCGGCACATTCAGAAGCAAATACAAGATCAGCGTGGCCGCAAGATCTCGTCGATCCTTGCGAAAGACGTACAAAAATCCGGCAAGACCGACGGCTGTCAACAAAGTGTAGCCAGCGTGTCCGAAAGCATGTTTGTATGTGCCGAGCAGAAAGGCATTTGTCAGAAAAATGAAGGAGACTGCGAAAAGATAGAGCGTGATCGGCCGAATTAAAGCATTAACCCATTCTCTGAAAGGCAAGTTGAATCGCAACTTAGTGGGGGGGGTATCATTATGCTATTCATTTTAATATTGCGATTCGCTTTATAGATCGCCTCGACAATTTTTACGACAGGCTGACTAGGAGGCTCAATGAGAGAGCCGGACGCGCCCATATCCGCTTCGCTATGAGGAATTCCTCGAGGTCGAAATGATCAGGGACAGAGCTGCATGCATGATCGGAAGCAGGTCGAAGAAAACGCAGAATCGAAATCTGCCCCTGCAGTAGAAAGTTTCAGGGCATCGCGACAATGACGAATGGGAACCTACTATACCAGTATGGCAGGCAATTTTCCATTGGCTTTTGGACTGGAGACGCGTGACTTTATGACGTCCGGATGGTTGACGCCCGGGCGGCCCGTCATCAGTCCCGGAAATAGGTTGTCAATCTGAACTCCCATGATTAGAGAACTGCATTTTCTGCCGCCCTTCTCATCGCATCATCGCCTCGACGGTCGTACATGGCGGTGGTCGAAATGTTCGAGTGCCCCATCATGTTCTTGACGGTCACGATGTCGACATTGTTCGCGAAAAGTCGTGTGGCGAATGTTCGTCGGAGATCATGTGCCGTCGCCGACTCATGGTTCGCGGACTCCATGCGGCGTTTCGTAATCCGACCGATCGAACTCGGGTCGAGAGCGTCGGTAATGGAAATCCGGCCGTTCTTGTAGATCCGTCCGAAAAGCAATCCTGGTTCTGTGCCACGCCAGCTACGAATCCAGATTTCGACTGCCTGTGCGACTGGCGGCGGAAGAAACACCCTCCTCTCCTTGTCGCCCTTGCCGATCAGGGTGAGGGAACGGTTGTAGAGATCGAGCTTGTCGATGCGGATGCCAGGAATTTCACCACGACGAAGTCCGCAGCCGAGCATCAGTGCGATGACTGCGCGGTCACGGGCGCCGATCGCCGTGTCCGCATCGCACCCCGCGAGAAGATTTCGGGATTCGTCAAAGGAAAGCGCGCGCCCCGTAGGTAGTCGATAGAAACGCCTCTGCTTCAGGGACTTGATGCGAAGGTAGTCCTCGTGCTCCATCGATCGTGCGAGCCAGGCAGCCTGAGCGACCCCCTTGAGGGCAGCCAAATAACAGTTCGAAGTTGAGCCCGAAATGCCGTCGCGCTCCTGTTTAGCGAGAAACGCGAGCACGTGTTCGGTCTTCATCTCTCCCCAACGGCAGTCTCGAAGATCGGCGGCGCCGGTCCATCGGGCGAAGACATTGAGTTTTGACGCCACCGACTTGCGCGACTGCGGCGAATGAAGCGTCGCGAGATAGGCGAGCGCAGCATTGACCTGTCCCGAATTTGCAGCGGCCGTTGCCGACAGCATGCCTTTCTGAGTTGCGCCCGAATCGGCGCCCTTCGGCGGAACCATGACCTCAAAATCCGTTGACATTTCTAAAAACCCTTGATGGAGAACGAAGGCGCGAGTTTCTTAGTGCGGGCGACGGACGCTCCAAATAACGCACGAGAATGAACATTCTACGACATTAACATATTATATCTCTTCCTTCGATCCGATTTACCCCTTGAGGGGTTCAGGGCTACAGGATTTTCAAGAGGGGCTTCAAGGATGATTGTGCTCGGACGACGGCGCAAAAACCCCAGAAACGGCACTTCACATGGCGCGGTTGAATGGTTTGAGATGAATGGATGATGGCCTGCAGTAGAAAGATCGCGTTTATTTGCGTCCAGATGAACATGAAAATCCTTTCTTTAGCTGTGCGACAGGGAGAGAGAGGCATTTGAGAACGTGAAAAAAGGCCCTTTTGGGCTTCCGGGCTCTGAATACGCCTCGTTCGGGCACGTTTTCGCCACAGCAGGTAGAATGTCGAGATAGCAAAAACAAAACAAAGCCAGGAAGCCTCCATGCAAGAACAAAAAAACAATGAAGACACTCTGACTGACGATGCCATTGAGGCCGGCATCGAGGAACTGACCCTCGCGCTCCTTTATCTGAAGCGCTTCAAGTGGAACCATGACGACCAGGTCGCCCGTGCCAGCTGGCGCAGCTTCGACTGGGAGACGCTCGACAATCTTTTGCAGTCCTCCGATCTTTCCGGTTGTGACCACAAGGCGGTCTGGATTTCCGACGAAGGCATCAGGCGGGCGCGCAACATTCTGGAGAAGTACGGCCTTTCTCATCTTGAAGGTGCTGCAGAAGCTTAATGACCAAACGACTGGAGCCGGACTTCCGGCTCGGACTTACCGGAGCCATCGTCTCCTATCTCAGCTGGGGGCTCATGCCCATCTACTGGAACCTGCTCGAAGGAGCCGGCTCCGTAGAGGTGATTGCCCATCGCATTCTCTGGTCGCTTCTCTTCATCCCGCTCGTGATGGCGGTCCGCGGAAAACTCCGCTCCGCCTGGTCCGACATCAAGTCGATTTTCACCTCCCCCGTCACAGCCCTTCTGCTCGCGACCGCCGCGTGCTTCGCCGGTCTCAACTGGTGGATCAACGTGATCGCCGTTCTGAGCGGTCACGTCGTGGAGCTCGGCATCGGCACTTTCCTCACGCCCCTCATCTCCGTTTCCTGCGGTGTTCTCTTTTTCCATGAACGCCTCTCGCGCACGAAGACCGCTGGCGTGATGCTCGCCATGACCGGCGTCCTCATCATGATCGTCTCCTTCGGCCACTTCCCCTGGATTTCGCTCGGCGTCTCGGCGACCTGGGGAATTTACGGGGCGCTCAAGAAAAAGCTCATGCTCGACGCCTGGGTGAGCATTCTGCTTGAAGCCCTCATGATGATGCCCGTTGCTTTCGGTTATGTCTTCTGGCTTTCGTCGATCGGTGAAAATCACTTCCTGCCGACGGTCAATCCCGAGCTTTCGCTCTGTCTCGCCGGCACCGGCATCGTCGCCTCCATCCCGCTTATCTTCTTTACGATCGCAGCGGTCAACCTCCCGATGAACGTGCTCGGATTCTGCCAGTACATCTCGCCGATCCTCACGCTTTTGCTCGGAATCCTATTCTTCAACGAGCGTTTCGGCTGGGCCGAACTCTTCCCCCTCCTCTTCATCTGGAGCGGCATCGCTGCCTTCCTTTTTGCAGAAGTTCGCGAACATCGCAAGGCCCATTGATCACTTCGGATGTTCTTGCTGAATGCACGGGAGCCGCACAACATACGCATCTTTCACAGGAGATTCCCTTGAAGATTTCCGCCCGCAACTGCATTGAAGGCAAGGTCGTCGCGATCCACGATGGCCCCGTCTCCACGGAAGTGACGGTTGCAACGCCGCCGGCGAACGCATCGTCTCCTCTATCACGACGACGTCCGCCAAGGCCCTCGGCCTCAAGGGCGCCAAGGCCTACGCGATGATCAAGGCCTCCAACGTCATGCTCGCCGTCGACTGATCGAATTTTTCAACGAATTCACCCTCTTCATCATCGTCCGCCAGTTGTCCAAAGCCACCCAGATCGGCGTGACGAAGGGGGAGATCCAGAGCTCGCAGCATCAGCAGCCGCGGGCTTTTTGTTGCCTCCAAACTCAGGATAAAAAAAGGCGTGCCTGATGCAGATCCAGACACGCCAAAAGACTTCTGCGAGAAGATGCAGTCTTCTCAAGAAGAGAAACCCGCCGGAAGGAGGAGGTTTGCGCATGACGGGCGCAAGGCTAGCAGGCTTCAGGATAATTCTACTTAAGTTGCACGACTACTGTTGCAACAGTGCGTTGCGTTGATGCAATAATAGGATTCGGTCAGAACAACAGACCTTTCCTGGACTTAACTCATGAAAAGGCGCTTTGCTGAATTCGAAACCTGGCAGATCTTCGTTTCACTGATGAGGCTCGGCAGCATGAGCCGCGTGGCGAAGGAAACGGGCTACGAGACCTCGTTCGTGAGCCGACGCATTGCGGCGCTCGAAAAGTCGGTGGGCTCGAAGCTCTTCGAGCGAACCACGCGCCTCTGCATGCCGACGCACGAAGCGCATGCCCTTCTTGACCGCATTTTGCCCTACGTCGTGGACCTTGAGCGCAGACTCGAGATGGCGTCCCGCGCCGTCAAGGCCACGTCCGGCGACGTCGTCCTCAAGGTTCGCTGCGCATCAGGGCTTCTTCCCTTCGTCGTGCGAGCGATCAAGCCCTTCCGCGACAATCATCCCGAGTACAAGTTTGAAGTCTCCGCCGTGCACACCCCGCCCGTCGGCAGCGTCATGGACGCCGACCTCGGCATCTGGGCGAGTTCGGGTACGTCCCCTCACTTCACATTCGAGGACCTCGGCGTCGTGCCGAGCTGGCTCTGCGCCACGCCCTCCTTCCTCGAGCGCCATTCCGTGAGGACCGTCGAAGATCTGGACAAGGTTCCGCTTCTGGGCTGCTCTCACTGGATTGCGCCCTTCCTCATCGCCCCCGCCGTTGATCCTCTGCTTCCCGTTCGACGGGATCTCAGAATGGCGGTCAACTTCAACAGCGTGCAGGGACTTCGCGACGCGGTACTCGAAGACACGGGCGTCGGCGCCTCCCTTCCCGCCTACACGGTCGCGACCGACATCGTCAAGGGCCGCATGGTCCGCGTCCTTCCCGAACTCACCGGCCCGTCCCTCAAGATGCTGCATTCATCCCTTTTGGGCTCGGCGCCCCTGACGGACGCCGTCAATCGTTATCAGTATTCGAGCATGGGCTCGAGCTGCTGGGCTTGCTGGACGTAGCGCTTGATTTCCTTGAGGGCGGGAACGCGCTTCGTCATCGGACTGGTCGGTACGGCTGTTCAAGAATGCCGGTTTTGGAAAAGTTGTCGTTTGTCTGCAGGTTTGAGGGATCAGCTCAGGCGCCTGCCGCCGGCATCAGGAATGCCTGCGTACTTCATGGTGGCATACTCGATCTTCGAGACCGAGCCGCAACCGTCGTGCCTGAAGGCGCTTTTCTCCTCCGCATCAAGGAAGCCCACGATGTAGGGGGCGTAGTTGGCGAGCGTGTTGAGGTCGATCTGAAGGAGTTTCGAGGACGTGAAGTTCTCGTCCATGCGTTCGCTTGTGCCGAGGAACACCCAGCCCGAGAATGCCCCGTCGGGCTTCCTGCGGTAGAAAATGCCGATGTCCTCGCCCTTCTGAAGAACGCCCGGCGTCACCCAGGCATAGGCCGTGGCCATCGGGCCCTCGATCATCGGGCGGATCTGGCTCTTGGGGATGAGCGGGCGCCATTCGGACGTGGCGCAGCAGTCTTGTCGATCGATCGACACGGGCCAGAAGTTCGTCTTCTGCAGGCGCCCAAGAAGCTTCTCATGGCCGTAGAGCGCGGCAAAATCGCACTCGTTGGCGTAGAGCGGCACGAGCTCATAAATGGTGATCGAGTTGAGCGAGGCTGAGACGGCGTCCCAGGCTTCGCAAAGGCACATGCCGGCAAACGGCGTGTTGGGGAACGTGGGCGAACTGGTGCACGTGACCATGTAGCCGGGCTCGGGCATCTTGCCTTCTTTGTTCATCTGACGTGCGATGGCGTCAAGAAGAAGCACTCTCCAGTCGCTTGCGTTGATTTTCTTCACCTCTTCTGCGGGGGCGGCAATCGTGAGCACGGGCAGCTTGACCGCTTCGGCGTCTTCGTTCGTGACCGATCCGGTGACTTCGGCCTGAGCGGCATTAATTACATGCTTCATCGCCAGGTCGGCCACGGCGACGATGCGCACGATGTGCTTGTCCACAGGATGAGAGCAGACCATGATGGCGGGGCCGTTCGGGTTCGGGATCATGCGTTCGACCTTGAGGTTCGACTTGTCGAGCTCAGCGACGGTGCTCTTGTTGAAGAAATCCTTGATGGAGTCGTGATCCTTGAGAATGGTTTCAATAATCGCGAGGTTCCGACGAAGCATGTTCAGCTCGGACTGGGTGCCGTAATACCCCTGCGCCTCGGCCTGCTCGATCAGGTTCCTGGCGTATTCGTCGAGGAACTTCCTCGTCTTGGCTGCGACCTTTTTCGCCTCGTCGTAGTCTTCGGCAAGAACCAGGCACCTGAGCATCAGGAAGAACCAGTCGGCATCCCTGCCCTCTTCGGGCAGGGCTTCAAGAAGGCCCCTGGCCTTTTTCACGCGGTCTTCCTTGCTGCCGAAGCTACTCTCGAGGATCTCACCGGCGGCCGCCATGGAGACGAGTTGGCGAAGCATGCCCCACTCAGGCTTGATGTTATTGACGAAAGTGTCAATCACCGACATGTCACCATCCTGCTTGAAACCTTCGACGACGTACGTGAAGAGCAGCAGCCCCGTGTCGACGGCAAAATGCTGCTCAATGTTCCCGTCAAAGAGCAAGCGCGCAGCCAAGGATGCGGTATGGCGCGCCTCCTTCCAGTTACCCTTCAGCTGGAGCAGACCACAGACGAGCGAGAGCCTGATGAGGTTGCCGTCCTTGTTGTTGCCGGAAACATCCAGAACTGCCTCAAGCTTCTGCGGGTCCTGCATGTCAAGTGCGGCACGCGCGATGAAATCAAGCTCGACGCGGCTGAAGTTGTCGAGAGGAATCGGCGACGTCACTTCGAGAATCGCGCGCTTGCCCTCGTCACCGCGCTCATACTGGCTGCGCATCCACTCGATGCGCTCGGCCTTCGTCAAGTCGAGTGCGTAGTCCCTCGGCGTTTCGTCGCAGAGCCGGTCGCCTCCGGTGACTGCGGCACGGCACATGACCGAGAGAGTCAGCACGCCGTCGCAGTCCTCAAAGTCGACCACCGAGTCGAGACCGTCCTCAAGCGTTTCGATCATCTCGGCCTTGTTGCCCAGCCTGCTCAAAATGACGGCCGTAACCTGGTAGGCCCTGGGCGCAGACCCTCCTGCCACGAAGTAGAGACCGAAAGTCTCGAGGGCCTTGCTGAGGTTCTTCTCGAAGAGTTCATGATCCTCTTCCTCCTTGAAGAAGCCCTGGAAGGCCCATGTCTCGGCCATGTGACGAAGAACGAACGGGTCTTCCATCTGCTCTTCGAAAGTGAGCTTGTTGAAGAGCTTTTCGGCCTTGTCTTCCTTGTGTTCATACAAGGCACGGATGATCTGAAGGGTGTGCTTGCGAGCCTTAACCAGGCTGCGAAGATCATATCCGTAGGAGTTGCCTTCGACCTTCGCCAAGCTCACGGCTGCCTTGAGGTGTGCGGCAGCGTTGTCGACCTCGTTCCTGAGCAGGTACGATTCCGCACAGAGAAGATGCACCAGACCGCACTCGCCGCCGCATTCAAGGATGTGCAGACAGATCCGGTTGAAGTAGTAGACGTCGGCGCAGTGCTCCGTGAGGCTGAGTTCCATGGAGGCGGAAGCGATCCAGGGAATGATGACGTCAAGAGCCTCAAACATCACGTCCTCGGTGTCGGTCTGCTCGAATCGAGCGGTCAGGTCGCTGTAGGGCTTCTCCCCTTGAATGATCTTCAGGGCTTCCTGCCGGTCAAACGTTCTGCTGAGGCAGTTCCTGGATATCCGACTTCCCGTCATTCGATGTCTCCGTTTTTGATTGCCGTCGTGGATTCAGAGGGTCGCCCCGATCGTCGAGGCGGATCCGGTATTATAACAAGGCACACCGGATGCCGATTCCTTTATGCTCTAATCGTGAGCATTTTGTGCAGATCGGAGCCTCTGCGGTAGAGACGTTTCATGGGGCTGGCCTGAGGGCAGCCGCAATACGTTTTGCAACGTCTCGTTTTGGCCGCCCGGCACCGCTTCAGGTAAAATGTATTATCGATGGCATGCCGTGCGTAGAGGGCGTTTCAGGAGCCCGCCTCACGGCAGAAGCCTGCCCGCAACAAGTCAAGAAGACAGGCCCTACATGCGAATCGGATCCTTCATCGTCATCGTGCTCTCCCTCATCGCGACAGCCTTTTCCGTCGCGGTCACCGCAGTCGGCTGGGAGCGCATCCTCTTTTACACGGGATGGATGTCCTCATCCTTCGTCTACCCCGCCTCGATCCTTCTCTACATTCTTCTCTTCGGCCTCGCCATGATGCGCTGCAGGACGATCACCCGTGCTGCGGGCGCTTCTCTCATCGCCACAATCGTCGCCCTCCTCGTCTGGGTCTTCATCTCGGCCGTCGACCAGTACTACGGCGGCCCGCTCGTCGCCATGATGACCGGCTGGTTCGGCATGCAGAGCATCATCGTTGAAGAAACCTCGCTGAACATCATCGCCGTCCTGGGCGGCGTCCTCTGGCCCCTTCTCTACACCGTTACCCTCTTCATCGCCACCCTCTTCACGAAGCGCAGGGTGCCGAGGTACCTCAACTGACGGTTGCCCGACGCCGAATTCAAGGCCGCAGGTTCGATACGCCTGCGGCCTTTTTCCGGCTCCTTGATTTTGGTGGAATCGGGCATCCATGGTGACAAGCCCCTTCATGGACCACCAATCCATTGCTCTATAGAAGATCTCTATTGCACTTCCCTTTGCTCAAATGCAAGCCGCCCGGGCGTTTCTACACGCTCGGGCGGTGGTTCTGGCGCCGGATTTGACGGGATCAACCCGGCTTGCAATCGGTCATGTTGTCATTAAAAGGCGATGCGTGCGCCGACAGTCCACTTCCAGTTTTCCTTCACGTCGCTGCCGGCAGTCTTCTCAAGGTCAACGAACGTATAGGCGGTCTTCGAGAGATTGAAGTTAGCGCCGATGCCGTATTCAACCCAAGTGTCGCCAAGCTCTTCCTTGAGGTGTGTGGTCTGCATGACGCCAGCGGCATTGGCCTTCGAGGCCGTGGCTTCCATGTCGCCCATGAAGTCGTGCAACACAGCAACGCGTGCATAGATGTTGCCCTTCTTTTCCGGGAAGTAGAAGCCCGAGCGCACGCCCAGACGACCGATCAGGCTGTCGTAGTCGTCCTGTTCAACCTTGACGCCGTTGTGAGCAACGAAGTCATCGCCCATGATGCGACCGTAGGTGACGCCGACGGACGGTTCAACAAATCCCAGTTCGTTGAGAGCGTAATGCCAACCCGTTTCGACAGCAAGGCTCAGCGCATTGTTGTCAAATTCGCCCTTCATCGTGCCGGAAGTGAATTCGTTCTCAAGGCGGGAATACTTGCCGATCACGTCGACGAAGAGACCACTGTCGGCGAGCCAGGTGCCATAGAGCGCTACGCCGTACATGTTGGCATCGCTTTCGCCCATGTCGAACGTCGAAGAGCCGTCCGTGTAGGAGAAGGCACCGCCCAGCTTGAAGCCGGAGCCGATATCATAGTCGGCACCGACCTGGACGGTCGTGTTCTTGGCAGTCACGGACTGGGCACCGTATTCCTGCTCGGAACCATAAACGCGTGCCCAAGCACCAATCGCGCCTTCAGAGTCACGCAACTCGCCCATGCGCTTCTGCAGCGTGTCGTTTTCATGACGCCACTGGACAGCGGAAAGCGCGGCGATGGAGCTGTAGCCGTCGAGCTTCTGGTTAACTTCCTGCTTGACCTCTTCGATCACCTCGCCCAGCGTGTCCGTAACCTGGGTAATGGCACCGTTGATGTCGCCTTCCGCAATCACCTTTTTCTGGATGACGGCTGCACTGTTTTCAACGTTGACCACATCGTCAAGCGCCTGCATGGCTTCTTCGGCGTTGTCGATGTCGTCAGCCGTGATCCCCTGATAGGCAATGGTGAAGGCAGTGGCATTGTCCGCATCGGCTACTTCGACGTTCATGGTTGAATACTCGAACGTCCCATCTTCATTCATGACAGTGCCGATCTTGAGCGTACCGCCTTCGCCTTCAAGATTCTTAAGGAGGATAGTACGATCAGATTCAGCCACGTCAACCACGCCACCGTTGATGTCGAGGTTGATGGCCACATCGTTTTGATCGAGGCCGGCTACGACTTCCGGGATGTACCACGTGCCGCCGTTGCTCAAACCAAGATTCATGGCGTCAACTTTGTCATAGCCCTCTGGAATGTTCTGCCCGTTCGTAACGATATTGCCCTTGAGAAAGGACTGATCGTTCAAGAGGTTAATGTTCACGACGGCACGAACAGGGGTTTTACTGGTTGGTTGATCGTAGTTGAAATTGATGTCGCCGTTGAGTTGGACGATGGTGTCGGCGTTTTTGTCTTTGTTGATGTTGATGAGACCCTTACCGCGAGTCGCGATCACCGATCCGGCGTTGACATATAGGTTGCCATTGATTTCAACTTCAGCCTCCGAAAACGCAACGATGCCGATGGCGCGATGTTCCTTCCACTTAGAATCGATATCGGTGCCGGTCGTGGCATTTATGATGGTGTTTTCGGCATTGATCACCACCTTGACTGTTTCCTTCGCTCCGTCAACCAATTCGGAGTTTTCATCACGTCGATTGGTTGAAGCATTCATGGCATTGATGCCGTAAACTTAATCGTTTTCGGAATGAAGATTCATCACCAAGTCTTTGGAGGTGACAACAATTTGCGAACCTGCAAACTCTGGTTTGTCATTTGCCGGCCCAGAAACCTCCAATCCTGCAACAAATCCAGTGGAGCTGTTGTTGATCGTAATCTTCTTTGTGTCAGCGTTGCCGAGAAGGAGCTTGCTTTGCTCGTATGAATACTTACTGCCGACATCCTGAGAATAGTTCGTAGCCTTGAACCACTTGCCGGCAATTTCGTCGCCGGTAACGGTCACGGTTGCACCGTTGATGGCCACAATGCCTTCAGTAAAGATCTTGTCGGTGAGAGTCGTATCTTCCGTATACGTTGCTGCGTTCGCGCCGCCAACCGCCGCCATCACGGACAAGGCGAGCATGGACTTGGTAAAGGTTAACATCGTGAATATTTCCTACTGGAATGAGAAAACCAAAGTGGGCTAAGAGGATTATACCAATGCTCCGAAGGGTGGGTAACCTTAAATGTGGCGAAAACGCCACGGTCACAGACGTTTTCAAAGCCACATTACCATATTCTGCTGATCGGAACACGCTGTCTTTCGAGCGAGCCCAGGCTGAAAAGAAAATCTTGTCATGACGTTCACGCCTCTCGACCTATCACGACCGTCATCCTTCACGACAGTGCGGCAACGCCCCAGCATTGGGCGATGATGCCGAATCTGCCCTGTTGGAGCCTGTCGTTGACAAGCACCGTAATCATCTTGCCCGTATGGTCGTGGTAGTCGTGGGATCTTCACGTCCACTCAACGCTCGGGATGTGATCCACACCTCATCCATTCCAACCGACGCTTTGCACTTGACGGGTGAATCGAAGAACACGGACTTCCGGTAAGAACCAGCACAACCGCCCGAGACTGATTTCTGTGTGCCGGTTGCGTGTGACAAGCATGCAGGCATGCCTGCATGGTCGCCTTCTTCGTCAAGCGTGTCACACTCATTTTCTAATCGAAGCTGGGAATGCTCTCCGAGCCGGTTTTGCAAGTTGCTGGCGCGGTCATGTTGCGTACTCACAACGCAGCCTCTTTGACTGTGCGCGCCCGATCGGGAATTTTTAACCCTTCAACGCTCATTTGAGGGGCTAGATCCAGGAAATGGATAAGGTTCACTGGAAATGCATGAATTGAGACTCGCACCTCCGAAACAGCCAGTTGCGCGAAATTTTAGTTTCAGTCGGCTGAGGCGCCCTCGCTGAGGCATTGCCTGAACTTCTGGAAGAATTTTCGAGTGGGCGGATCTCGACTCTGTCGTTTCGGTCGTCTGAGCAAGACGACGTTTGATAGATCAAGTTTCACGTGTGCAATACCGGGCAATCCCGCGCGGGGTCAAATAATGATCCCAAAGCAGGCGATTTCGACCTGTCTGCAGGTGACAAATTGTTTCGCAGCATGCTGCCGGCATTGCCGGCGGCGGTCTTGCGATCGGCATAGCCAGCGGCGACGCCGTGTCACAGGTCGAGGGCTCCACTGTCATCGATCTTCAGAATGGTCTCGCAGCCGGCGTCATGGGCGGCGGCATGGCTTCGGGCAACAGGATCGCCATCGCTGAAGATGGCTCTGCCAAGGATGCCGCGGGCGCGCGTGTTGAAGTTGCCAACATCAACATCTCCGGCGGCGTCATCGGTGAAGAAAAGGCCGGCATGCAGGGCAACATCTATGGCGGCGGCATCGCCTCCACGGGTGGCACGACCTGGGTCGGCACGTCCAACATCACGGTTGCAGGCGGAACGATCAACGGCGGCAACTATGGCGTTGGTCATGAGTGCAACAACGACGCCCTCTCTGCCGTGGACACGGCCAATGTCACTCTCGGTGCAGGCACGCTGAATGGCAGCGTTTACCTCGGCGGTCGCGTGCTTGAGGATGGCGCCAATAATAAGGGTGTAGCCAAGGCAACGGTTGGCGCCGGTACGCTCACAATCTACAAGGACTTCAAGTTCCTCGCTGACGACGCTGTCATCGACGGTTCCGGCGCTGAATCGGCAACGCTCAACTTCGTGAACGGCTATGACTTCTCCAAGGCTGAAGCCTCTGAAGTCGCCCTGCTCGACCTGCCTGCCGGCATCGTGATCAAGGGCTTCGACAAGCTCGATTCCGGTGACCTTGTTACCGGTGCGAACTATGACATGGGGGACAAGACCAGCGTCGAGGTCACCGGCAATTACTAGTTTGGCGAAATCCTCAATGGTGCCACCACCAAGACGATGACCGTCAAGGAAGGCGGTGCCCTCGCCGTTCAGTCTGCTCAGGCACTTGCCAACAACTTCGTGGTCGAGGAAGGTGTGCTTGCTTTTGGCACGACTGCCAGGACGGCTGACGCCCGCGATGCCCTCGGCAAGTACAACGAAAAGGCCGGCCTCTATCTGAGCGGCACCGTTGATCTTGCCAGCGCCAAGATCAATGTTGGCAATGTTGCCGCCGATGTCACGACCAACGTGAACCTCGGCTCCAACGGAACGCTCATTGTTGATGCCACGGCAGCGCACGAAGATGCTGCCGCCACCACCGTGACGGGCACCATCAACGCTGGTGAAGGTTCGACGCTCCATTATGTGAACGTCGCCGATCAGGGCATTGTGACCGTTGACGTTGACGGCAAGGTCAAGACGACCGTCGACAACCTTCTCTTCAAGGTTGAAGAAGTCGCAGACGGCCAGAACAAGTTCACCTTCGAACGTGCCACGGGTTCCGACCTCGCCGGCACGGGCCTCGGCGGCTTTGACGGCGATGCTCTCGTCGGCATGGCCGAAAACGAAGTGATCGGTTCCCTCCTTGACCAGGCCAACACCGCCATCACGTCCGGCAGTCAGCGCGAAGCCCGTCTCAACGGCGCTCTCAACCTCGCTGCTGCGGGCGGCGTCCAGACGGCCGGCATTGAAGCTGCCACGATGGGCATCGACCAAGCCACGAAGCGTGCTGCGCTCACCAACGTCTTCCAGGACGGCTGGACGGGTTTCGCTGAAGTGACGGGCACCTCCCTCAAGATGGGCGGCGACTCCGGCGCTCTCGAAACGAAGACCGAGCTCGGCGGCATCACGGTCGGCGGTGAATACACGATGGGCGACATTACGTTCGGCCTCATGGGCAACTTCGGAACCGGCGACGTCGAAGGCGAAGGCGACAACAACGGCGCCAAGAACGACGTGGACTACTACGGCGTTCAGGGCTACACTGCCAAGCGCATGGGCCAGTTCAACCTCGTCGGCCAGATGGGCCTCATGACGACGAAGAACGACGTCACGTCCGCTGATGGCGACTCCGCCGACATCGACGCCACGATCTTCACGATCGGTGCCCGCGGCGAAATGGCCTTCCAGATCAGCAAGTCCTACCAGGCTGTTCCGTACGTCGGCCTCAACTACCTGCGCGTCGCCACTGACGGCTACAACACCGCCAAGGGCCTCTCCGTGGATGACATGGACCAGAACCTCGTGAGCATGCTGATCGGCGTGGCCTTCTCGGGCAACATGGACCTCGCCTCCGGCTGGACGCTCCGTCCGACGGTCGACGTGGCCTATGTCCACACGTTCGGTGACACGGACGTCGAAGCTACGACGAAGTTCGGCGACGCCGCCATCAACACCAACCTCGACGTCTGGAGCGAGAACGTCGGCCGCGTGAGCTTCGGTCTTGAAGCCCGCAAGGACGCCCTCTCCTTCGGCGGCCAGATCGGTGGTGCCTTCGGCGACAACGACCATCGTGAGTTCTATGGCCAGCTAAACGTCAAGTATCTCTTCTGATATTGATCGTCTCCCTCTCCGCCGCCTTCTCCCTCTCTCCATCCGAGGCAGCGGGGATCCCCGCCTCCGGCATCCTTCGGAATGCCGGAGGTTTTTTTGTACCCGGCATTCCGCACTTCGACGATCTGCAGGATTCGTCACCGGCTACCGCATGGCTTCGCGCACCGCAGAACACTTTCCCCTCGCAGGTCCATCGATCGGTACACTTGAAAGATCGACCGAATCCCACCAATCCATACTCCACTCACTCCGGCCGAAACCATCAGGAAGAGGAACCGTCTCATGACCGAATTCGCCGCCTACGTAGAAGACTTCTGTACTCGTCTCTTCGAAGACATCCGAAAGCTTACCGCCGACACCTGCGGCGTTACGCGCGAGGGATATACGCCTGAAGAAGACAAGGTGCACGAGAGACTCGCCGAGGCTGCGCGCGAGATCGGTCTTGAAGTCCATGCGGACGTTGCGCTCAACCTCTGGATGACTTTGCCAGGTCGCAACAGGGATTTGCCTGCCTTCGTCTCGGGCTCACATTCTGACTCTGTTCCGCAGGGCGGCAATTACGACGGGCTTGCCGGCATCGTCGCGCCGCTCGCCGTGGCCAAATATCTGAAGGATGCGAATAGAATTCCTGAACGGGACTTCTGTATTGTTGCATTCCGCATGGAGGAGTGCCCTGAATTTGGACGTGCCTATGCGGGCAGTCTCGCCCTGACGGGGCAGCTCAATCCCTTCGAGCTAGAACTTCCTCACAGGGATACGGGGAAGCTTCTGAAGGACGTTCTCCTTGAGCGCGGGGTCGACGTCGAGCGCATCGCGTCGGGAGAGCCGCTCATGGATCTCTCGAAGATTGCGGCCTTTGTCGAGCTTCACATCGAGCAGGGACCGAGACTTGACAAGGAGCCCGTCAACCGTGCGGCGGTGGTTACCGGCATCCGCGGGTATCTGAGGCACAAGCGTTGCCGCGTCGAGGGCGAGACCGCGCATTCGGGCGCAGTCGATCATGAATTCAGGCACGACGCCGTCGCGGCCCTGACGGACCTTCTCTACGTGATGAACAGGCACTGGGAGGCCTGGCTCCATGACGGCAAGGATCTGGTCTTCACCTGCGGCGTCATCAACACGCCTTCGACGGCCGACATCTCAATCATCTCGGGCGACGTTTCCTTTGGGCTCGACATGAGAAGCCTTTCGATGGAGACGATCCGCGCCTTCCACGACCTCCTTCTTGAGGAGGCGGCCGCCATCGAAGATAAGCGCGGTGTGAAGTTCATCTTTGACGACGTCATCGTAGGCGAGGCGGCACGTCCCGACGCAATCCTTTTCAATCGGTTCGTCAAGGCCGCGACGGATCACGGCATACCTCATCTTCAGATGGCGAGCGGAGCGGGCCACGACGCCGCGGTCATGACGAGCGCTGGCGTGCTTGCTTGCATGCTCTTCGTTGCCAACCAGAATGGGTCTCACAACCCGCATGAGGCGATGCGAATTTCGGATTTCCTCTCAGGTGCGGAAATCCTCATGCACGCCGTCGTGGATTATGATTGACGGAAACGGGAGCCATTCTCCCTCACACAACGCCTGCGACGATTCCCTGAGTCAGGGCCGTCGCGTCGTGACGGTTACGGGACATTGCTCATAACATTTCGTTACAGACGGTTGTACACTTATCCCACGTGCTTATGCGTGACAGTAAAAATCAGAAAGGAGGACGCACATGGCCAAGGATCATTCTCACAAGTCTGCCGTCGAACCCACCGGCGGCTGCACCCTTGAAGTCGTAGACCTTGAAAGGAAGCCCTCCTATCCTGTGGCTCCCCTTGAACCCAAGCATGTCGAACCTCATTCGTTCGACTCGATGACGCAGGTCGTCACCTATCTTCGCGACAAGCTTCGCGACACGCCGCTCGTCTCCCCCGAAGAGTCGGCCGCCGAAGTGTTCAAGATGCTCAACCGCGACCTGACGCAGAAGGAACGTGACGCGCTCTTCAAGCTGCTGCTCGTCAAGGAGGCGCATCAGGCGGGCCTCTTCCCGAAGAAGCCCATCGACATGAACGCTCTTTCGGACAAGCTCCGCGAAGGCGCCTATCCGTACAAGAACCGCTACCCGAACAAGCTCTATGAGAAGGAACTCTATGACTTGCAGGTCGAGCTTCTGAAGCTTCAGGACTGGGTCAAGCGCACGAATTCGAAGATCATCGTGCTCTTTGAAGGCCGTGACGCGGCCGGCAAGGGCGGCACGATCCGCCGCTTCACCGAGAACCTCAATCCTCGCGGCGCGCGCACGGTGGCCCTTTCGAAGCCGACCGAGAATGAAGCGGGCCAGTGGTACTTCCAGCGCTATTGCGCGCACCTGCCCAATCCTGGCGAGATCTGCTTCTTCGACCGCTCCTGGTACAACCGCGCCGTGGTCGAACCTGTGATGGGATTCTGCACGCCCGAGCAGACCGAAATCTTCCTTAACGAAGTGACGGGCTTCGAGCAGTCACTCATCAGGGGCGGCACGCACATCATCAAGTTCTGGCTCGCCGTGAGCCAGGACGAACAGCGCCGCCGCTTCCGCGAACGCCGCGAGAACCCGTTGAAGCGCTGGAAGCTCTCTCCCGTCGACATCGCGTCCATGGACCGCTGGGACGACTATTCGAAGGCCATTCGCCGCATGTTCCAGATGACCGACACGGCCGAAACGCCCTGGACGGTGATCCGCAACGAAGACAAACGCCGCGGTCGTCTCAACGCCATCCGCCTGCTGCTGCAATCGATTCCGTACGACAACCGCGACATGAAGAAGGTGGGCAACATCGACCCGCTCATCGTCGGTCGCGCAGGCAGCCTCTTCGCCTCTAACGGTGATCCGCTGCGCTTTGACATCAACAACGAGATCGGCAACAGCTGATCGACCTGAAACCGTTGTTTCGAGGGCCCGCAGATACGACATCTTCGGGCCCTTTGATTTTTCACCCTCCTCTTATCGCTGACCGTGGGCTTTCGGCCACTGCCGCTCGTCATGCGAACTGAATCGGGCGTTTGGCGCCCGATCGGGAACGATGCCCCAAAGCGCGCGCCCCACATATAAAATTATGCGCTTTGCGCCTCTGAAGGCCCGGCTGCCGTCGGCAGAAGGTGCGATTTCAGGCGTTGATTCCTGCAACTTTTGCGAAACAGCAGAGCCTTTTTTGGGCGGAATCCATGTCCCGCAACGGGTTCAAAGTGACGGAACCTTGCAGAAATCCGCCTCATGTAAGCTGTTTGCCCTATGTAACCATAAGCTACATGTCCATATAATCCTATTCAAGGGCATCGGTCACAAGGCCCGCACCGTCTCTGCTGAAAACGACGGACGGTCCCGAAGGCGCCCCACACAAGAGTCCTACAACACCTCCCGCATTAGAAAAACTATGCAAAACACAGACAACAAGCGCTTTGTCGCGATCGGCCTGATGCTGTTCGCGATCCTGTTCGGCGCAGGCAATCTCATCTTCCCCGCCTCCATGGGCCAGGCTTCCGGCGATCACTTCGTTTGGGCTTTCATTGGCTTCTGCATTACGGGTGTAGGCCTTCCCCTTCTCGCCATCATGGCGATGGCTTATGCGGGATGCAATGACCTGCAGGAGGCTGCCGGCCGCGCACATCCCCTTTATGGTCTGTTCTATACGGTCGTGGTCTACATGTCCATCGGCCCCTGCTTCGCCATTCCGCGTACGGGCACGGTGGCTTTTGAAATCGGCCTGCGTCCCTTCCTCACCGAAGGTCAGGTTGAAATGGGCCTGTGGATCTTCCTCGTCCTCTTCTTCGTGGTTTCCTACTGGCTTGCCGCCACGCCGCAGAAGCTCGTCGACCGCGTCGGCAAGATCCTGACGCCGGCCCTCGTGCTCACGCTCGGTGCTCTGATCGTCAAGTCCGTCGTAGATCCGCTCGGCGTTCCGCAGGCCGCCCAGCCGAACTATGCGGGCGTCCTCACCGCCACGGTTGCGGGCATCCTTGACGGCTACAACACGCTTGACGCCATCGCCGCGTTCGTCTTCGCCACGCTCGTCACGAACTTCGTCCGTGAAGGCGGTGCCAAGACCGCGAAGGAAGTCACCTCCCAGGTCTACAAGTCCGGCATCCTCGCCGTGTCGCTCCTCGCCGTGATCTACTTCTTCATCGCGAAGATCGGCGCTGAGTCCGTCACCGCCATCGGCATGCAGGACACGGGTGCTCCGGTGCTCGCTGAAACCGCCAAGATCCTCTTCGGCAACTTCGGCGCTATCCTTCTCTCGGTCATCGTGCTGCTCGCCTGCCTGACGACGTCCATCGGCCTCATCACCTGCTGCGCCGCCTACTTCATGCGCATCGTCGGCCGCCTGACGTACAAGCAGTACTGCCTGCTCTTCACGATCGTCTCGTTCCTGATCGGCATGTTCGGCCTCAAGACCATCATCGTCTCCACGATCCCGGTCCTGATGTTCGTCTACCCGCTCTGCGTGATCCTGATCGTGCTGCTCTTCACGGACAAGCTCTTCGACGGCCGCCAGTGCGTCTACGCCTTCACCACCGCCTTCACGTTCGTGATGGCCGCGGTCTCCGGTCTCGAAACCGCCGGCGTGAACCTCGGCGCGATCTCCGAAGCCATCAAGGCCTACGTCCCGTTCGCCCAGTACGGCCTCGCCTGGGTCCCGTTCGCCGTCACCGGCTACGTCCTCGGCCTCGCCTACAAGGCCGCCGTCCCCTGCAAGGCCTGCTGCAAGCCGGCCTGACAACCTGACTCTCAAGTGAAGCCCCCGGTCAGGACTCACTGAGAAAACCCAAAGGGCCCCGCACTTTTCCCCGAAGCGCGGGGCCTTCTCTTTTCCGGCTTCCGGGCTTTTGCGCCTCATTCGAGGACCTTTCCGCCTCCTTCAGGCGATCCCTGCAGCAGACCGTCTGCGTGGTCCGATTCTCTTTCAGATAAACTACGGGCACCGTTCCCCCATCAAGGATCCATCGCATGCTCCGATTTCCCGTTCCCGGCGCGCCTCTGACGCCCACAGACAACGAGCGTACGCTCATGAAGCCCCTCATCCGCATCCTGGAAAAAGGCGGCATCCGCTGGGGCATCGGCTGCGCCGACTGGCTCCCCATCGATCCGCAGCACTGCGCGGCCGAGATCGGGCTCAATCTCAGGCACGTCAAGCTGAGTGAAATTGGGAATACGGCCGAACTCGAAGCCTTTTTTGATGAGTTTGCCAATCCGGAAGCGCCCTGCCTCTTCCTTTCCGACATCGACGTTCCAGTCCTTGCGGCCTGGGACGACGAGGAGGAGCGAGAGGCAATGCGCGGGATCATCGTGCGCGGGCTTGCACGCATCGCCGCGACACATGGACATCATTTCATCGTGACGGGCCTCACGAGCCTCACAAAGGACATCTGCCGCGAAGCGTTTGAGAACGCCGAGCCTCTTGCGCCTCACGAGACCGAGGAGCTCTTCACGATCTCCCATGAGCAGGTCGGCCTTCTCTACGGCGCGGACCTTGCCCGCATCTCCGAGGAAAGGACAATGGTTCCCGACCTCGTCATGATGGAGCTGGACCGCCATGCCGCATTCGGCGCACGCTACGTCGAACCGTACATTCTTCAATGGGTTCGCCAGGGGAAGGCCGGGATCCTCCCGCCCGTGTCCGGCGCGCTCACGCCCCGCTTCCTCGAGCGACTCCAAAACGCAGGCCTGATGGATCTGAAGCGCATGGCGCTCTTTCAGGAAATCCCCGCTGTTTTCGGCAAGGATAGGCTCGACCTTCTTGCCGAGGCGATGGTGACGCTCGGCTTCTGGACGCCGCTTCCCACCGGGGCTGCGGACGAGCAGCCTGACGATGTGAGGCTCTACGATTACGCCTCCGTCTGGGGCGTTCGCCTGCTGGCCGTCCTGGCGCTCAGGTTCGTGATGAGCGAAGGAGCCGACTGGATGACGCCCACGCGCGAACTCATGCGAGCCATGTGGTCGGGCGAGCCCAACGAGGCCATGGATGCCCTCTGCGAAATGCTTGACTGCATCGAGGACCAGGATGCCGACCTCGACATCGGCGGGCTTTGCGCCGCCTGCATCCTCGCGCTCGACCTTGACCTCACGCGCGTGGTCAATGAAAATGAAGGCCTCGACATCCTCGCCGTGAGGCTCCCGGGCGGCATCTGCGAGCTCGTCTTCGCGCCCGAGGATCGTGATCCCGCCGAACTCGGAAGCCCCGACGGCACGCCCCGCATGGTCCTTACCATCGGTTGACGCGCGTTCTTCTTCTCCTTTGGGGAACTTCCTGAGCGCTTTCGAAGGGCCTGTCTCTCCATTCCGAGGGCAGGTCCTCTTTTCATGGCGGATGATGCCTTGTCCTGAACAAGCGTTCTCCTCTAGGCGCCCGTCCCACAGGGATGGAGCCGCAAGGCACGTGTTGCAAAAGCGAGACAGTGCGTTCTTCGGACTTCGACCTTCGACGTCTGGGATAAAGCGCCTCCCCTTTCAATTTGTCCTGTTTTTTGAATAGAGTTCCCCAAAGGGAATTCTATTCAAGTGAGCTTATCGGCCTTGGCTCTGGTACCAGAGCTCGATTTCGCGCGGATTCTCGCCCGGCCCCGCGGGCACGCGCGAAGCGGTGAGTTCGTCTCGGGTGAGCGGTCGGATGTCGGTGATGACGAGTGGAAGCATCTTGTGCTTCACTTGGACGTAGAAGGTCCCGACCAGCTCTACGTCGGTGACGACAGCATCGCTGTTGCGTCGCCAGACGTGGATTTCCTTCTTGACGGTGGGCGTCATGTAGGGGCGGTCATTGAGATTGCTGCAAAACGACGGCCTCGTCGCCCCCCATTCCCACACGTAGCCCTTCTGGTCGGGATGGCGCACGTGGTCGTTCATACGGCGAAGGGGCCGGCCGTAGACGGCGACGAAGTCGCGCACGTAGGTCTTCCCTTTGGCCGTTGCCTTGAGCGCCTCCGGGGTGAAGACAGTGCCCGGCATCATGCGGTTGTCGGCGTGTTGTTGGGGACCGCTGCAGCCTGCGAGCATCGGAGCTCCGAGAGAGGCGCTGAGAATGGCCGCGGCCTTTCCGAGCGTTCTGCGCTTGAAGTCAATCGTCATCCTTGCTACTCCGAGAAATGATCGAGCTCGGCGGGCGTGAGCGGCCTGAAGCTGTGTGGCGCGTCCGTGCCGACAAGTGGCGCGCGGTAGATGTAGAAGACGCCCGTGAATTCATGCCGCTTCACGACGCCCGTCTTGTCGAACCAGATGCGCAGGTTCTTCTGCGTGATAGGAAATTCCGAGATCGGGTTGAAGGGGATGAAGTTCTTGGCGGAGGGGCGTCCCCTCATCCAGCTGTAGTGGCGCACGATCTCGTGGCCCATGTGGATTTCATAGTCGGGTTCGCCGAGCTCCGCATCGATCTGCGCCATGGTGGTCCGGCCGTCGATGATCAGCCTCGCGGCCTTCTCGGTCGAGAGGTCACGCACCTCGCCGCTTCCGACGGCACAGCCGCCGAGCATCGAGGCGCAGGCTGCCAGAAGCAGCAGAGTGCGGACGCGGCCAGCGACGGTCCGCGGGCCCCTTGTGGTTCCTTCCGGCAAGGTCTTCTCCTTTTGTAGCGCTCGTTCAGTCCTGTGCGTGCCCGGTTCGATGAAATTCATTTTGAACTCGCTCGGGTCCCATTGAACACCCCTCGCTTCGCGCAGAGGCAGCCTCAAGGGGGCCGACAGCCCAAAATGAGCGTGGTTCAGGGGAAGTTCCTGACCAACGTTCACACTTTTGCCGCGCAAATTTCATTAAGTCAAGTTATTATAGTTGTCATGAGCGTCGGCGTGGTTCTCACGCCCCGTTCAGCATTTTTCAAAGTGTTGGCCTCCGGAGGTAAAGGTCATGTCCGACAACGATAAGAACCGCATCAAGATCAAGCTGCCCGCCGTCTCCTACGACATCGTGAAACTTGCCGCCACTCTCACCGGTACGTCCGTAAAGTCCTTCGCGGCACAGGCGGTGATCAACGCAGCCCTGCACGTCACGGCTGAAATTGAAAACCGCTCCCTCGGCTCCAACATCGAAGCCGACATTCATCTCACCGAGGAAGAGGCTCAGGCTCTTCTCGCCCTCGTCGAAAGCCTCGACACGCACGACGGCAAGGACGAAGACGTCGAGGAAGCCACCGCCGAGGACTTCGAGGAAGAAGAACCCGCGGAATGCGAATGTGATTGCGAAGTCGAATGCAAGTGTGACTGCGACTGCAAGTGCGAGGACGACGCCGAATGCAAGTGCGAAGAGTCCGAAAAGGCTGAAGAGCCTGCCGCTGAGGCCGCTCCCGCTGCCCAGCCCAAGGCCAGGCACGGCCGCAACCACCGCTGATCTTTCCACTTGAGTCCCTTGTCGCAAGGGACCTGAGAACACAAAGGGGATCCATCAACAACGGGTCCCCTTCTCTTTTCCATCATTCGTCGGGCCTCAGGCGACCTGCGGACTTCCGGCGGTCAGCCTGCCGCTGCGTTAAGCGCGGCCATCGCCTGAGCGCTCACGACAAGCTCGATGCGTGCGGACGCCCTGGTGAGGCCCAGATAAAGCAGCCTGCGCACGCGATCGTCCATCGTTTCTGTGCCTTGAGTGATCTTTTGCCGACTTGCAGCTTTCAGACGGCCCGACTTTGCCGCCTCCCTTCCCAACCTGCTCTCCTTTGCCATTAACGAAAAACGGGGCCGCTCCCTTGAGAAGCAGCCCCGTTCGGGACTTGAAGTCAGATCAGGCGTCAGGCCTTGCGGTCAAGCTCGATGGGCTCGCCCGTGGCCTTTTCCTCCTTGGGTTCGCCGAGCGACATGACGGCGTTGAGGATGATCGCGCCGAAGGTCGCGGTACCGATGCCGCCGAGGCTGAAGAAGCCGAGGTTGAGGGTGAAGTCGCCGCCGCCGAGAATCAGCGTGACGGCAGCCACGATCAGGTTGCGGCTGTTGCTGAAGTCGACTTTGTTGACGACCCAGACGCGAGCGCCGGCCACGGCGATGAGGCCGAAGACCACGATCGAGGTGCCGCCGAGGACGGGCTGCGGAATCGTCTGGATCACAGCGCCGAACTTCGGGGAGAAGCCGAGGATGATCGCGAAGATCGCGGCGACCGGGAAGAGCAGCGTGGAGTAGACGCGCGTGGCGGCCATCACGCCGATGTTTTCACCGTAGGTCGTCACGCCCGTGCCGCCGAAGGAGCCCGAGAGCATCGTCGCGATGCCGTCGCCAAGGAACGCACGGCCCATGTACGGGTCAAGGTTGCGGCCCGTCATGGCGGTCACGGCCTTCACGTGGCCGAGGTTCTCGGCAACGAGAATGATCACGACCGGAACGATGAGCGCGATGGCGTGCATCTCGAAGACCGGCGTGTGAATCGTCGGAACGCCGAACCAGGCGGCGTTGGAGATGATCGAGAAGTCGATCGGCTTGCCCATGCCGAAGCCGTTGGCGAGCACCGCGTAGATGAAGTACGCGATCACGAGGCCGATGAGGATGAGGAGCTTCTGGATGAAGCCGCGCGTCCACACGGCAACGCCGCCCACGCACATGAAGGTGACGACGGCCATCCAGGCGTCGAAGTCCGTCGGACCCACCGAACGGCAGGCCGTCGGGGCGAGGTTGAGGCCGATCACGGCGACGACCGCCCCCGTCACGACGGGAGGCATCAGCTTTTCAATCCACTTAACGCCCGTGAGCATCACGATGAGGCCCACGACACAGTAGACGAGACCGCAGACCACGATGCCGCCCAGCGCAACGGGAATGTTGCCGTTGAGGCCCGAGCCCGCAACGTAACCCGTCGCTGCGATCACCACGCCGATGAACGCAAAGGATGAACCCAGATAGCTCGGCACCCTGCCGCCCACGATGGCGAAAAAAATGAGCGTGCCGATGCCGCTCATCAAAACCGCCATGTTGGGGTCAAAGCCCATGAGAATCGGGGCGAGAATGGTGGAGCCGAACATGGCCACCACGTGCTGAACGCCCATCGCCACCGTCTGGCCGGTGGGAAGCCGCTCGTCAGGGGCCACCACGCCCTTTTCCTTGAGCTTCCACTGCGGGAAATAACCCATTTTTCCTTACTCCTCAAACACGTTGAATCTACACGCACAGGCGCCTCGTCCTTCGGCTATCCGGACAAAACGCCTCGCTCTCAAAGAGTCGTAAGGGTTCCTCCTAAGGACGAATCGTCTGTGCAAACTTTTGTATTATAAGCACACATTTCGAAAAATAAACATAAGGTGTTTTGACTAGACGGGCGGACGCCGCTCCGGAGCGAAGCCTGCGTGCGCAAAAAAGGGACGGCATCCATTTCGGACGGCGTCCCCTTTTGTCTCTCTGGTACCTGAGCGTCAGAGCGTCTTCATGGCGTCTTCGACGGCCGCGACGAGGTTCGGGCTGGCGGTGAAGCAAACCTTGTTGCGTTCCGGAATCACGACGGACTTGCCGGTCTTGAATTCACGACCGACGCGAGCGGCGGTAGTCTTCAATTCCCAGCGGCCGAAGTTCCAGAACGTGACGCGTTCGCCGCGGGCCATGGCCTCGACGATCTCTTCATGCACGGCATCAACGATGCCCTCTACGAGGGAGGGCGAGAGCACGAGGCGTTCTGCGACAGCCTGCGCGATTTCCTTCTTGTTCATTGCGGTAGTCCTTCTCTTTATTCTTGGGGACGGGCTGCCCGTCCGGGCACCCTCTTTCGGCGACGCTTTCCGTTCCGGTCCTGTGGAACGTCTGTGTTGTGGTCCGCCTGTCACGTTAAGGTGACATCCCAATTGTACCTGCGGGGAAATATGCTTGGGGGTGTCACCCAAACGAATTGTAATGTTTTCCAAAACGACTCGCCTGCAAATGCTTCTCGTCTGGGCCTCCATTCCTGAACGGCCCGTCAGTCCCAGGAAATCCCCTGCATTTCACATGATTCCCGGCGATGCGGCCTCAAATCGGTTTCGATTTAACATTGCTGACGTTCACAGGAGGCTGATCATTTTGAAAATGCGCGTGGCACAGGCGTTTGTAGTGTTTGCTGAGCAACAGTACCCGAAAGGTACCTTAGTCACCGAGCTTTAAAATGTCTCGAATTCAGTCCGAGAGAGGGTTCTCCGAAATTCCATGCGCCGTGTCATGATTTTTTACAAACAGCCTGTGGTATTTTCCCTCAACTGCAGCCGTTTGAAGGCCGAGAACCCCTGCGCACCCTCTTCTCCCCTCTCCTGCGGGCGGATTGAGGTCGCCTCACTCCGTAGTTCTACCGAGTGTTTTCCGCCTATGCGAAAGGGCCTGCCGACGGCGGTTGCCGCGGGCAGGCCCCTCGCACCGGATGCAGGATCAGCGGATTATTCCTTCCCGGTCCAGCAGTACGTGCAGAGCTTCTCGGGGTCAAGGCCGATGGCTTCGATGAGGCCTTCGACGGACTGGAAGCCGAGCGAGTCGAAGCCCATCTTGTCGCAGATGGACTTGAGCATGCACTGGCCGCGCTCGGTCCTGGCGTCGGCGTACTCGGCGAGGTGCTTGTGACCCTCGTCGCCTTCAAGCTCCTGAATGACGCGACGGGCGAGGAGCTCCATGTCGGAGTTGCCGCGGGAGAAGTTCAGGTACTTGCAGCTGTACATGATCGGCGGGCAGGCGGAGCGCATGTGCACTTCCTTCGCGCCGGACTTGTAGAGGAAGTCGACCGTTTCACGAAGCTGCGTGCCGCGCACGATGGAGTCGTCGATGAGAAGAAGCTTCTTGTCCTTGATGAGTTCGGGGACCGGAATCTGCTTCATCTTGGCGACCTGATTGCGGATCTGCTGGTTCGCGGGCATGAAGGAGCGGGACCAGGTCGGCGTGTACTTGATGAAGGGACGGGCGAACTTCTTGCCGCTTTCATTGGCGTAGCCGATGCCGTGCGGAAGGCCGGAGTCGGGAACACCCGCCACGTAGTCGACGTCGGGAGCTGTGCCGTCGGCCATGGCGTTGCGGGCCATGATCTCGCCGTTGCGGTAGCGCATCACCTCGACGTTCTTGCCTTCGTAGTTGGAGTTAGGATAACCGTAGTACGTCCAGAGGAAGGCGCACAAACGCATCTTCTCGGCAGCGGGCGAGAGAACCTCGATGCCCTCGGGCGTGATCTTGACGATTTCCTGAGGTCCGAGCTCATAGTGGTCCTCGTAGCCGAGCTTGTGGTAGACGAAGCTCTCGAACGAGACGCAGTAGCCGTTTTCATCCTTGCCGATGAGAACGGGCAGACGACCGAGCTTGTCGCGGGCGACGATGATGCCGTCGGGCTGCAGGAGCATGATCGTTTCGGAGCCCTGAATAATGTCCTGGGCGTAGCGAATGCCCTCGACGATAGACTGCTTGCGGTTGATGAGCGCGCCGACGAGTTCGGTGGAGTTCACCTTGCCCGAGCCCATCGCGAGGAACTGGGAATTGTTGTTGCTGAAGTAGCGCTCGATCAGGTCGTCGGCATTGTTGATGATGCCGACCGTCGTGATCGCAAAGAGGCCGAGATGGGACCTAAGGAGCAGAGGCTGCGGATCGTCGTCCGAAATGCAGCCGATGCCGCAGTTGCCCTTCATGTCCGCAATGTCCGGCTCGAAGCGGGTGCGGAACGGCGTGTTCGTGATGTTGTGGATCTGACGCTGGAAGCCCTTCTCAGGGTGATAGATCGTCATGCCGCCGAACTTGGTGCCGAGGTGGGAGTGGTAGTCGACGCCGAAGAAGGTGTCGAGAACGATGTCGCGCTTGGATACAGCGCCGAAGAAGCCGCCCATTTTTGCTGTACTCTTGTATGGAAGTTGAAGATCTGAGTCGCGAACGCATGGCGTCGTGAGATTCGCCTGAACGGGGTCGTCCGCAAATGTTGGCGTGATTATCGCAAACAAACAGCCGTTTGTGGGGGCCTCGGACGCTTTAGAACGGCAAATCTGTCCTTGGGTCAATGATCCACATCGCCCGATCTAAGGTCTTTCCCTTAGGCGACTGAACAAATGGCGTGAGATACGCCTTCTGACGATTGTGTGCCAGAGAGGATGAGGCGATGCCTCTTGCGCAAGCGGGGTCCCCTATCGGAGACCTCGTTTCCGTTCGACAAAAGTCGTTTAACGCTTGCGGGAAGCAACCCAAGCAAAGCAGACAATGACGGCGAGGCCGCAAAGCCCCAACCAGTCAACGCTGCCGTCGGACATGACGATGGTGATGTCGCCAGTCCAAACGATTTGCGCCTGTGTTAAACTTCCTAACAAGGAAATGAATGTGGCTAGCATCCTGATTTCCTTTTAGAAGACTTAGCCCGGTGTTGGTAGCACTGGGCTTTGTCGTTTTTGAACCCCTTGCGGGGACCCCTTCCGATGCCGAAGGCTCGTCATCGAAAATTTCGTGAGCCTTGCCGGAGAGTGGGATGGATTTCAGAATGGCGTTTGCAAGCGATCCCTGCTGCCGATATTTTGCCAGAGTCAATCCTGGAGCGCCCGCTTCGCTCAAAGCGCCACCTTCCTCGTTGCTTCCTCCACCAGATCCTCATCACGCTTGTCGTAGCGTCGGGTCGTCACGACGGAGGAATGTCCCATCGCCTGCCGCACGGTGTTGATGTCGGCGCCGGACTCAAGGAGCCGCGTCGCAAAGGTTCGGCGAAGATCATGCGGCGTGAAGGACGAAACCGGAGATTCGTCTGCCCTGGCGCGCAGCAGCTGATGGATGGCGCCAGCCGTAATCGCCCGGCAGGGCTGGATGTTGTCGCCCTACTTCCACCGCCCCTGCCGTCAGCATGGCACACTTTGGCCCTCGCGCAACATCCGGATGATCCACCTCTCCGCTTTGTCAACGCCGAACCACGGAATTCTTCTGTTGAGGGCCGCGTAGACCGTGGCCGGCATCGGCACCTCAACGGTGTTGTGCGCCATCATGCTCCAGGCCACGGGAACTCTGGTGCCGTCGACAGACGGGACCCGGGAATACCACGCTCCCGGCACTACGGACGTCGTGAGCCAGGCATCGTCGATCGCCATGATCTTCATGAGTGCCTCAATGCTGAGCTCGTAATGAAGTTCGCCGTCAATCTCTTCAATTTCCGTATCGACCCACACGGTCTTTACGGTCCCGTTCACGATGCTGATGATTCCCATAGACGGAGACCAATGGGTCAAACCCAAATCTTCCGCCAAAGCGCCCACCACGTTCAGGACCAGATGGGGCTTCGGCTCGAGTTCCAGGCGCACCGTTGCGGGCTCGGCTGAAGATCCGAGCAGCGCCCGCTCCTTTTCGCTCAGACGTGCAACGCTCGGCAGCTTGATGTCATGCCTCATGTCGCTGGCAGAGAACCGGTCCCAGACCTTCGTGACTTTTTCTCTGTCCCCCTTTTTCACTCTGATGCGCCATCCCCGCGGACTCTCCTCGGCCCCGGGCTCGATGATCGCACAGCGTCCGGATGCGACCGCCAGCCTATGCCCGATGATGAGGGACGGAAGGTCCCAATCAGCCTACTCTGCGTCATCAGTTCTCCCCTTGAGGAGGTGCTCGTTGATGAAGGCGATCGAGTCGGGATTGGCCTTTGCAAGGCCTTCGCAGAGCATCTCATAGCCTTCCGGATCCGTCTCCTTGAGGAACGCAGCGGCAATCCTCACCATCATCGAACAAAGGACGACAGGTTCACTGCCCTTGTCGGACGAGGCCGCACATTCCTTGTTGAAATCCTGCATTCACGAACTCCTTGATGAAACTCTACTCCCTGAAGCAGTGGACAGTGGCTGACTTGAGGAAAGCTGCCGCCGATTGATTCCATCCTCGTCAGACATTATCTTCCGAGACACTCCCTCTCTTTCTTCCCGATTCCTGATGAGTTCATTATGAGGACCTCGTGCGTCAACATCTGTCGCACGGAAAATCCCGCAGGCCGCCTTCTTTCGCCGTCGTCTCGGGTGCCCTCCATATCCCCGACAACAAGACGGGAGTTTGAAGTCTGGTGGCGGCTTCGCAGGACAAACGGCGTCTCGAACAGACATCTCTCCGTGGCTGATCGTGTCGACCTGACTGTTGCACCCCCTTTTAGAACGTCGTTCTCGCTCAGCGGAACGGTTGGACTCTCTGTGTTGAGATGGGCATTGAGGTCAGGACACGGTGAAGGCCCCTACGTCAAGCAATAGGGCCGGGCCTCGCAGCGACTGATCAGAATAAAACAACGGCCTGCAGCTCCGAAGAACTGCAGGCCGTTTTCAGTCATCCGCAGGTGATGTCACCTGCTTCAAAACCCGAAGGCTTAGAAGTTGAAGCGGACGTTGGCGAAGATGCCGTGCGTGTTGAT
>ENA-ORTY01001061-ORTY01001061.1-human-gut-metagenome-genome-assembly--contig:-NODE-1061-length-32818-cov-4.952965_pt1 | contig 32818 bp, 41 predicted proteins | sample MGYA00241917_ERZ509198 | MGnify/ENA primary metagenome ERZ509198 (study PRJEB26280, sample SAMEA2338857) | human gut metagenome | biome: human gut; feature: human-associated habitat; material: faeces...
GAAAGAGATGACAAAAGATGATTATGTCATAATCTGCGGAGATTTCGGCGGGGTGAGGAACAAAGATGGGGAAATATAGTTGTAAATTGAAAGAAGCAATCTGTGGCGAGGATGGAAGAGAATCAAAGTACGAATACAGGATAGCATCTACAAAATTTCTTCCGGGAAACGACAGGGGATTTTACAATTTGTTTTATGAGGCATTCGAGTATGGTCAGGCATATTTTTTAAAAGCAGTTTTTTGATTGGAAATTAAGTGGGCAGTTTGAAAAACTGTGATTAAAATTAAATGATTATATGGAGAGTGAAGAGGTGTATTATTGTCATAATAAAAAATAATTTAGTCAAAATCAGATAAAATGACTAAAATAAATTGATTGAAGTGTAATTGAATGGTAGAATATCATATAGAAAGTGTTGAAATCAGAATGAGGTATATGAATGAGATATTTTGATTTTGAAAAAAATTACAATAAATTACTTACTCCTGAAATCGTTTCGTATTTGACTCAAATTCATGAGTTTAAAGGATTTCACTCCGATGTGGAATCGCAGAAAGAAATTTTGGCTGAATTAGTAGAAATTGCCAAAATTCAGAGTACAGAGGCTTCAAACAGGATTGAAGGAATTATTACAACGGATGACCGTTTGAAGATGATTGTAAAAGAGAAAACAATGCCAAAGACTAGAAGCGAAAAAGAAATTGCTGGTTATAGAGATGTCCTTGCAACGATACATGAGAGTTATGAATACATTCCAATCAGATCAAATATGATTCTTCAACTGCATAGAGATTTGTATAAATTCAGTGGAAGTAGTGTGGGTGGTAATTTCAAGGCAGCAGACAATGTGATAGCGGAAGAATTGCCGGATGGGACAAGAAGAGTACGGTTTGAGCCGGTTCCATCCTGGGAAACACCGGAAGCAGTTAATAATTTGTGTGATGACTTCAATGCAGCAATGAATAAACACGCGATGGATCCGTTGATTTTAATTCCTATGTTTATACTGAATTTCTTATGCATCCATCCATTTTCTGACGGAAATGGTCGTATGAGTAGATTGCTTACATTGTTAGCACTTTATCGATGTGGGTATAATGTTGGACAGTATATAAGCATTGAAAAACTGATATCAGACACAAAAGAAAGCTATTATGAAGCTCTCCAGGAAAGTTCTTGCAATTGGCATGAAGAGGAAAATGATTACGAACCATTTGTGAAATACATGCTGGGAATTATTGTTGTTGCATACAGAGATTTTACGGATCGAGCAGCACTTCTGACTAATAAAACAATGTCAAAACCTGACCGTATCAGAGAGGTGATCAAAGGTACATTGGGTAAAATAACCAAGGCAGAAATAATGGAACAGTGTCCAGGCATCAGCCAGACAACCGTGCAGCGAGCACTGAGTGAACTGCTTAAGAATAACGAGATAATTAAAATTGGTGGCGGAAGATATACTTCGTACGTATGGAATAGGGAGAATGATTAATATGGTTACAGGCGAATTGAAAAGTAAAATTGATGGATTATGGGAAATCTTCTGGACTGGTGGATTGACGAATCCATTAGATGTGATTGAGCAGATGACATATCTAATGTTTATTCGTGACATAGATGATGCGGACAATCTCCATGCAAAGGAAGCGGCAATGTTAGGACTTCCGCATAAAAGTATCTTTGCTGATGAAGTTCAGATAGGAGAACGAACAATTGCAGGAAATCAGCTGAAATGGAGTGTATTTCATGATTTTCCGGCAGCAAAGTTGTACAGCACAATGCAGGAGTGGGTATTTCCGTTTATTAAGAATCTTCATGGAGATAAGGAAAGTGCTTACTCAAAATACATGGGAGATGCAATTTTTAAAGTTCCGACACCGCTGATGCTGGATAAGATTGTTACAGCTATGGATGCTATTTATGAGCAAATAGCACAGTTGAAATCCGCTGATACAAGAGGAGATGTGTATGAGTATCTTCTTTCAAAGCTGGCAACAGCAGGAGTGAATGGACAGTTCCGTACACCGAGACACATTATTCGAATGATGGTGGAAATGATGAATCCAAAAGTCGATGAAATCATCTGTGATCCAGCTTGTGGTACCTCTGGATTTCTTGTATCGGCAAGTGAATACTTAAAAGAAACAAAAAAAGAAGAAGTATTCTTCAATAAACAAAACAAGAATCATTATATGAATCACATGTTCCATGGCTTTGATGTGGACAGAACAATGCTTCGAATTGGTGCCATGAACATGATGACCCATGGTGTAGACAATCCATACATCGAGTATCGAGATAGTTTGTCTGATCAAAATCCGGATAAGGAAAAATATAGTCTGATTCTCGCAAATCCGCCTTTTAAGGGCAGCTTGGACTACGATACAGTAAGTGCAGATCTTTTAAAGGTTTGTAAGACCAAAAAGACAGAGTTATTGTTCCTTGCATTATTTGTTCGCATGCTTAAAGTAGGTGGACGTTGTGCTTGTATTGTACCGGACGGAGTATTATTTGGGTCATCCAAAGCACATAAGGACATTCGCAAGGCGATTGTAGAAGAAAACAGATTGGAAGCGGTTATTTCCATGCCTTCTGGTGTGTTTAAACCATATGCAGGAGTTTCAACAGCGATTTTAATCTTTACAAAAACAGGTCATGGTGGAACAGACAATGTATGGTTTTATGACATGAAAGCGGATGGATTTAGTCTGGACGACAAACGCAGTGAAACAAAGGAAAATGATATTCCTGATATTATAGAACGCTTTAGAAATCTTGATAAAGAAGTGGATAGGAAACGAACAGAACAGAGCTTTTTTGTCACAAAGCAGGAAATTGCGAATAATGGTTACGACCTTAGTATCAACAAATATAAGGAAATAGAATACGTACCGGTTGAGTATCCATCAACTCAGAAAATTATGACAGATCTTCGTGAATTAGAAATGAAGATTGGCGAGGAGATGGATGCGTTGGAACAATTGTTAGGATTATAAATTCGGATTTGTGGGGATGATATAGATGAGAGTAAAACTTGAAGATGTTTGCGTAAGAGGTTCATCAAGCCTCAAGCAATCAGATGTTATAGATAAAACTGGGAAGTATCCAATTTACGGAGCTGCAGGGTATATAGGCAATGTCGATTTCTATCATCAAGATCAACCATATGTTGCTGTTGTAAAAGATGGAGCAGGTATTGGTCGAACTTCTTTGTATCCAGCAAAGTCTTCGGTGATTGGTACTATGCAGTATTTATTACCAAAAGAAAATGTGTTGCCGGAATATCTTTGCTATGTTGTGAAATATATGCACTTAGAAAAATATTTTACAGGTGCGACTATACCACATATCTATTTTAAAGATTATAAAAAGGAAGAGTTCAACTTAGATATTTTGGATAGGCAGAAAGAAATAGTGAATATTCTGGGAAGAATAGAATGTGTAATTTCTTCGCGACAGCAGGAACTTCAAAAATTAGACGAACTCATTAAAGCCCGATTTGTCGAGATGTTTGGCAGCATTCATGATGGCAAATTTGAGATGAAAACATTGCCTGAAATTGTGAGAAATGACAAGAATTCAATAAAAAGGGGACCATTTGGAGGTGCTCTTAAGAAAGATGATTTTGTTGATGAAGGTTATCTAGTATACGAGCAAAGACATGCTATTCACAATGATTTTGATTATGCCAAATACTATATTACACAAGAAAAATATGAGGATATGATTGGGTTTAAGGTAGTACCAGGAGACTTAATTATTAGTTGTTCGGGTGTAACTCTTGGACGTATTGCAGAAGTTCCTAATGGGGCAAAAGCGGGTATAATAAATCAAGCATTATTAAAATTATCCTTGAATCAAGAACTGATGATGAATACTTTCTTTATTCAGCAGTTCAGAGGAGAGGAGATCCAAGAGATACTCTTTGGGTTTAGTAGAGGAAGTGGAATTCCTAATATGCCTTCTATGAGCGAGGTAAAAGCTGTTAAATTTGTTTGCCCTCCATTAGAAATGCAGAAACAATATTGTGACTTCGCCCACCAGGTCAACAAATCAAAAGTTGCAATCCAAGCTGCTTTAGATAAATCGCAATTGCTTTTTGATAGTTTGATGCAAAAATACTTTGGATAGTGAAGGGAGTGTGTGTTAGTGGCAATAATGACAGTTTATCATGGTGGATATACTCCTGTTAAAAGTCCAGAAATTAGAGTCGGAAGAAATACAAAGGACTTTGGTAATGGATTTTATTGTACCATCATAAAAGAACAAGCGCAGAGATGGGCAAAACGTTATGATACAAAGATTGTATCTATTTATGATGTGCGTTTGAATTCCAAACTACGGATAAAAGAATTTCGAGAAATGACAGATGAGTGGTTAGATTTCATCATAGATTGTAGAAGTGGAAAAATACATTCATACGATATCGTAATCGGAGCAATGGCAGATGATCAAATCTACAATTATATATCAGATTATATGGACGGAAGTATAACAAGAGATCAGTTCTGGATTATGGCAAAATTTAAGTATCCAACACATCAAATAAATTTCTGTACGAAAGAAGCTTTAGAATGTTTGGACTACAGAGGATTTGAGGAGGTCTTTTAATGCAAAATATAGGAAGAGAATCTACAAAAGATAATGATCTTTTCTTTACGTGCTCCTTAATTGATTATATAGCTAGAATGACGAAAAATAGACGAAAAGATGTAGTCAATGCATTGAATAAAAAAAACATCTCAAAGATTTACGAGTTAGCAGATGTTTATCATAGCGATAATATAGATCGTGTAAGTGAAGATTTTATTAAAGAAGCAGAAATCGTTACAGGAACATTTGATAATGTAAAAGAATGTCATTACTCGATACCATCACATTGGGATATTGGAAAAGTATATAAGAGATTAATAAAAGCTGTAGCAGAATATGAAAAAATTGATGTAATAGATGCATTGATAGAAGTTTATAACTCTTTCCTTAGTGATAAAATTGATGATTATAATAGTAGTATGTATTATGAAAATCCATCATATTTGTTGGAGTGTTACTTAGAAAAAAAGGTGATTTAAAAAAATGGGTGTAGGATGTTGGTATCGATAAGAGAGGTATCAGCATGGAAGAGAAAATTGTAACAATTATTAACAAGATGGCAGATTATTTGAATATTTCACAGATGAAGAAATTACAGGAAGTTTTGCTTCAGACATTTTCAGAAAACACGATACAAAAAGAAGAAATATCAAATAATGAATATTTGCAGCTATTCTTAGATGCAAAACGTATTGAAGGATGTTCAGAACGAACGATTCAATATTATAGTGTAACAGTAGTTAGAATGCTCCAAAAAATTGAAACTCCTGTGAGAAAAATATCAACGGAGGAAATTAGAAAATATCTTGTTGATTATCAAAAAATCAATGATTGTAGTAAAGTGACAGTGGATAATGTGAGACGAAATATTTCTAGTTTCTTTTCGTGGCTCGAAGAAGAAGATTATATTCTAAAAAGCCCAATGAAGCGAATTCACAAAATTAAAACAAAACAACCGGTAAAGGAAATTATATCAGATGAGGCTATTGAATTGCTCAGAGATCATTGTCAATGTCCTCGAGATCTAGCTATGATTGATTTGCTTTATTCTACAGGTATACGAGTTGGTGAATTGGTAAATTTGAATATATCTGATGTTGATTTTGAAGCTCGGGAATGCGTTGTATTTGGAAAAGGTGATAAAGAACGCAAGGTATATTTTGATGCTAAGGCAAAACTTCACTTGTTAAATTATTTACGTAAGAGAGAAGACGATAATCCAGCACTTTTTGTTACATTAGATGCACCACATGAGCGATTGAAAATCAGCGGAGTGGAAATTCGTATCCGCACATTTGGAAGAAAGCTGAATATGGGGAAAATACACCCTCATAAGTTTCGAAGAACAATGGCAACAAGAGCAATTGATAAAGGTATGCCAATTGAACAGGTACAAAAGCTTTTAGGTCACTCTCAGATTGATACAACCATGCAATATGCAATTGTCAATCAAACAAATGTAAAAACATCTCATCAAAAATTCATCGCTTAGAATTCAATTCGGATTTGTAGGGCTACGAGCAGAGTGCAGACAAGACGGCAAAAGCACGCAGGAAGCTTGTGGTTATAAACATCCATATGAGCGAATGGGAAACTCTGGAACATTTTGTATTGATTGTGAAGAAGAATATGAAGATTAATTTTATGTAATAAACGGTGATAAGGGTTAATCTTAAAAGAATACAGTTATCATACTATGGTGGTTTTGTTGAAGCATTCAAGGTTATTAATATCAAACTTGATAGCAGTGGACAACATATTGAACTGCATACAGGGTACCTTTATGACGAATAATATTGTATATTGTAGTTACAAAATAGAAATTGTTGAAGATATTGCGGATAATTTAAAAAGTTATCAAATTATAAATAAAGGATGTTTAATATGAATTTTTTTGAAATGCAAAATGAAATACTAAATGTGAACAGATCAGACATTTTTAATAAGTATTTAAAGCTTTTTCGTGATCAATTGAGTATACCAACAAGAAATATATGTGTAGGAGAACACTGGTTACGTGGGAGAATTCATTGCGATACGTTTAAGGTTTCTTTTGATGATTATGATTCTGACATTGAAATCCCCTATTTCAAAAAGGAAATAGGAGTACCTCCAATAGAGATGACAAAAAGTTTTAGATTTAACAGAGAAAATATTGCATATTTATATTTGACATCAGATTTAAATACTTGCATGGCTGAGATTAGACTAAAAGAAAATGAAATCTGCAGTATTTCAGAATTTTCGTGTGTGAGAAATGGTATATATGTAGATGTTATTTCTATGTTCAATATTCTTGAGTTAAAACCTTTGGCAGATATTTTGCTTCAACCAATAGATGATAATAAACGAATATATGAAATTACACAATTTATCTCAGATATCTTTAAGAAGATAGGATACTCAGGAATTTTGTACCCAAGTACTTTGAAAAGAAGTAATGGATTAAATTTAGTATGTTTCTATCCAGATTATTTTGAATTTGTGATGTATTCAGACAGAATATATAAAGGAGTTCCTGACGAATCTGGAAATATTATTCCGTTATCTCAGATAGATGAATTTAAAAGATATCCTGAATACAGAAAAGAAATGTATTCTTTTGGAGATACACCTGAAAAAGAAGAAGCTTTTGAATATATTGAAGATAAAATATGTTTTGAAGATGAGCAAGAATATATCAGCGGTGTAAGAAATATTTGTGATTTGAATAATACATCAGAAATTGAATGTGCATTAAATAGTTTTGTTGAGTATTTTTCTAGGACGCATTTAAGAAAGAAAGCATATCAATTTCGAGGAGCATATTATATTAATGCTGGAAAGATCGAAATTGGAATAAAAGATTATATTTTAAGTCTAAATGCATGCAAAGCACAATGGAATACTGTAATCAACAGAGTAACACATGATATATTTGATAGTAATGATGTTGATAATGCACTAAAGACAGAAGAATTAAAGCAAAAGATAATTGAAGAGTGCAATTTATATTTTCAAGAGTCTGATAAGCGATGGAATATGATGATGGAGGAGCTAAAAAAATTAGACTCATGATGTGAGGAATAATAACATATAAGAGTTTAGTTTAAGTTAACAGCGTCAGGGCAGTTATGAGTGAAATACTTGTAGCTGCCCTTTTTTATTGCTTTTGGACATGATTTCCAGAAGCGGAAAGGAAAATTATGAGGTATTTATTACATCGTAAACGGTGAATAGTAGGTACCACGATTTTTGCTAGTTTTCATGAGATAATTACTTTAAAAAATCTAAGGTTTTTTAGAGGGAGGATAATCTCATGGATAAAATAACTCATAAAGTCCGGTGTGAACAATGGACAAATATCATCAAAGAATGTCTTGCTAGTGGAATGCCTAAAACAACCTGGTGTCGAGAGCACGGTATTTCGGACAAATCCTTTTTTTACTGGCAACGAATTCTTCGTGAAGAATGGTTGTGGATGTATGCAGACACACCTATTGTTCGAATATGGCAAAATCGGGAATGAATCCAAAGACGCTGCAGTACCTCATGGGAAATTCGGATATATCAGTCACAATGAATGTGTACACGCATATCGGATTTGATGACGCTGAGGAAGAACTGAAACGAATGGAAGAGTTTAGGAAGACACAGGCGGAGGTTGAAAAGAAGAATGAGAAACCAATGTCGCAGAAGATGTTTAAGGCGATTTAAATTAGCTATTCATTGTAATAAAGGCATTGCCGATATAAGATTTAGGAAGTCATAAAAACTTAACAATTTTTATGTATCACTAAGAATTTTTTGTGATATAATATAGAAAAGTAGATGACAGATAGAGAATATTGTGATATACTCAATCTGTTTGTTTTAGAAAAAAGTAGGAGGTGTGCTTATGCAATATATCGGTAGTGAACTGCAAGATAGAATGAATTTGTTAGGCATTGATGTTTCTGCTTTGTCTGAAATTACTTTTATGGATGAAGAAACAATTTGTGATATTATCGAAAATAGAATCTCTTACGAAGATGTAGATGAATTTGATATGTCATTGATTTGTAGTGCTCTTCATTGTGATGCTCAGTATTTTATTGATGGTGAAGTAAGAAATAAAGATTTGCTTATTTCGACAATGAACAGAGGGAAGGATTCTGTTAAATCAAAGAACGTTAAGGCAAAAATTCAAGATTTTATGAGTGATTTTGCTTTTGTTAATGAAGTGTTGTTGGAAGAAGCATAGTATTTTGTAAAGAAAAGAGGTATTCTTTTGACAAGAAACATTCTTGAAGCAGTAAATAACGCCAGGGAATTCTTTGAAATAGAAGATTACCCTGGTGATTTTTTTTCTCGTTTAGATAAAGTAGATTATACAAATAAGTATGGAATATTGCTATTTAAGGAAGATATAGATAAGCTGTCAGGATTCATAGGTTATGGTGTGAATGATTTAGCGGTTATTTGTATTAATTATAAGAGAACCTATGGACATCAAAACTTTACATTGGCGCATGAATTAGGACATTGGTTCTTGCACAAAGGTGTTAGCAGCTCTGATGATGATCGTGTATTAGGATATTCTAGTGATAAAGTTGAACAGGAGGCAAACGATTTTGCAAGTGAATTACTTTATCCTGAAGAATTATTAGTTAAAGACCATTTTTTTGCAATACAGCATGATCTGTTTTTGATAAGCAATAGGAAGGAGTTAGGTGAATTTATAGATAGACTTTGTCGTAAGTATTGCTTGAGCTATGAAATGGTTTTGAGAAAACTGCTTTACAAGAATAGACAGGTTAAGCAGTATAGTTCAATTAGAAAAGAAATTGAAAAAGCAATCGGAGGTAAAGTTTCTGAGGTTTTTGAAAAAGATTTTTATTCCGTTAATGAGGAATTGCCACGATATCAAAGATTTATCAAACCATATATAGAATTAGAAAATAAAGTTGATAAACTAGTAACAGAAGGAAAGATTGGTAGAGCAACAGGAGAATCTATAAAGTTAAGAAGTGGGGTGGAAAACAGTTAATGTATTATTTAGTTGATACGAATGTTTTCCTTCACGCTATTTGTGATGAAATTTATACGGTTGCAAATCTTTGCAAGGAAAACAATCAAGAGGTGACAATCACAGAAACAATATTAAATGAACTTGAACCAGGGTATTATTTGAAAATAGAAGATGAAACTGCTAAAGAGGCATATAATGCAGTACATAATCTTACCTTTGGAACAATGGGAATAAAGACAATTCGTTTGGTGAAATTGGAAGAAATACCAGGAGCAAAGGAAGAATTAAAGAAAATCCGTAGACGATTCTATGATTGGATGAAAGATCCTAACTACTTAAAAAATCTTATTGCTAAGGGAAAAATATCAGAGGATGATATTAAAAAGAAGAGTTTTAGAAATAAGGACATGGGTGAATGTGAATTGATAGCCATTGCAAAAGTTTCGTCAGATGAACATCAAATCGTGACAAATGATAAAGGTAGAGTCTTTTTACATCCTGAACAAAATTTGTTTGATGAATATGCGTCTGAAATTGGACTGACAGTATTAAGTAGTGATGAGTGGCTTTGCCAAATTGGTCATATAAAATAATTAGAGGTCGTCTATAGGACGGCCTTTTGGTATATAGAAAATTCCTTAGTAGTAACCTTTTCCCTTTTACTACTAATTTTACTACTAACAGGTAGTAACAACATGCTCAGTTCTGCTCAGATTTGCCACAATCTGTAATTTCAGAGCAAACTATGTAAATCCCAGAAACCCTTGCAAAACAGGGCACTTCAGGGCAAAACAAGGAGAAACAAAACTATGATTAAAGTACTTTTCATCTGCCACGGCAACATTTAAAGTATGGCGAGAAAGACTTGATTTTGTAGGATTTTCTAGATAGAAACAAATAATTTACACCTTATTTATACCTTTGGAAGATCGAATCGGAATAATTAAAAAAGTTGTCATAATTCAGTTGGTCAAAAAATAATACTACACTCAAAATCAATTAAAAAATCAATCGTAAAAAAATACGATTGATTTTTTGCGCATTTTTGCATATAATATAATCATTATGGTTGGAAAGGGAACGATTACTATGCGTGAAACAAGAATATTAGAATTCAAGGAAACGATTACGAATACTTTTTTGAAAACAGTTAGTGCCTTTTCGAATTACAATGGTGGAACAATTCTTTTTGGGGTTGATGATAATGGAAATGTGAAAGGATTGCCAGATGTAAAACAGGCCTGTCTGGATATCGAAAATAAAATCAATGACAGTATATCACCTCAACCAAACTATACACTTGAAATACAGAATAATGACCAGACGATAAAACTTACTGTAAAAAGTGGTCTTCAAAAACCGTATTTATATAAATCAAAAGCATACAAACGAAATGATACAGCAACGATAGAGGTAGATACATTGGAATTTTCAAGGCTTGTATTAGATGGAAAAAATATTAGCTTCGAAGAATTACCTTGTAAAGATCAGGAGCTATCTTTTAAAATTTTACAGTGTAAACTGAAAGAAAATATTTACATTGAAACTTTCAATCAAGATACTTTAAAGACATTGAACCTGTATGACAATATAAATGGTTATAATAATGCAGCGGGACTTTTGGCAGATAAAAATCATTTTTCAGGAATTGATATTGTTAAGTTCGGTGAGAATATCAGTATTATTCAAAAAAGAGTAACGTTTGAACATATATCGGTTTTAGAAATATATGAAAAAGCACTTGCTGTATTTAGAGATTATTACCAATATGAAGTAATACAGGGGGCTGACAGAAAGATGGTAGAGAAAATACCGGAAGCAGCTTTCAGAGAAGCAATTGCAAATGCTTTGATTCATAGGGTATGGGATATTAATTCACACATCAGAGTTTCTATGTTTGATGATAGAATAGAAGTAGTGTCTCCTGGTGGATTGCCGGCTGGAATAACGGCAGAAGAATATTTATCAGGTAAACTATCTATTTTAAGAAATAGAAATCTTGCAAATGTATTTTACAGACTGGGATTAGTAGAGATATTTGGAACAGGAATTACACGAATCAAACAACTGTATGCAGAGAGTTTGATAAAACCAGAATTTGAAGTGTCAGAAAATGCTATAAAAATTGTACTACCGATATTTGAAACGAATGTCAATTTAACCGAAGACGAAAAAGTGATTTACAAATTTTTAAGTAAGACGATGCTGAAACCAATAAGTGAAATTGCACCATATGTCCCATTTGGCAAATCAAAAACAACACAATTACTGAAAGCTATGGAGAAAAAGGGTGTGATTGCAGTTGAAGGAAAAGGCAGAGGAACAAAATATATCATTAAGTGATTGAGAACATAGAGGGTTCAAATTACACAATCTTTCAATAACACAAGGAGAAAATCATATGATAAAAATTTTATTTTTATGCCACGGCAGTGTTTAAGGGACGGGGCAAAAGTCTTGATTTTATTGGGGTTCTTGGATGGAAACGTAGAATTTACACCTTATTTACACCTTTGGAAGATCGGATCGGTATAGTTAGAATAGGAAGGCGTGAGATGAATCTTACGTCTTTTTTCTTGGAGTTTATGTAAGCATATATTACTTGAAAAATCAAATAATATATGATAAATTATAAATGTGACGTAAAAAGAGTCACGCTTATAAAAAGGTGATTAATATGAAAGAATTTTTGGAAAAAACATTACGGCAAAATGTAATAATGACGGAGAATAAAGAGGTGTATAAAAAGCTCCCGTTAGCATATCGTGGAAGATATGATATTTTTACGGTAGAGACGAATGGTGTATTATGGATGGCTATTCATCCCAAAGATAATGTCGGACTTGTTATGTTACGTAGAGACAGAGCTGGCGTGGAAAAAATGACAGGATTAAATTGTGCAATATTTCTTGATCGAACAACATTTTATATAAAAGAAAAGATGATGGAAGAAGGAATTCCTTTTGTAATAGAAGGAAAGCAGGTATTTCTTCCATTTATTGGATATTTGTTGAGTAAGGAAAATGAAAGAGAATTGGCACCAGTTTATCTGATTTCATTTTTGACGCAAAAAATGCTTCTGATGGCTATTTATGAACGATGGAATGAAGTGAAAGTATCTGATGCAGCAAAACGAATAGGAGTGTCAACAAAATCTGCAAGCCGGTGTTTTGATGAACTGGAATATTTAAATATTGATGTGTTGGGCATGAAAGGTAAATCAAGAGTAATAAATATTCCGAATGACCGAAAACAAGTATGGCAGCAAATTGAAAATGTATTAAGAAATCCGGTGATTCGAAGATTTGTTCTGAGAGAAGATATGAAACTAGAAAAGAAAGCAGGTATTTCTGCTTTGTGTGAGTATTCTCTTTTGTCAGATAATGTTTATCCTACTTATGCAGTAACAAAGAAAGAGTTGAAAGATAGTGCAGTGAAAGTGGAAAAACAAGTGAGTGAATTGGAAGAAATTGGCTGTGTTGTTTTGGAACTGGGATATTTTATTGATTTTTTAGGAAAAGGATTTCAAGATCCTTTGAGCGTAGTATTGTCACTTACAGGAGAAGAGCAAGAAGAGGAACGGGTAGATATTTCTATTAATGAGATGTTGGAGGAATATGTATGGTCAAAGGATTAGATACATTTCAGAAGTACTTTGCAGATTATGAAGAACAGTATGTTTTAATAGGTGGCGCAGCCTGTGATATTCTATTTGAAAGCAATGAAGTAAATTTCAGGGCTACAAGAGATCTGGATATGGTTTTGATTGTTGAAGCACTAACTCCGGAGTTTGGAGAAAAATTTTGGGAGTTTATCGTTGATGGAAAATATAGAAACAAAGCGACAAACGGTAGCAATCCTTAATTTTATAGATTTGATAAGCCAGAAGACGATAACTTTCCGAAAATGATTGAATTGTTTTGTAGAAGTGATTTTAAATTAAAAAATGCAAAAGGAATTACTCCAATTCATATTGATGATGAAGTCTCCAGTTTGTCGGCGATTCTTTTGAATGATGATTACTATAAGGCACTTCTCAATGGGAAAGAAGTGAGAAATGGACTTTCTGTTCTAAGACCGGAATATATCATTCTTTTTAAAGCAAAAGCGTATCTTGATTTGCAAAAGCGAAAAGATTTAGGTGAAAAAGTGGATTCCAGTGACATAAAGAAGCATAAGAAAGATGTTTTGCGTATTGCTTCGGAGCTTATGCTTGAAAAAGTAGAAGAATTACCTATAGCAGTAGATGCCGATATACATAGCTTTATTGACTTGTTGGAACAAGAACCATTTGATCAAAATTCATTGAAAAGATATGGGCTAAAAAATGAGAATGTTGTAGAATTGTTGAAGCGAGTATTCGGGTAAAAATATGGTGTGGTATGTAGTTGATATGTAACCTATTTTTACACCTTTTGAGGACAGCCTTATGCGAAAATAAACCAACTTATGCCAGAAAGCAAAAATTTACAAAGGCTTACAAAGCCCGAAAAACCAAGAAAAACTAAGAAATGCGAGGTTATACAACAATGATAAAAATACTATTTATATGCCACGGCAATACACTGGCAACTCTCTAAAAAGTCTTGATTTATCGGGGAAAGGGAAGCTTCACAGTTCTGTTTTAGACCAGGTTTAGACCATTTGAAATGTGTAGAAAATAACGAAAAAAACATGCAGATGGGGAGCCTTGTTGCAAATATACTCATATAGAAAATTACACAACGGAGATAACTCATGAGAGAAAAAATCATCCGGTGATGTGTGGAAATGTATCCATATGTCACCGGATTTTTCGCGTTCTACGAGCGATGCCGGACGGAATCAATACAGCTGTTGGGAGCTTGCTCACATAAGGCTGTTATTGATGACTGGCCGATAGCGCGACAGCGCGTAATGAGCATGTAGCGTAGCGGAATGCGAATGCATCGCTTAGTTTATTTGATCGCGTTTCATGGCTTCATCGATTGCTCTATTGATAAAGGCCGTGGCACTTTCACCCATCTTTTCTGCGTGGTCCTTAATGATGGCACGCTTCTCTGGGGTGACACGAACCTTAATTTCAACGAAACGGTCATTATATTTTTTGTTCGCTCTTCTGCGAGCTTCGGTTAAGCCCTTATAGGAACCATTTTTCTCTTCACTCATGACAGCCTCCAGGATGTGTATTGGCAGATATGCCTGTAAAGAGTATAGCACAGATTGATACATAAGACTATGTAAGATTTTCAAAAAATAACATTTGATTGGAAAAGGAGACAAGCTTATGAAAAATCAGAAGATTAGAAGCATGAAGGTTCACGAACAGAGCGGATATAACTACAAGGCAACACCTACCATCATTCTCAAAGGTCAATGGCTCAAGGAAATGGGATTTGAGATCGGTGACTACATCACTGTCAGCTGTGAGGAAGGGAAGCTGATTATTACTCCGGATGCAGAAAAGGCTGCAATGGCAAAGGCAGAAGCAGAATTCATGGAGAAGGGAATGAAGAAGCTTCAGAAGCGTTTTCAGGCGGAAAAGGAACAGCTCCATGCGCAGTTTGTGGCTGAGAGAAATACAGAATATAACGGAAGAGAGGTGCAGTGATTATGGGAAAGATTATTGTCATCGGTTCACAAAAAGGTGGCGTGGGTAAAACCACGACCACACATAACCTGGCCTATTCTTTGAAGGAGTTGGGCAAGAAGGTATTGACGGTAGATTTTGATAGCCAGGCAAATCTGACTACCTGCTACGGAGTAGAAGATACTGGAGCACTGGAATATACGATTGGTCATCTGATGATGGATCAGATGGAAGAAGAGGTGCCAGAGAGCTTTGAGGATTATATCCAGAGTAGAGAGGGCGTAGACTATATTCCATCATCCATTTATCTGTCTGTGGTGGATGCAAAGCTTAGAACAGAAATGGGTGCAGAGAGGATGCTGGCAGAGGTTCTGGAACCGTTGAAGAGTAGATACGATTACATATTGATTGATACCTGTCCGTCCTTGGGAATGCTTACCATCAATGCATTGGCTGCGGCAGATGAGGTGATTATTACGGTAAATCCTCAGCTTCTGGCGATGATGGGGTTGGAGGATTTTCTAAGAACAGTGGCAAAGATTAAAAAGCGAATCAATCAGAAGTTGGAGGTCGCAGGCATTCTCTTAACTATGTGTGAGAGCAGAACCACTCTTTGTAAGGTTTTGACAGAGGAAGTGACCGGAAGCTTCCAGGGAAAAATTAAAGTATTTGATACAAGGATACCGGCAACAGTCAAGGTGGGAGAGAGCATTTACTACAATATGCCGATTGCTCAGTATAGCAAAAAGGCATCTGCAGGAATTGCATATAGAAAATTTGCAAAGGAGATAATCGCGTATGAAGACTAATTCAAAGAGAACAGAAGGATTTGATTCTCAAAGCTTAGGAATACGTACTTTGATACATTTCTTTTTTATAGATGAAGAACATATTTTTGGAAAAAGAACTGTTCTAGATTCACCAAGCTACAGCAAGATTAATGCATACCTGTGTGCATTGAATTTCTTGTTGACCGGTGATGATTCTATGCATTTGATGCCGGAAGAAACTAAGGAAGAACGTGAGCGGAGAATCACTGAGCGTACAGGAGTTATTGCCTATTTGAATCAGAAAATTGAAGAATTATCTCAAAGAAAAGCGGAGCTCGAGGCTAGGGAAGCAGTTGGGGAAACTGATGCAGAAGGAAGAATAGAAGAGTTACTTTCAGCGATTGAAGAGATAGAAAATGAAATAGGAACAGCTTCATCAGAAAATAGAGAATTAGTGAGAGAGAGATACGAAATTAGTACGAAAATTGAGGAAGCATTGTTCCTTAAAGATAGGTATCGTGTATTAAAATCTCAATATGAAGCGGACATATTGCGCCTACAATTTATATGCGATGGAGAAAGAAAAGAAGATACTATTGATGAGGCAGTTGCGTGTCCATTTTGTAATCATGAAATAGAAAAAGGAACTGTAGCGCATGAATTATACATAGAGTCTGCAACAATAGAGATTCAAAGGATTCAGCTACAGATCAGTGATTTGATTTCTGCTGAATCAGATGTTTGCGAAGGCATTGATAAGTACGAAAGAAAATTGCAAGAGATAGATGATCAGATTGCTGAAATTACAAATTCGATTAATGGAGAATTAAAACCAAGGGCTGCAGAACTCAGGCAGTCTGTTGAAGCTTATAAAGAAATTTTAAGAGCTAAGCAAGAGATATATGCAATTGATGCTATGGCAACAGAGCTTAATACAGATGTATTTGAAAAAGAAAATGAAGAAGATGGTGAAAGTGCAAAGTTTAAAGGAAGAGAACTTATCGATAAAGATACCTGGAAGGTTTTGAGTGATAACCTAAATTCAATGATAAAAGAGTGTGGATATCCAAATTCACCGGAATCCAGATTGAATATAGATACATTAGATGTGGTAGTTGGTGGAAAATTTAAGAAGGATCAAGGAAAGGGATATAGAGCCTATCTGAATACAATTATGTTATTTAACCTTATGAAGTATTTGGAAGAAAACGCAATTTATGCACCACATCTTTTGATTTTAGATTCACCAATACTGTCCTTAAAGGAGAAAAAACACAAAATTACAGAGAAAGAAAAAGCCACACCTGGAATGCGGGAATCCCTGTTCAAATATATTGTAAATCATTACGGAAACAATCAGGTGATTATTGCAGAAAATGAAATTCCGGAAGGAGTAGATTACTCATCTGTTAATTTAATTGAATATACAACAGACGAAAGAGAAGGCACCTATGGGTTCCTTAAAAGCGTAAAAAATTAATAGTTGTTGAAGAACTAAGAGGAGAACTTATATGGCGAAGGTAATCAGTTATAACAAACTTTGGAAATTGTTAATTGATCGCGGACTTAAGCGCACGGACTTGAAGGATATGTGCAAAATTAGTTCAGCTTCAATTGCAAAGCTTGGAAAAAATGAAAACCTAACGACGGGAGTCCTGCAAAAGATATGCACGGGACTAGAATGCGATGTGTCGGATATTATGGAGATGATAGATGTTCTAGATGAAGATACTATAGGCAAATAGAGAAAAATGGTGGAGGCAAAAGATGGATACTCCGGTGAAAGTAATAAATAATATCACTGAAACGGTAAAGGATGATCTTGTTATGACTTTAAAAAAGGGTAGCAAGGTATCCGTTGCTGCTGCATGCTTTTCTATGTATGCGTATAAAGAACTAAAGAAACAGATGGAAGGCGTAGATGAATTTAGATTCATTTTTACGGCCCCCACTTTTACAACAGAAAAGGCTACAAAGGAAAAACGTGAGTTTTATATTCCCAGATTGAATCGTGAAAGTAGCTTATACGGAACGGAATTTGAAATCAAACTTCGAAATGAGATGACTCAGAAAGCAATTGCACGTGAGTGTGCAGAGTGGATTAAGAGTATGCGTGAAATATTTGGTGAGGATGTAGAGTTTGAAGAAACCGAGTAAAGATAAGGCTCCTGGAGGTAAAAGTCTAGGAGCCATTTTTGTGATTTTATAATACAGCATTCATTAGGACCATAATATAAGATCTTCATTCGGAATAGTTCGGGACAGCCAAGTACCGGAGACCGCTATCTTTTTAATCTTTTTTATAAAACTTTGTTTCATACCCATCGCCTCTAAGCAGGATATCAGGCATCCAGTCCGGAGACCTACTCATGACATTGCAGATGGATTTGTAATCAACATCCTGACTACATTCGATGATAAGCTCATCATGGACATGACCGCAGATAAAGCAGTGGGAGAGGTTACGCATGGAAAAACAGAGAAGGTCTCTGGAGACTGCCTGCACAATGTTCTCAACGAATTTCGGACCGTAGCTTTCGATGCGTTCCCATTTTTTAGTGGAACCGATGCCTTCATAGGTTACGGATTCACCGCCAAATCGATTTTCTCCGATACGAGGCTTGACGTAGCTAAGAGTTCTACCGGAAGGGAGTTTGATGAAGAGCATCCCGCTTCGACATAGAAATTTGATTCCGTTTACCTCTGTAGGAATCTTCATTTTGATAGTAGTCTTTACGGCATTATCTACATTCCACCAGAAGGCAGTAATATTTGGATTGCAGGCACGCCAGGAATCAACCAGTGGCTGAAGTTCATCCTCTGTTAATCCCATATCCAAAGCTCCCATAGATATAAGAGCACCGACGGATCCACCATATCCTAAGGCAAGCTCTGCGATTTTACCCTTCTGTCTGAGATGTGAATTGATACCGTGCTTTTCGACCGGTACACCAAACATTTGACTGGCAGATGCACAGTAGATGTCCTTACCTTCAGCGAATACCTTGGAACGCCAGGTTTCACCTGCAAGGTATGCCAGAACTCTGGCTTCGATTGCAGAGTAGTCAGATACCACGAATTTGTATCCTGGTCTTGCAATAAAGGCGGTACGAATCAGCTGGCTTAAAGTATCTGGGATATCATCGTAAAGCAGTTCCAAAGAATCATAATCACCGGTACGGACAAGTTCACGAGCATCAGCAAGGTCATTCATATGATTTTGCGGTAGGTTCTGTAACTGAATCAATCGTCCGGCCCATCTTCCTGAACGGTTTGCGCCGTAGAACTGAAACATACCGTGAGCTCTACCATCTTTACATACTGCATTTTGCATAGCCTGGTATTTCTTTACGGAGGATTTTGCAAGCTGGAGTCTGAGTTTCAATGCGATGGCTACATCACCATCAGTATTTTTTATCATAGCAGCCACGTCTTTTTTGCCGAGGGATTCAGCTTCAATACCATGATCAGAGAGCCATTGTTTCATCTGAACTACGGAGTTTGGATTATCGAGGTTAGTGATATTCTGCATGGATATCATAAGCTCTGACTTGGACTTTTCATCGAATGCGATAGCATTTTTTACCACATCCATATCCAGCATAATTCCATGGTCGTTGATTTCCTGGTCGAGGTGATATTCATCCCAAATGAAGTCAGGAACCGGGAATTTTGATAATCTTTGTTTGATAGCCATTTCCACTTCTACATCACGTTTATTGTAGGCTTTGAAGTCTTCCCATTTATCGGGAGCATGTTCTAGGAGGTTTCTGGTTCTGCCACCATTTATTTTTGTCGGTTTACAAGGGCAGCAGAAGTATTTGATGAGGTCTTTGCCTTCCTTCATTTTTTGATCCTGCAATTTAAGAACTGCACCGACTCCTTCAAGCGAGAGTGGTAAGCCCATATAGGCTGACCATATCATGGTACACTTCCATGAGGATGGATTCAGATATTTGGAAGCAGGATCTTCGGGAATACGATAGCCCTTGAAGTGTTCAGGGTGATGTCGTTTTAACCAATTGGATAAACAGATTCTTTCAAAATTGGCATTGAAAGCCCATTTTGTAACAGTATCATCAGATAAGGCTACAAGGATATCATCAGGAATAGTATCGCCGCAGGCCAGATCAAATACCTGTACTTCACCGCCATCTATGGATACACCGAACAGTAATATTTCAAAATTATCAGACTCAGCGTACTTGTAAGCTCCGCATTTGGAGATATCTACATCGCTATAGGTTTCTAAATCAATTGACATTTCTTTTATCATAATCTCATTACTTTACAAAAAGGGCAGCAGCACCGGGGGAGTACTGCCGCCTTGATATTAGTTTCCTTTTGGGGGCTGTTCTTTTGGCTGGAACCATTTTGCTTTTGGGAAAAGCCAGTGAAGGAAACGTTTTGCAACACCCAGGAACCACTTCCATATCGCAGCAAGTCCCATTAACCAGAAGCCAGCTAAAAAGCCTAAAAGGGATCCGCGGATAATAGCATCTAATATTTCATTAATAGAATCCATAGTCATAATATTTTACCTACTTTCTTTGATTGTCACAGGCGGCAGCAGTATTACCACCGCCTGCTTGGTTGTCGTTGTTACGTTTGATTAGTCAAGGAAATCTTCTTCATCAAAAGCAAAGTCATCTTCAGCTCTGGACTTGCCGCCAAGAGGTTCACCGTCTCGAAGCTTCTGGAGATTATTGAGACCGCAAGCAATTCCCTTGTTGCCGTTGCTGTTAAAAGCGTAGAGATTGATGGAAGCTCTGCCGTAGACACCGGAATATACTTCGGATCTCTCAAGAATAGGCTGACGGTCTGCATCCACGATGCCAGGTGCAGAAGCACTGTTCGCATTAATGAAATATGCATTTGCATAAGCTGGATCGTCAGGTCTCTCTAAATCACCATCACGAAGAGGTGTTTTAAGGATAGAGAGTGTAGGAACGGTTTTGCCATTTCCTTTAAGCTTGCTCTGACCTTCCTCATAAGCTGCTTCGATAGCGGCTTTAATCTTGTTAACGGTTACGGTGTCCGACTTGGGAATGATGAGGGAGACACTGTACTTCGGTGCACCTCCGTTGATGCTCTTTGCATCCCATACATTCGCATAGCTCCAACGTGTATTAACTCCTGTGATTACCTTTGTAGGGTTCTGAATCTTTGCCATAATATTGGCCCTCCTTTATTTGTCTTGTGGTATAAGTCCACGGAATCATTCCGTGCGTTGCACTTTCATGATTCCTACGTAAATTTGCAATCCGCCTTATTAGGTTACTTGCTCATTTCCGTTGTCGTCTCTAATGCTTAAACAGATATGTCTACGAGCAGCCAATCTGCTTTAAGCATTGAGACTGGACTTATACGCTAAAATCATCTTGTGCTGTATTCATTGCCGGTCTTTTATCAGATTCCGGTACCAATGTTGGTTTACCTGGTGGCTTATATACAAGCTCACCTAATAGCTCTTCGAATTTCTTCTTTCCGAGCATTGTGCTCATGGCAGTGATGCCAAGAAGCTTTTTCTCATACGGGTCGTAGCCCGCGTCTTTTACTTTGAATGCCACAGCGGCTTCATCAGTAAATTTTCTATTGGATTTTCCTTCTACGATTTTCCAACCATCGAAGTGAACACCGGACTGGGCCTGCTGTAAGGCAAATTCTTTGATGTCATTTCCCCAGAAAATCATTTCATCCACCTTTGCTAAGATTGCGCCGATTTCAATGTTATCCAGGGTGGCTGGCATGTCAAAGTCATATTTTGCAAGCTCCAGATTGTACTCTGCACGCTTTCGGCAAGTGGCTTTTACCTTACAGAACTGGCAGTGGTCACCAGCTTTGAATTCACCTTCGCCTATATAGGCAAGCTGTGCGGTAGGTGCCAGAACTTCGTCTGCCCATTTCAGAAGCTTCTCTTTGGAAATGGTGTAAGTACTGATGTTGTCACGTCTTGGCTGGAAGATGGTCATCTTAATCTGATTGATGTCGTAGATATCACCGAAGGCTTCTAATGCGCCTAAGGCGTAGCACATCATCTGACTGTTTCCACCATGTTCCTCATCTCCGGCGCTTACCAGGACACCGAGACCATGCTTGTAATCGATGATCTGCAATACTTCATCTGCAACGATGACACAGTCACCGGTTCCAAAGCCGTTTTCAACCCAGCGGGAGAAGTCCAGTCTCTGCTCAATCATGACCTGTGGATCCTTACAGAATTCTTTGGCAGCTTCGATTTGTTCCAGTACATAATTCCTGTATTCCTCTGCGCAGTTTTGCATTTCGGCATCGTAGAAGGTCAGGTTTTCTGTTGGATCAGTGACAGCTCTGCCAAGAGCCTTTTCCACAAGGTAGGCGCACAGCTCATGACAATCGGTTCCCTGCTGTGCATATTCGGATGTTTGATCCGCAATATTGGCACAGAGCTTTGCGCTTGGTGGGCAGGCTAACCATCTGTGACTGGCAGAAGCAGAGAGATATGCGTGTTTAGGCATTTCCAATCACCTCGGCTTCCTTAAGAAGGGCTGCATAGTCATCAGGATTTACCTGCTTTAACTGCTGAGCACCATATTTCTCAAGAAGCTCCTTGACTTCCTTTTTATATCCGGCGGCTGATTTAGAAGCGAGCACGGCACGAACATCTTCCTTGGTGTAGATAGGTTCTGGTGCTTCCTCAGCTTTAGCCGGTTCAGGAGCCTTGTTGGCTTTCTTGGTTGACTTGGTTTCTGTTTTCTCAGGTGTTTTTTCTGTAGAAGAAAAGATGTCTTTGATTGCGTTAGCAGCTTTGATCATTCTTTCGCTGCAGGCAATCATTTCATCAAGAACCTGCGATAATTCACTTATTTTGCTCATCTTGTTTTCCTCCATTTTCTGTATTCTGTTGTCTTAGATTGGCTGCCAGTCGTTTGGCTACAACACTGATAGCGATGAGAGTGTCGATAAGCTCTTCATCAATGGACGGTGTAGTCTGCTGGCTTTTATCAATCGTTTCTGTCTGCATCTGCAGCACCTCACTTTCCGAATGGCTTTCGTGCCTTTCTATCTTCCTAAGCGCATTTGGAAATTGTTTTTCCGGTTGGGAGCATATTTTTTTGGAAAAAGTTTTGAAAACAGTCAGGGAGTTTTTTGCTTTTATAAGGAAGAGATACTGCTCTGGCTGTTATTTTTTTGCAAATTTTGTCCTACGACCGGAAAAGTGTAGGTCAAACCCGCTTAGGAAGTTAGGAGGATTTTGTTCCTTACTTTATAGAAACGAGGTTTGAGATATGCAGGTAACGATTTTTACAGCAAACTGCATTGGCCAGGCCGCAAACTGCAGCTACCCGAACCGGGTGACGGTGAGTACGCCGGAGCAGCTTCGGGAGGCGGTGAAGGCAGATCATGTTTGCGCAGAGTACAAAGGAAATTATCGAGGTATTGGTAATTTCATTCGTTCAGATGTGATTATCATGGATATTGATAATGACCATTCAGAGGAACCGGCAGAGTGGATTACAGCTGAGAAGCTGGAGGGAATATTCCCTGATATGGAATATATGCTTGCTTCCAGTAGACATCATCTGCTTCCAAAGGAGGGAAAGTCGGCCAGACCGAGATATCACATCTATTTTCCTATTTCAGAGATTACAGATGCAGAAGTGTACGGAAATCTAAAGAAGGCATTACAGAAGGAGTATCCCTTCTTTGATGGAAATGCTTTAGACGCAGCAAGATTTATCTTCGGTGCTGATTGTGAAGAAGTACTGGTACATGATGGCTGGATGACGATTGATGAAGAAATTGATGTCAGTCAGGTAGCTGAGGAAGAAGATTTTGATTCCGAGGATTCGGAGAGCGCATCTGGTGGGCAGATTCTGGAAGGTAGCAGAAATAATACTATGAGCCGTTTTGCCGGGCGTGTGCTGAAACGCTATGGAATTACGGAAAAAGCACACGAGGCATTCTTAGAACATGCAAAGAAATGTGATCCGCCGCTACCGGAGTCGGAGCTTAAGACTATCTGGAACAGCGCAGTGAAGTTCTTCAAGAAAAGTATTGTGAATCAGGAAGGGTATGTGCCGCCTGATGAATATAATGCAGATTTTGAAAGTGCTTCATTGAAACCTGAAGATTATTCGGATATCGGACAGGCAAAGGTGTTGGTTCGAGAGTATGGAAATGAATTGAAATATACCAGTGCTACAGACTTTTTAAGATTCGATGGCGAATGTTGGAGAGAAGATAAGCAGATGGCGATTGGTGCTGTTGAGGAATTCTTGGATCTGCAGCTTCAGGATGCTATGGATGAAGTGGCAAGAGTTGAGAAGGCTTTGGAGGATGCAGGTGTACCGAAGGAATCTATCCAGGCTGGTCCGAAGGAGCTTTTAAAAGAGGTGGATGGAAAGCTTATTCCTTTGGTTTATATGCTGATGGGAGCCCAGACTTATTTGAAATTTGTGCAGAAGAGACGCGATTACAAATATATCGTGTCTGCAGCAAATACGGCAAAGCCGATGATTGCTATCTCCGTGTCTGATTTGGATAAAAACGAGAATCTGATTAACACACCTTATGCAACCTATGACCTTCGAAAAGGGCTTGCAGGGGACCTGCCGCATAATCCTGAGGATCTGATTACAAAGATTACTGCGTGTTCTCCGGGAGAGGATGGGAAACAGATATGGCTGGATGCCTTGAATCTTTTCTTCTGCAAGGATCAGAAACTGATTGATTATGTGCAGGAGACGGTTGGCATGGCTGCAATCGGTAAGGTTTATCAAGAGCACATGATTATTGCTTATGGTGGCGGTGCCAATGGTAAGAGTACCTTCTGGAATACCATTTTCAGAGTACTTGGAAATTATGCAGGAAAGCTTTCAGCGGAAGCCTTGACCATGAATTGCAAGCGAAATGTGAAGCCGGAGATGGCAGAGCTTAAGGGGAAACGTCTTATCATTTCTTCGGAAATGGAGGAAGGTATGAGATTGAATACCGCTGTGGTGAAGCAGCTTTGCTCTACGGATGAGATTCAGGCAGAGAAGAAGTATAAGGATCCGTTTTCCTTTGTACCGTCACATACATTGGTTCTCTATACCAACCATCTTCCAAAGGTAGGAGCCAATGATGACGGTATCTGGAGAAGGCTGGTGGTCATTCCCTTCAATGCAAAGATTACAGGTAAAAGTGACATCAAGAATTATGCGGATTATCTGTTTGAGCATGCGGGTCCTGCAATTATGAGCTGGATTATTGAAGGAGCGAAGAGAGTGATTGATAAGAATTTCCATACAACACTTCCAGATGTCGTGGAGGCTGCTATCCAGGCATATCGCGAGGACAATGACTGGCTGGGGCAGTTTCTGGAGGAATGCTGTGAGATTGCTCCATCTTATAAGGAAAAATCGGGTGAACTGTATCAGGCTTACAGAGCGCATTGCATGCAGAACGGCGAATATATCCGTAGTACCACGGATTTCTATTCTTCGATGGACAAGGCTGGCTATAACCGTATTCGTAAGAATACCGGAGTGCAGGTCGTGGGATTGAAGCTTAAGGAAGGACAGGATTTTTTGGAGTAAGAAAAAGCCCTTTTGTGTAGGTCGTTAACCTCAGTACATAAAAGTCCCTTTAGGAAGAATTTGAATAAATATCTGCTTAAGAGAGTTTTACGGAACGAGGTACTCGACCTGCACACCTGTTAAGAATGATGGAGGCGTGCGATGCGTGAAAAATATATTGAACAGAAATTAGTGAGAGAAGTTAAAAAGCGTGGTGGCTTGTGTGAGAAGTGGAATTCCGGTTCATCGGGCTGGCCCGACCGACTTGTTTTATTACCTGATGGGAAATTTGGGTTGGTGGAAGTGAAGGCGTCAGGAAAGAAACCAAGAGTTTTACAGGAGCACAGGCATGACCAACTAAGGTCTCTTGGATATAAAGTATTCGTCTTGGATGATGCAGGACAGATTGGAGGGATTCTTGATGGAATACAAACCGCATGATTATCAGCAGTTTGCAATCAATTATATATTAGAACACCCGATAGCAGCCGTGATACTTGGGATGGGACTTGGTAAGACCAGTATTACGTTGACAGCTATTGAACAGCTTATTTATGACAGCTTTGAAGTAAGTAAGGTTTTGGTGGTGGCGCCACTTCGAGTTGCAAGAAATACCTGGAGTGATGAGATTCATAAGTGGAATCATCTGAAACACCTGAGATATTCCATTGTTCTTGGTTCAGCAGCAGAGCGGAAAAAGGCTTTGGAGGCGGATGCAGATATTTACATTATTAACCGTGAAAATCTGCAGTGGTTGATTGAACAAAGTGGAGTGAATTTTTTCTGGGATATGGTAGTTCTGGATGAGCTATCCAGCTTTAAGAATTGGAACTGTAAACGCTTTAAGGCATTTATGAAGGTTCGGCCAAATGTGAAAAGGGTAATCGGGCTCACTGGTACACCTTCCAGCAATGGACTGATGGATCTGTTTGCAGAATTCAAATGTCTGGATATGGGAGAAAGACTTGGAAGATTTATCAGCCAGTATCGTGTGAATTATTTTGTGCCAGACAGGATGAATGGTCCGATTGTTTATTCTTATAAGGTAAGAAATGGAGCTGAGGAACAGATTTATGAGAAGATTTCCGATATCACGATTTCTATGAAAGCCTTGGATCATTTACAGATGCCGGAGTTTATCAGTAATGAATATCCGGTTTATATGAATGATGAGGAAGCGAAGCTTTATGCGGACATGGAAGAGGATTTATTTATTCCTTTGAAAAAGGGAGAGATTACAGCAGCAAATGCAGCGGCTCTTTCCGGGAAGCTTCTTCAGATGGCAAATGGCGCTGTGTATTCCGATGATGGCGATGAGATTGTAATCCATGATCAGAAGCTGGATGCCCTTGAAGATATGATTGAAGCAGCAAATGGCAGACCTGTTATGGTGGCTTACTGGTTCAAACATGATTTATCAAGGATTATGCGAAGACTTACTGAGAAAAAGATTCCTTTTGAAAAATTGGATTCTGAGGAAAGCATCAGAAAATGGAATCGCGGGGAGCTGCAGGTGGCGTTAATACATCCAGCTTCTGCCGGGCATGGTTTGAATCTGCAATCAGGTGGAAATATGCTGATTTGGTTTGGACTTACCTGGAGTCTGGAACTATATCAACAGACGGTGGCAAGGCTTTGGAGACAAGGACAGACTTCGGAGACGGTGGTGGTTCAGCATATTATTACTGCTGGAACAATAGATGAGGATGTTATGAAGGCTTTAGCAAGTAAGGATATGACACAAAATAGATTGATTGCTGCAGTAAAAGCGAGGGTAACACATGGCAGGTAAGAACCAATTTGAAGACCCATATGAAAGACTTGCGAATGCGATTATCCTGAGTGCGGTTGCTGATTACAGAGCCGCACTCAAAAAGGTAAAGCGCAATCCAAAAAGCAAGGCGGCAATAGATGAAGCGTTACAGATTGAGAAGTTTTTCAGAAGTTCGTGGTATCAACAGCTGACTTCGGTTGCTGGAGAATTCTTAATCCGTAAGCTTCAGGACGAAATAAGACAATCAGAGTAAATCCGAGGGAAATAACTTTTCGGAGGTGGCTTATGACAGCTAAAGAGTATTTGAAGCAGGCATATCTGTTGGATAAGCAGATACAGGTTGAGGTTAAGGAACTGGAACAGCTTCGTGAGATGAGAGGTACAATTCAGGGATGTTCTTATGGAGAAAAGATTGGTACCAATCCGAATAGAAATCTGGAAGCGCCGTTTATAAAGACCATTGAAAAGATATGGGATTATGAGCAGAGGATTGATGCACAGATAAACAGATTGGTAGACCTACGTTCAGAAATCAATGCGGCGATTGAAAGTATGGAGAACCCAGAGGAAAGACTTCTTTTGAAATATCGTTATCTGAAAAACGAGAGTTGGGAAGATATTTCCTACGAGCTTAATGTGTCATACAGAACTGTGCATCGTATTCATGCATCGTCACTAAATAATTTTGTTGTACCGGAATAAGGTTGGCACACTTTGTCCCAACATGGCATAAGCATATATGTTAATATGATAGTGTCGAAAGTAGGACAAAACGAAGAGCCTTGAGGGAGCAATCCTTCAGGGCTCAAATTAGTAGGAGGTGCGTATGCCAAGAAGACCGAACATACCGTGTAAACATCCTGGCTGTGCAGCACTTATTCCGCATGGTCAGATGTATTGCGAGGAACATAAGCCTTTACACACAAAGGACAGAGCCCATGCAGCAGAGCGTGGTTATGGTGCTAAGTGGCAGCGTGAGAGAAGGAAGTTCTTAGAGAGCAATCCATTCTGTGTGAAGTGTTATGAGGAAGGTCATATTACTATGGCTACCGTCGTGGATCATATCGTTCCGCATCGTGGAGACCAGAAACTCTTCTGGGATCGTGGGAACTGGCAGCCTTTATGTGAGCATCATCATAATGTAAAGACAATGACGGAAGATAGATATGTGGAATACAAGTTTTGAGAGTGAGGGTAGGGGGTATTTGAATCTCTACAGCCCTTATGCTCCAAGACCGGCGCCCCCTTTTCTGTACAAAATCGCGAAATGGAAGAGGGGGGGTATCGTAGAATTGCAGTAACTGAAATGGAAACTAAATGAATAAAATGATATAAAATGGTAACTATAATATTGACTTTAATTCGTGTGTGACATATAATAAGCATGAGGTAGAATGACTTTTGTTGATTGGAGGAAGTTAATATGTTTGATGTGAATTCCATGATAGCTGCAAATATTGTAGCAATTCTTAAAAAACAGAATAGAAAACAAATAGATTTGGCAGGGGCATTGCAGACAAATAAACAGACAATAAGTAAGATGCTTAATGGTTCAAGAATGATTAATGCGATAGAACTGAAGCGTATCGCAGAGTTCCTGGGTGTTAAGATGGAAGAACTTACCAAGCTTCAGGGAGATTCTGTTGATACAGATATTGTTCATGCGTTCATGGGAAAAGTTGAATCAGAGGAAGCTAAAGAAGCACTTAATATTGCTGATAAGCTTTCAAACATGATTCTTTTCCATAGTCGAGTTAGAGATAATGGTATGGCTATGATGAAACCTTGGGAGGCATAATGGGAGATACTTTTTTTGAAAACTTGTTTTATAAGCAAGAGAAGCAATTTGAAAAAATAAATGATTTATCAAAGGCTTTTGCTGTAAATTACTGTGGAAATACCATTATTAGAGAATCTATTTTTGGCATAGTTTCAAATTATGCACGTAAGAGGGAACTGGCTCTTGAAGTGCTTCGTTATCCATTTAGGGATGATGAATTATGGGCGTTTACCTTTGTGAAGAAGGGTACGATTTTCTTGTGTGTGAATACAGAACTGCCAATGTGTAAGCAGATTTTTGCAACGGCACATGAGTTATATCATATTCATTGCTATGCAGAGGATATTAATACCAGCACTATTACATCAGGTTCTTTATTGGATTCAAAAACGGTTGATGAAGTAGCAGCTACGCAGGAAGATCTTGAAGCAAATGCTTTTGCAGGGTTGCTTTTGATGCCGGATGCCAGTGTGATAGAACAGTTTAAGATGTTTGGAATCTCAAAAGAGAATATGGGGATTGATGATGTGCTGATTCTTATGGATTTGTTTGCGCTTCCTTACAAAGCAGTTGTATTGCGTTTAGTAGAGAGCGGTGTGATTACAGAAGAGAAGGCCAGAAATCTTTATCAAGAAAAAAGTGAAAGCATTGCAATCAGAATTGAATTGACTGGAAAAGCAGAACAGTGGCAGCAGAATAGTGGAAGTTTACTCCGCTATGGAAGTTTGTTGGATAATCTGGCTTTTAACTCTGAACACGAATTACTTGTGGATAGTAGAGAGGAATCTGATAGGGCATACTTGGAAAAAATCGGAAAGGAATTTCGGAATCGAAAATAAGGTGAGTATATGGCAAATGAAAAATATGCCTTGCTGGATACTGACTTTATATCCAAGATGCATTTGATACGCAAGGATGATCATAATAAATTAATAGACAAAATTATGGCAATGCCAGGTTATTGCTTTTATTGTCATAAACAGATTCAAGTAGAAATCATGCGTCACAATATAGCTGGGGCACCAGAATGGTTTCAGTCGAAAATTGAATCAAAATCAATATGTATGTATGACGATGAAATGATACTGGATGAATTATCAGGAGTCTATGGTGAATGGGCTATCAGCGCATATGCAGGAATGCTTAAAACTGCGTGCGATGCATATAAAGATGGATATTTTGAAGAGAAGTTTGTTCTTGTGTCTCAAATGGACTGCCGCAGTATAAGTAGAGAAGATTTTTTAAAGCAACTGCAAGATGATTGTGACACTATCGGCGAGGGACAAAATCTCGGAGAACTGAAGTCATATGTCTTATTGCAAGTGCTGAATTTGAAGTTCGGTGAACAAATCTATGTCTTTTGTTCTGATGATAAAAATGCCAGAAATGGTGTAATCAGTATAGGCGGAGCTAGATGTATTAGTGTATTGTCATCGTTTGTAAGGCTGAAAAAAGAAATTAGCTTTACGAAAGAGGATGCTATGCCATACATCGATTCTTATATGAATACTTGTTTAGGAAAGGATCAAACAGCATTCAGGGTTCAAGATACTTCAAAAGAGAGGCGAATGTGCAGGATACCATGTGAGCAAGTATTTGAAGAGATATTTGATGGGAAAATAGATGAGTTAATAACTGGAAATTTAAAATACATATAGATATTCATCATGAGGATCGTGTAGAAATACATGGTCCTTTTATTTACACGAGTAGTAAGGAAAATGCCATGCTTGCATGAGCATTTGACGAGCACCGCGATAACCCAAGAAATTGATTTCTTGGGTGTGCAGAAAATTAAGGAAGGAGGGGATTCCAGTGGCAGGAAGAAAGCCAAAGCCTACAGCGGTAAAGAAGCTGGAAGGTAATCCGGGAAAAAGAAAATTGAATACGAAGGAGCCGATTCCGGCAAAGGGAATGGGGCTGAGGTTACTGGTGGAAGTGGTTTGGCTGCAGAGTTTTCTAATGCGGACTGTCCATTCATGGTGAAGGTCAGTATTAATGACTTGAATATCAGAAAGGGCGCCGGGACGAATACGGCGAAGACCGGAAGATATACCGGGAAGGGTGTGTTTACCATGGTATTTAGCTGTATTGGGGGTTAATACCCCGTTTAAATTCGCAGTTTTTGTGCGTGAAGGGGCGGCACCGTTGCCCTGCATAAAAGGTGACAGAGATTCAGACCGCCCCTGGGGGCAAATATCACAGAATCAGAGTAAAAATGACAAAAAAGGAAAAATAGTACAAAGGAGTCAGCTGTGTGACCACCTTGTCGGAAGGAGAGATACTATGAATGCAGAAAGCAATGAAATGCTTCCTGTTAGTGAGAAGTATATGCTCACCATCAAGGAGGCAGCAGCTTATTTTAATATTGGTATAAAGAAACTGAGAAGAATTGCAGAGGATAACCTTGGAACGGTGGCGGTGTACTGTGGAAACCGATTCCTCATTATCCGCCCGAAGTTCGAAGAATTTATTCTTAATTCTTCAGAAATATAGTTCCTTTTATCTGCCGAAAGTAGTTGCTATTACAGGGCATAAGAGCGAACATAGGATGACCCCGAAAACCCTTGAAAACAGCCACTTTTGGCAGAAAGGAAGTACTTTTATGGCAAGACCAAGTTTAGCAGAAAAGGATATTTTGAATCCTTCTGAGGCAATTGAATATTTTGTTCTGAGCCGGAGAAAATTTTATGATTTATTGAATAATACGGATGGAGAAGATTTTCTGGCATAGTACGGAGAACGCAAGCTGATTCTTCGTGTAGCCTTTGAAAGGTATCTGCGTAACCATCCAGAACTAAGGAGGCGGGTATAATGGCAAAGGCAGGAAGAGGTCAGACAAGGCGGGATTCCAAACGCAGGGTTCTCAGACCAGGAGAGAGTGTAAGAGCAGATGGAAAATATCAATATAAATATCACATTGATGGAAAACCACACTTTGTATATAGTTGGAAACTGGAACCTACGGACAAACTTCCAAAGGGTAAAAAGCCATGTCTATCGCTTAGGGAACTGGAAAAACAGGTAAACACAGATTTGGATTTGCTTGTAAATATCGTAGACGGACAGATGACGGTCTGTGAACTGGTAGACCGATATTTGAAAACAAAGACCGGAGTAAGGCAAAGTACGAAACAGGGATATGTTACAGTACAGAGATTGCTTGCGAAGGAAACATTTGGCAAAAAGACGATACGAAGTGTGAAAACTTCCGATGCAAAGCTGTTCCTTATAAAATTGCAACAGGAAGATGGGAAAAGCTACAGTTCCATTCATACCATCCGGGGAGTGCTGCGACCAGCCTTTCAGATGGCGGTGGATGATGACATTCTGGTAAAGAATCCATTTGGATTTCAACTTGCCGGAGTATTGGTAAATGATGCAGTTCCAAGAGAGGCAATCACAAAAGATCAGATGAGAAAGTTATTAAAGTTTGTGCATGACGATGTGGTGTACTGTAAATATTATGAGGTAGTGTACATACTCTTTCATACAGGAATGCGAATATCAGAATTTTGTGGACTGACGATGAAGGACATTGATCTTGAGAACAGAACTGTAAATATCGACCACCAGTTGCAGAGAACATCGGATATGCGATACATCATAGAAATCACAAAGACGGATGCCGGAACAAGAGTATTGCCAATCACAGAGGATGTGGCACAGATGTTTCAGGCAATTATCGAGGACAGAAATGCACCGAAAGTGGAGAAAACCATAGACGGATATAGCGGATTTCTGTTTTACAATGATAATGGAATGCCACTTGTGGCAATGCACTGGCAACATCGTTTC